>Ga0160505_100820_pt1 | contig 15912 bp, 23 predicted proteins | sample DIDeMG_FD_108225 | JGI IMG/M metagenome (GOLD analysis project Ga0160505, IMG submission 108225) | Enriched chicken feces microbial communities from UW Madison campus, WI, USA - DID2874_E49_Stillage MG | ecosystem: Host-associated > Birds > Digestive system > Large intestine > Fecal ... | reverse complement strand
CAAGATTGGAATGGAGCTCGAGGGCGTGACCGAGGTCCGCCCCGACGGCGACTACGAGTACTACTTCAACGTGCGTAACTGGACTCGAACGGGACTGAGGATGTGGATGAGGTGATCGATAACGAGGACGAGGCAGCGGGCAAAACCGTTATCCACTCCCCGTCCCACATGCTCCTCGCCTTAGTAACATCGCTCACACGCAGGTCATGTGCACGTCGTGCCGCGAAGAGCACCCCAAGGTGGTCTCGTTCAACCAGAAGGAGGAGCACGAGCTCTCGGGATCCCGCGGCAGCGCCAACTTTGTGTGGAGGTGCTCGAACTGCAAGGTGGGTAGCGGTGACACTGGCGGGGGTCACGGAGTAGGGGCGGTGGATAGAGAGAACAGCGAGGACCGCGAGGGACACAAAGGCCAGCTGTATTGAGTGATGTTCAACAGCTGGTGTTTGTGCGCGTGGTCTGTGCGCCTCGCCGTTCGGACGCTCGTCGCTGAGACCATTGGTGCCTATCCAACCTCATACCCAATCTTCCTTCTCCAATCCTTCCACTACACCAAACCACCACATGTACTGACAAACAGCGCGAGCAGTCCTGTTCCTTCGCCCCGCCCACCGCCTCGTCAAAGTCGACCGCCCCGCTCCCGTACAAGGGCACGAACGGGCAGGTGGAACCGTTCGTCGCGCTCGACTGCCGCGGGCTCGAGGTCACGCGCTTCCACTTCCGCGGGCCGTGGATTGCCGTCACGGAGGAGGGCAAGGAGTTTGAGGTGGATCTCGAGGAGGGCGCCGAGGACCGGTGGGACGACTACGATGAGGATGCCGGTGTGCCTGTTAGTATTTCCGAGTTTAAGAGCGAGGTCGTCCGGGTTTAAGTTAGATGTGAGCGCGTGTGTGTAGCTGCAGGATGGTGGCACAAGGAAGCAATGGCATATGGTTGACTAACTTGATATATACAAGGGGTTTATAACTAACTGGGATATAAGGCCGGACCAGCCGATGAAGTCTATATTCTGACGGGAACCAAGTCGGGCATGTCCAACGAGCAATGTCAGTTGACATGGGGGTACAACTATTTCACGGCGACGGGCGTCTACGGTCCAAGAAAGGGGGTGGGCGTGCAGTCCTCTGCTCTATAGTGCTGTTGCTGTTTGGAATACACCACTGTCCTGTGTAGCAGGAGATGTCGAGCGTAACGTTCAACGTTTGCTGATATGGTGTGGCTTGTTGACGAACAGGTCGGCTACTCGATTGTGGGACGAGGGGGAAGGGTATAGTGAAAAGTACAGTAGTGTACATACAGAGCTGATCTGTAGCGTCCAGGGTCCGAGATGCACTGGTGCGATGAGGGTGTGATATGATGGGCTGCTTGTGGTTTCTTCCGGGCAGGACTGTCCAGAGTGCGTGGCTGATTATGCGGTTTGTGTCTGTCGATATGTCCGTAATAGTAGCAGTCGAAGTGTTGTTGGGTCTCCGTCAAGATCGAAGTCCAGATGTCCCCGTTGCGCTAGGGCTCGTCTTCAGCTTTAAGGGGGCTGATAATGATGGCGATGCCGTCACTGCTGGCAATGAAGATGCCTTCGATAGGGATGAGCTCCTGTCCGTCGCGCGCCTCCTCCTCCTCGTCCGTACTCTGCGGAATGAGGGAAGTCGCATCGGGTGGTAGGACGGAGGGCAACTGAATGTTAACTTGGTTGTGCGCATGTGGCATACCTTTAAAACATAGAACGAAAGATACCCGTATCCTCCCGAGTGTTCCTCGTCAAACACGATCGGCGTCCACGTCTTGGCCGCCTCGATCCACTGCCGGACCTGCGGGCGGTCTGCTGGACGAACGATGGAGTAAAAAGACTGGCCTCTGAGCTGAGCTAGTTAGATCTTGCTCCACTTGACAAACGAGCAAACTACGCACGGACGCGGCACCACTGACAATCAACTCGTTGGAGACGAACATGATTCGAGACGAGTCCGTAAACCGATCAATAATGTAAAAGGTACGTGGTTGGGGATCAGGGACGACCCAGTCGCTGGGGACTTGCAGCGGCGCTGGTGAATGGGCTGGAGATGGCGTACGCAGGCCCTGCTGCCTGTCAGCTAACCCTCGTTCCCGTACAGCTGCCTCACCCTCATCATCGCGACCCCACCTCGAACCTCAACAACTTCACGAGCGGTCGTCGCCATGCCTGAAATGAGTACTGCGGCCGCTTACAAAAACACCGGGACTCACGAGTCACATTGTGATTTGGCCCGTTCACGGCCCGCGTAACAATCCCCACGATGAGGTTGTACACAGTAGAACTGAGGGTCAGTCTACACTGCCGTGAGCTGGATGAACAACCCTACTTACAAGGACACAGCACAGTCAACGTAGAAGCCACGCTGGTGTAGGAGACGCATATACATCGTGGACCCGACCTTCTCGTTCGTAACAGCATGACTGCGTGTGAGCGACGAATCCAGCGGAGAATATCAGCTGCAACAGCTGCTTGTGGACCTCGACTATCGTGGACGCAGAAGAGACTGTGTGATACAACCACCCATTTCGTAACAACGATAATATCGGGAGTGGTCTTTCCATGGCTGCCACATTGCACACACAGAACGCACTACTCACTAATGAACCTCCTTCAGAGCAGGGATCTCGTCAGGATGGAAGATGAGCTTGCTCTCTTTGCCGACCACCTCGCTAGGCTCGTACCCGAGGATCTCGGCGACGCTCTCCGACGCATAAACAATAACTGCCTGAAAAATGTCAGTAGCTAGTAGCAGGAAGGAATATTGTGCGGGTTGCAGATGTTGTGTCTTGCTGGAAGCTTCAGTCAGGTGCAGAAAATACGCGACGAGTGACCCGAGACTAGACCGAGCAGTGGAAGGACCAAGCAGTGGAAGTGGATGGCGAGGCAAAGGAGCATACTATCGCTTCGCCGGCGACCTGAGGTTGAATTATCGCCAGTGCTCACGGGAATGCTCGGTTCACGATGTTAAGTCCCGGTTGCTGGGCACGACTGCCAAGCCGCCACACAGGGATAAACACGTCTAAGGCTGTCGTGGGGGCATTTCTTGACTCCGTGGACATCCATAAACAAGCACAGATCCACGGGAGCGATACAAGATAAAAATCACCGTGAAAACCGATTCTCTCCGAGACACAACACTGTGATCAAACGGGCCGGCCTGGTCCACCACTAAGCCAAGGTGCCACTTTTAGTTGGTGGCAACCCGCTCAGATTCCGTTGGGCCGTGCCTTACTCCATGACGACATTGTGCCGTAGGCGGCGATGTCGTCCCTTCTTGTCTACCTTGCTGCCATTAATTTTGTTGTGTGCACCGCAACAGAGCGTCTCCCGATCCCATCGATGCGGCGGCTCGGTCCGGAGCTGCTCCCCTGATCGGTGGTGACAGTGTCTCCCACCGAAAAGAAATGAGCGGATAAGCCGAAAAGAGACACGCAGTTGTGACCTTGACCTTCCAACTCGCCGTCTCACGGACTGGACCACGATTCATGATACAAAAGAAGAAACAAGTCTGCACTTACATTCTTCGTTGCCGTCAGAGCAAAGAGGGCAGACAAGCCAAGTTCGCGGGGCAAGTCGCCCTGGGCCTGAGGCGGTTCGGACGCCAACGTGGGCGGTCTTGTGAGAGTCGCGAGCAGTTTGGCGGAGGGGCGCACGCGCAGAGCAAGTGGCAACGGTCCCGACTTGGAGCTGCGCGACGGTATTGCCTTGACGGTCGTCTTAGCGGTTAGGCGACTGTGGAGATGTGGTGTCAAGCGGTAAATGGTATTCGACGTGGGACTTTTGATGAATAAATAGCAAGAATAAAGGTGGCAAAACGACGACAACGGCGCCGTGCTCGAAAGATGCAAGAAAGGGAGAAAAGAAACAAAACAGCTGGCCCGAGCGGGGTTCTACTCGTATTTTGTGTCCCGATGGAAGAGCAGATGGAAGACAAATAAAACCAACGTTCGGTGCCGAGACCTCGTTCAGGTTCGCAAATGGAGATCACTGAAGGAGAGTGTCAAGACGAGAGAGACAGGGGTTTCCAAAGGCTGTTTCTCGAGTCGACGGGGTCCCTTCCTTTTATGTGTTGAGTTGCCAGTTGATGACGAACACAAGAGGGGTTCTCTCGATCAGTGTTGCGTTGATTCTGATGTTTGCCCCGGTATGCGGGAAACAAAGTTGTCCGTGTCCGGTGGAAGAGGAGCTTGTGGTGCGCAGGAATGAAACTGGAAATGCTGGAAAGGCTGGAACAGGTTGCAGGGTTTGTCACCTGGTTGCGTCCTGGCGGCGGCGGGACGAGGGGCGTTTTGCGTGATCTTCAGCAATGAAGTTTGCTCGCCGGTCCGGGGCGGGCGGCACGGCGGCGCGGTGGCGAGGTAGTGTCAAGCTCTGGTTCCGGTGACGAGATTTTTGGGTTGAACAAAGTTGGCGGCGCCGGAAGAATAGGAGGGGTCAAAACGGTGGTGCGTGCCAGGTGATGATGCTTCAAGCACTGGGCAGTAGTGGAAGGTGGTTGGGAGGGTAACTGGGTAGCGGTGCGATTTTGGCGGAGCGATAATGGGAGCTCCGGCGATCACGGGGGCACCGAGAGATGATGTGAGACCACGGGGACAAGGGGACAAGGTTCGGTGAGGAACCAAAGAGGAACGGGAGGAACCGTCTTGGCAGCTGTCGGGCCGGTACGCGTGGTGATGGCGTTCGGTGGTGCTCGTGTGTTCGTTCTTTTGTTGTGGAGTGGGTGTGTAGAGATGAAAGAAAGGAAGAAATGAAAGAAGCCCTTCGACGTCGTCGTCTCGATGAGAGGTTGATATCCAAAACAGAATGACACCGTGGGCTGCATCATTCAAATCAGTTCCTTCTTCTGGTACAACTGTGTATGGGCATCCGTTGGGTCGGCCTTGGTGCAGATCTGTCGATCCTGATGGGCGATGAGAAGAGTGCATAGCATTCCCGCCGTCCGCGACGCGCGACCAAGTAAACATCCCAAGAGCTGTGCCTCAACGGAGGCCAGAGCGCACAAAGGCTGGTTCGATTCGATAGACTGTACCATGGACACAGTAGGCGATAACGCGCTTCAAACTAGTGCATAGCGTGCACTGAACATCTGAAAAAGACCGTGATAGCAGCAGTGTCCAGTACCGCCTTCAGTGAGAACAAAATGTTGCAGGACCGGAACAAAAAGCATCATTGCCATAGCCTTTCGCTGTTTCCCTGTGGAACACAGAATAACAGCCCGGCTGTGGGGCCGTGTGAGAACAGACGCTCGTGCCCAGGCGTGGAGGCGTGCGAGCAGAGGCGATGTTTATGTAACGAGAGAGATCGAACATTGAGATCATCGCAGAGCGTAATAAAAATAATAAAATAAGACGGAATTGTGCATCCGGCATTTCTTTGCACCGCCTGCTGGCGCTTGGCCTACTGTTCCGCTGTTAGCGCTGTTCGGGGGTTTTCGAGAATCCAAGCGTCCTTTCTGCTACACTTCCGTCTGCCCCTTTCCGTTCCGTCCGTCGCACCCATCTTCCCCGTTTTCCCCCCTGTTCCTGCTGTTCCATTTCTGGTATGTATCAGGTTTAGACCGAGATACCAGCAGATCCCCTCCCAGTGATTTACACTAACTGGGCGCTACAGCGTTCACAAGTTCACTCCGAGAAAACAGGAGGCACCAGGTTCGAAACCAGTCCAGTTGACTGGGTGCTGCTTGGTGTGGTGCGGCATACGAGGCTGGCCATACTGGGCACTACGTAGATTCCGGGATCCCGGGATGCTTTTCATGTCCTGTCTTTCCGGGATCTGTGCACCTGACTCCATGATAGGCTGATGAATACAGTAACAGTATAATACCAGTCACGAGCGACTCCGCACTCCCTCTCGTTATCGGTACCTGATCAATAATGACCCGCAGGCCAGGCTTGTGGGGTAATTCCCGAGGCGAAGGCTGTAAGGCGTCGGCAGTACGTAACGCAAATTTCATTTCAGCGATACGTTGTGCAGCATTCCGTCAAACCTCAATGCAGTGGAGCGGTTTGGCTTTGTGGCGCACCGAACCGTGCGTATCCACTCCCACGTCGCTGCTCCTGTATTATGCGACGTGTGGAAAGCGCCGCGTCGCAGGCGCGCTTGTGGGACGACACAGCTGATCATTTAGTCAGGCTATCTGCGGTACGAGCAACCTTTATTAACGGAACATCAGACATGACCGAGCTCTTGAGGCTACGTACCTGCCGGAAGACGTACGGAGCCGCCAGCCGCAGCTAACGGTCGGTATCCGTTCCTTAGACAGACAGACTATCGGATGCGCCGAGGCGATCCATAGCGGCAAGATACGCGGAGCTACAGCCAATGTTCTGTTTCGAGTAACCACGTCCTGGAACCCGTCCACAACTCGCCCCTTCACCGGTCCTGAGGCCATTCTTTCTGCACGGTACTGCACACCAGACCCAGATCTCCTCTGTAACACCCACTGTCCTCCAGGTAACCTCAGCTAGCTTGCATGCATAACTGGCAGAGTCGTCGGGGTCTCACAGCCTTGAGTGCAGCCACACCGTGCGCCGGTGGCTGTCCCCGTGGGCGTGGTTGGCATAGGCATAATTAATTGTCTACAACACTGCACAGCCTCGACGCTCCCGCCGCCAACCCACTGATGTAAGGCTGTGCCGTGCCTCCTTGGCAGCGGAATGAGTGGACACCGCCGGTGGCACCTGACCTCACCTGTAACACCATGCATACGGCATCCCTCGTGGGCACGACAGGAGGCGAAAGCACCAGAGATCGAAATAAGCATGATCATGCCTCGGATGCAATTAGCCCCGCTGGCCAGATCAACGAGAAACTAGAACACTTAAGTCTCGTTTTTCGGTCGTGTTGGGATCGTTTCGTCACTGTTTCCTACGTGATCGGTTTCGTTCCGTCGGTGTGAGCTCACCATGCTCGTATGTGTTGTCTCCGATCTTTTCGGAGATGTGTACATGGAGAGCCAAGGTCAGTGGAACGAGACGACGAAACAGGCGAACGTCGCAGAAGGATGTCGAGCACAACGAGTTCTTGCGTTGAACGTCTCCCCAACGTCTTTTGGAATATGTTCACTTTCGGGCCACAACTACGTGGACTCGACCCAGCGTCGACGGGGCAGCAAGTAAACTGACAGAGTGGGAGGCGTTCATGGTTAAGAGTTCATAAAGCTCGGGAGCTTGCGTGCACTTTGGCATCCTCCGTTGGAATATGATGGGGCAGTGCAATGTCTGCGGAGCCCATGTAGCTGACGGCAGGGCCCGAGCTTGATGAAGTGGCGGAAGAGACCTTCTGATGAACCACCGTCGGCAACATCAGAAAATGCCACTCTGTTCTCCTTGTCCTTGCGGACACATTCTCCCACCGTTGTGGCAGTCATGACCCAACGGCTCTCGACGGCGACAAGCCTGGCGCTACTTCCATGTACTTGCATTTATCATCCTAGTCATTCCGTCCCAGTGCGACAATTAACCCAGCTACAGTCCTACTTGTATCCCATGGCGGTCTCCACAATCTTCATGGCCGCAAGCACCTTCTCGTCATCGAAGGTGCGTCCGACAATCTGGACCGCGACGGGAAGGCCCTCCATTTTCTTGGCGTCGTACGCGGGGTCTGGACCGTTGTAGACGCGGCCATTGAGGAGGTGCGAGCCGGGGTAGTCCTTGACGTAGTCTGCAGGCGCGGCGTCGCGCTCGGCATCGACACGCGTGACGGGGACGACACCCACGGTCGAGTCGATCACGTTGAACATGGCCGTACCGACACACAGCGGGCTGAGGTCCTTGGTGCGTCCGTGCTCGAGGGCCGGGACCGCCTGCGGAGGGCAGAGGACGAAGTCGAACCCGTTCTCCTCCCATGCCTTGACGTCAGCTCGGGGGTGGTTTTGAACTTACGAGCTTGCGGAACTGGCGGATGTACTCGTCCCGCTGGCCCGACCAGTACATGTACTCGGATGCAGACTTTGCCTTCGAGAGGTCTGGCGTGAGTTCGGCCCATGATCCTAAACTAACAAAGAATATCGCCGAAGATCTCGTCCTTGAGGCCGTACTTGACAAACGTCGATGCGAGCCACAGCAGCCAGCCAGGCATGCTGGGGCCGAGCGTGACGAGCTTCATGCTAGGCTCCATAGGGTCGGGGCCAATGTTGCCGAGAAGCTGCTTGTATCCGTCGGCAGACGTGAGGGCCGCGAAGATGGCAAGTGCGCGCGCAGCGTTGGGGGCCGGGAACTCGACGACCTCGTGCCCAAGCTCGCGCAGCGCGGCCACGGTCTCGTTGACGGCGCGCACATTGGCAGGAGAAGCCTTGACGAACCCGTCGTCGGTCCAGTATCCGATCTTGAGCACCTTGGGGAGATTGGCCTCGCGCCACGGAAGGGGAACGACGTTGTCGCCCTGGAGCCGCTTCTCTTCGAGAGCCTTCATGGTCGTCTGGAGTGCGACGCGAGCAGCGAACGTGAGCTCGTCGACGTTCCGCGCCATAGGTCCCACGACCGCCTGAAGTCAGTATCGCCAAGGGGACGTTTGCTCACCTTAATGCCGTCAAAGCCCTTGACGGTGGGGCGGTTACCACCCGCCGGCCAGCGACCGACAGCGGGCTTCAGGCCGCAGCAGCCAGAGTATGCCGCAGGAATACGGAGCGAGCCTCCGACTATTTGTGAGCTGACGTTCAACAACAAAATTCAACTCACTGTCAGAGCCCCAGCCGAGCGGCGTGCCCCTCAGCGTGATAAGGGCGGCCTCACCGCCGGAGCTGCCACCGCAAGTACGCGCCGACGAGTACGGGTTCGACGTCGTTCCGAAGATAGGGTTGGCGCACTCGAACGCAAGCAGGGTCTGGGGAATACCCGTCTTGCACATCGGAATGCCGCCCTGTTCGCGGAAGATCTGCACCAGCTGAGACGCGTTAGCCACACTGTTCTGTTCACGAAATCATGTGATCTCAGTCTCAGGTATCACAATCCGGGTAAGAAGGGTTCCGGGCGGAGACCCCGCGGCGCCACTGTTGCTGCCAAAGCCTCGGCCCATACACTCACCGAAGACTCGTCCGCTGGGTCCTCCGTGGGGTGGAAGCAGTATGGCGAGCATCCCAGCGACGTGTCCACGCCGAGAATGTTGTTCGTGTCTGCTGATCAGCACAGATCCTCTGGACCAGATCTGAGACCAGACATGTGGACGTACCCTTGAAACTGCACGGAAGACCGAAGAATTCGCCCTGGGGCTTGTTCCCCGCGGCGATCGCCGCATCCTTTGCGCGGGCCTCCGCGAGAGCCTCCTTGAACACGACTGAAAGTTAGTCCAGAGCTACACTAGCATCAGAGCTGTTATCTCAACGTACCCTCCGTGAGACAGTTGGTCTTCTTGTGAGCAGCGATAGCAGAGCGAATCTACGGCCCAAGTCAGCGGCGATGTAACCCTAGTCACATACAAAGGCCGACACAACAGCCTCACACGTCCACTTGCCGTCCTTGATATTCGTGACGATGTCCTGCGCGCTAGATTATTAGTCTTTGTATGTGCGGACGCGTCCACTGTGCTGCAAGACCAAACAGACAGCACATGAAACCGTGTACACAACAACATGGGACTCACCTCGTGCCAAGAATGTCGTCATCCTCAGGACGCGCCGGACCCAGCTGCGCCTCGGTCTCAGCGATGAGCGCGTCGCGCGCCGCAAGCTTCTTGGCCCGAATGTCGTCCGTCACCGTCATGGTATGGTATTGTCCGAACTGTTGGGTATGAGAGTAATGTCAGAGTGCCAGAATGATCAGAAAATGGAATCAGCGCACCCATGTGGGCAGAAGCTTGCCAGAACTGGACGCATGGCCGAGGATCGAGGAGCTATGCTCGATCGGACGCGCAGGCCGGTCCTGCAAAGTGGAGGTAGCCGGCTACCCGGGAATGAAGCGACAGCGGAGATGAGCTCAATCGCCGTTCTCCATTTGCTTATGTAAAAGAAACTCGTGGATCTCGCGTGCTTTATGCATGGCATATTGCTAGTGTATCAACCGTGGGAGATCTGATGGCCGACGGGCACGATCATGACGTTCGCCCGAGGACGACTTCGTCGCCGAGGTCGAGTAATGTAGGGCATGTCTGGGAGGCCGGGGTCACTACGCCGACACATTTGAGCCACGGATCGAGCCTAACAACGTACGATCCGCACTAGATGAAGAGGCGGGGAGGGAACAGAGGGACGAGGACAAACGAGGCAACGAGGCAACCCAAGGCAAATTAAAAAGGAGGGAAAAACGTTTGTTGCAGATTGCTCTTGTCTAGATGTCGAGTCTTAAAGCACTGGACCGCGGATAAGCAGGGTGAAAACAGATGAAAATGGAAACTTGTGGGGTGTGCCGTTGTGCCATTGAGCCGTTGTGCCCCGTTGTGATAACCCGCAAGGGCGAGACCCACTCCACCCAAGCGGCCAGACCGGCCACACCATATGCATCCCAGTCAGTCCACACCCCTAAACAAACAATTCTGGTCGTCCACTCTCGCTTGGTGGTAGAGAGGCGTCCAAAAGAAGTGCAAACGACATTTCATTCATCATTACTCATCTATTCTCTGCTCTTCCATTTTACCCCTTCCTCCTTATCATTCATCCTCCCATCGCCACCTTCACGACCGGAGCCGTCATCGCGAACACCCTGCAAGTCATCGCTCCTCGATATCGCGGCTTTGGGATCGGTTCATTTCGACTCCCTTGATCTTCTTCCTCCCAGGCCCATCGATTGTCCCATCCCACACGTCCTCGCCCATCCGCCAAGCGATAAACCCCACCCCGCGCTTACAAGTTGTCTCCTTCGGCACGTCGCATTCGTCAGCGCTGTAACACCGATTCGTCTATACGCCCATCAAAAACAGAAGAAGACGAGTCCAAGACCGGCGGAATACTTCTGAACTGTTTAACAACTACTGCGTTGGCACTCTTTGTTGTTCCTCACTTTTCGTTATCTTCGTCTACCAGCCAGTCTGCCAGCACGATGCAGGAACCCTCTCCGCCATACGACGATATTCTCGAGGACGAGACTCTGGCGCCTCTGAAACGCAACCATGCTTGTCTCCAGGTGCGTCTCATACATTCCTCCCGCCGCGGCTCAAAGTCTATATCCGCCCGATGGCCGGGTGCCGAAGTCACATCGACGACGCGTGGCCCGCCGTGGCATGTCTGGGCATGTCTTCCCTCCTGGCCATTAGCTCCCAGTTCTCCCAGATGAAGGCAAAAGACGACAGTGTAGCTGACACCTCAGTGCAAGAAGCGTAAAGTGAAGTGCGATGCCGTCAGGCCGACCTGTAACCCGTGCATGCGTTCACACGCCCACGCGCTTCGCTCGGCCCAGAGGAACAAGAGCCGCCCTCCTCCTCTTGTCTGCACCTATGCCGAAGGTGACGAGGACGAGAGCCCTAGCCGCGAGAATGTCGTTCTGGATGCTGAGCGCAAGAGGTCTTCTGCCGCCGCGATTGGTGGCAAGCGTGCGGCTGTTGGCGACAAGCTGCATCGTGAGAAGGAGCGCCGTGCGGTGGAGGAGAAGGAAACGCTGCGGGCCCGCATCGGTTAGTCGTCATCTACATCCTTGACTTCCCTAATCAGATACACGTTCTGACACTTTTCTAGCCGAACTCGAGGCTCGTATCGCGGCACTCACAACCAGCCCTCCAGCAGCAGCCCCGGTACAAAGCAATGGCCACTCACATGCGCACATCTCTCCCACCTCGTCCGGCTCGACTCCAGAGCGGATGCTTAATAACAACAGCAGCAGCAGCAGCAACAGCCACAACAACGCCAACGCCAACGGCAGCATGCCGTCCTGGACCATCCCGATGAACACGTTCCCGGTTCCGCAACCGCACATTGATGTGTCTCCGTCCGTTCAACCTCCCATGGTCTCGATCGAAGCTGGCGCGCCAGGCCAGTTCCAGTCGTTTGACTTTTCCAACCTCCTCATGCTTCCTGCCAAATGGCCCAAGAATTTGCCTTCCCCCGCGATTCTCGAACACATGATCGAGACCTTTTTCCAGTTCGAGCCGCAGGTTCATCGTATCATCCACCGTCCGACGCTTCTTACTCGCGTCCGCCTCCCGCCAACGCATGCGGACTTCCCCTTCCCCGGCCTGCTTCACGCTATTTGCGCTGCAGCAGCACCTCACACTGCCTGGATCACGACTCTGAAGCCTGAGGAGCTCGAAGCGACGACCACGCGGCATATCGATCTGGGCCTCGATCTCGAACAGTGTGAGGACTTTGCTGTCGCGCAGTCTGAGGCTGCCGAACGTACATTCCGGCACGCCACAGCTGTGTGCATGATGTGCAGCGGCAGCTTTGTCTTTGACATGGCTCGTGCTCAGATGATCCTCGGTATCGTCTACTTCAACAAGGGTATGGCCCTCCGCTCGTGGATGATCACCTCGAGCCCCATCCGTCTCATCAAGGCCCTCGAGATTCTGAACCGTAACGTACGCAAATCGGATAAACCGGCGATGCTTGGTGAACCGCAGACCGACGCTGAGCGCGAAGAGCGCCTGGCAACTGTTTGGTTAGCCTATCTCCAGGAAGCCAGCTTTGCAGCCAACTCGAACTGGGCACCGAGCTTTGAGCTCGATGAGATCCACGTCGAACTCCCGACCAGCACCGACGAGTTCCTTCAGAAGCACGATACAAGTGGATTCATGAAAGGCAACCCGCAGACAGGATCCGACCCGGACGTCCTAGTCAAGTGAGTTACAGCAGCCAGAATTTCTCCCATCTGTGTGCTAACGATGACAGCCACCCGGTCCCTGACCCCTTCGTCCTCGTGGTCAAGTGTTCGATCATTCTTGGCAAGGTTGCCCGGTGGATCCGCGACTGGCAGCAGCGTGTCATTCGTCCTGGTGACACTATGGAAGGCTTCCGTAGCCCTGGCTTTGTCAAGCTCAATGCCGAGATTGTCGGATTCCAGCTCAGCCTCCCCAACGCTCTCAAGAACATCTACAAGATGGTCGACTCGGGTACTACAGGGACCTTCAATGCCGATCTGCTTAGCATCCACCTCTACCCGAACCTTGCCACTGTCCTCCTCCACGAGCAGTTTGTCGATTGGAAAGGACCCGAGAGCCCTTCGCATCGCCAGATGCAGAAGGCGTTCGAGGCTGTGGTTGGATTTATCCACCTCATCCCCTCGCAGCTCGACGTCTCGCTCATGCTCAACCCAGTTCTTGCTTTGTGAGTAACTTCCTTGTGGGTACTGTTGCTTACTTGCTAGCTCATTGTTCAACATTGGCAAGATTATCAACCGTTTCATTATCCGCGCCAACGAGATGGAGCAGTACGCACAGGCCATGCGCTGGCGGACGGACCTCATGGCCATCAACAACTGTAAGTCAAGTTAACGGTTGCTGTTACTGACAAATCAGTGCTTTCGCGATACGGCGCCAAGCACGCGCTGGGTCTCCACCTCGTCGGGTACCTGAGCAACTACCAAAAGTTGTACGAGTCCGGCCGCCTCCAGCTGGACTGCAGCGAGCCCTGCAAAGTGAACACCAACATTTCTGTGCAGTCGGATGGTCCTGACGCTGTGGAATCGTCCGTCCACGCGCCGTCAACATCTGGAAGTGGCACGAGCCCAGGCATGCACTCCTCCCTCGGCCACACCCCTGAAAGCATCGAGGCTGTCGACCAGCAGACCCGGGCAGGAATGGCCAACTTCTTGTCTGCGAATGGCGGAATGTCATCGGTCGAGACGCTGGGCTGCTTCTCCAGCCAGTCGACAAACTTGCCCACTACGGCCCCGACCCCGAGCTTTGACCCGTCGCTCCTCGAATTCCTCGACCCGGCCATGGCAGCACAGTTCACTGCCGCCATGGAGTCCAATCCGAGTGCCGGTATCGCCGGCCTGAATACCATGAACAACATGGGCATGGCCGACGCCAACTTTGCTGATCTCCTCGCAAACGGGATCGGCACAGACGGCAAATCGCCACGAAACTTTGCTTGGAACTAGTGTTCAGGCATCAATCGGAATGTGGCGTTGCGTAGAGTTGGTCGACGTCGTATCGGAGGAGTAGCAGCAGCACCATAGTGCCCGACGGTGATGCCTGTCTAAGGTGTTGCTTGAGCTCACTCGCTGTGCACATCGAGAGGCGAAGCGTCGTTCACACTGTTCTTTGACATCCACACATACCGTCCTACCTGACATGGGACTCGTCAAGACCCACCGCTGGCCACGTCGGCAGCCAACACCACCACCTCGAGTCCGACTCCTCCCCACCACTCATCACCTGTGTCGATTCCGCGACTGTGAATCAATACCAAAAACGCCTGTCACTGGAGAAAACCGTACTAGGTCTGTGCTCTGCCAGAGGTCGACGCCAAGGCGAACGTAATTGTAGAGTAGACTTGCGAGCCTTAGTGTAAATATTCATTGTATTCTGGGGATGTTTGGATGATTACCAGACGGAGAGCAGGTGTGCAGCATGGTAGAGGCGTACATCCGGGAGAGATGATATGTACTGTCAGCATAGAGAGCATTGTTGTAACCTCGGTCCTCCTCTTGGTGAATACCTGGTGTACCTGCTGTCCTCGATGGCTGACACGCCACTCGAAACTCGTCGGCTTGGGAACGTGGCAGCAGGAAGATACACGAAATGTGAGGTTTCCCATGTCAGTAGCTCACAGCGCACAAACCTGCCGCTGGCAAACTGCAAGCCATGGAGAGCTACTTGAACCGTCACCACCAAGACTTCTGGGTCACTGGGACAAGGCAGCGTACCGATCAGTAACAGATCAGCGACAGGTGCCACAACAGCAAATGTGGCATGATCGGCGGCTGACCCATGACCCATGACAAGCACAGTCCGCCTCCACTCGCCGCCACCAACACCACCACGACCTTGGTCGCCGCCACCGTCTCCTCTGACGCGAAAAAGGATGCCGAAGATACAAGCTGCGCTGTGGACGAGTTAGGAATCGAACCAAAGACCTTGTCAAATACCTCCTTGACGCCATCGCCGAGCGCTCGGAGACGGAGATGGAGACGGAGACGGAGACGGATGCTAATGACACGCTCTACCAACTGAGCTACACGCCCGACGGTGGTAGTGCCGACGGCGGCGTTCGTGGCGGCCCATGTCCAATGCCTAGCACGGCCTGGACGGAGAGCAAGGCTGCCTCCACATCGTATCGTCGTGCTCGTGCAGCCACTTGCACTTGCTTCACTCAACTCGGACCGGCGGACCTGGACCCCAACACCTCTCCGAGGACCTAAAAAGCGTTGTTGGCCGTGGAACTCAATCCCCGTACTGACGAGAGTGGGATTTGAACCCACGTCCGAAGACTGCGGAGGTGTACACCTTAACACAGCGCCTTAGACCACTCGGCCATCTCGCCGACGACGGAGAGCTCCGCGATGGCGCCGACGCGTGTGGCGGTGGCGAGCGGGCATTGGGTCAATCTAACGGCCGAGAAAGTTAGTCACCATGTCAGTTAACACTTTGCAGGTGTTTCGGCTGTTAATCTCTCCCAGACATGGCATTCTTCACAGTTATAACCCCTCTGCACGCCGGCATGAACGCGGATGGTCGGACGATGGTGATGATTCTCCAACCTCATTGTTTCTCTGCCGAGCTCACTCGTCCTTGCACTCACGCATGATTACTCGTCTCCACTCTTCCTCGCTCATCCGAATTCGTCTGAGATGAGGCGGCTGTACGATTGTACTGTCCGGAGATGAGAGCAGCGGAAGGCCAATGTCTCATCAGCTACTGCATGTTCATGTGAACGCCAAGGTTCATTCTCGACTTTACTCCTCCTCTTCCTCCTGCCCTCCTCAGTGGTTCCTCTCGCCTTCTCACTCGACTTTACCTCCTCCCATTTCCTCACTCGTCCTCGTTCACTTTGTTCATTCGTTTACTCCCTCTCCTGTCCGTGCTCCCTCTCCCTT
>Ga0160505_100819_pt1 | contig 15913 bp, 12 predicted proteins | sample DIDeMG_FD_108225 | JGI IMG/M metagenome (GOLD analysis project Ga0160505, IMG submission 108225) | Enriched chicken feces microbial communities from UW Madison campus, WI, USA - DID2874_E49_Stillage MG | ecosystem: Host-associated > Birds > Digestive system > Large intestine > Fecal ... | reverse complement strand
TTATTTTTTTTTTTTTTTTTTTTTTTTTTTTTTTTTTTTTTTTTTTTTTATTTTTTTTTTTTTTGTTTTTTTTCTTTTTTTTTTTTTTTCACTTTTTTTCGAAACCTGAAAATTTTCCTTTCTTCCCTTTTCTTTTCTCTTATCCATCCCTAGGTATCGCCGCCATCACAACTCCACACCCCCTCTATTTGTCGTCGCCATGTCCGCTCTTCGTCTGTCAGCCCGTGCTCTCACTCCCTTGAGGTATGTTTGTTTTTTGTCGCTTTTTTCTTCATCACCACTTGCTGAATGCATGTTGTTTTTTTTTTTCATTTTTGCTAACCAGTTTTATTTCTCTGTAGAAGATCCGTTATCCGCACATCTCAAATCGCCCGACGATTCAACTCTACTGAGGCCTCTGCTGCCCCTGTTGACCCCAAGATTGGCGCCATTGTCGATGACATCTCTAAGCTTACTCTCTTAGAAACCGCTGCCTTGGTCAAGGAGCTCAAGACCAGATTGGACATTCCCGACATCTCCTTCCCTGCTGCCGGTGCCGCCCCTGCTGCTCCCGCTGCTGCTGAGGAGGCTCCCGCTGAGGAGGCTCCCAAGGAGAAGACCATCTTCACCTTAAAGCTTGAGTCTTTCGACGCTAAGAGCAAACCCAAGATCATCAAGGAGGTCAAGAACCTTCTCGGTTTGAGTTTAGTCGAGTCTAAGAAGTTCGTTGAGGCTGCTCCCAAGGTGCTCAAGGAGGGTGTTACCAAGGAGGACGCTGAGAAGATCAAGGAGGCCATTGAGGCTGTTGGTGGTAAGATCGCTTTGGAGTAAATGTGCTTGTTTTCTTCATGAACGCTTCCTGCTACGACTTTAGCTGCGATTTAAACCCCTGTGTATATGTTTCCTCTGCTTCCTCTTTGATTATTTTTTATTAGTGTTTTTTCATGCCCCCCATCTCTCTCTGTCATCCTACACGTTTGTATATGTTTTTAAAAGTATATAGCTGTAAAGAAAATGTAAATAATTCTGACTGACATGAAAGCCGAGTAGTCGTATGAAAAAAAAAAAAGTAGTAACGAATAGGTTTCCAAAGCCATAAGATCAGAACTAGCCAATCAGCGGTAGCGCTTTTGATCTGAGTAGAACGAGTGGTAGGCAACAGATCTGAGGGCCCAAGGCAAGATATCTTATAGCTCAGTTGGCGGTCCAGCCTGGTGTTCATAAAGGCTATGAAGAATACAAGGGCAGTATCTATCCAGACGTATATATATATGTATATATTATATAGAATTTTAATACCACTCTTGTCCTTTAGACTATGGTGAGAATACTTGCCCGCTTTCACTGAGATCCTAAGCGAGCAAACATTGTGTAGTTTTTTATAAATGAAAGTTAAATTGGAGTCACATAAGCAAACAGTTAAAAAACAGGAGGAAAACAACTGAATTGGGTTTCAGGACAAAAACCTAAAATAAATGTTCAAAGCTCCAAGTCACAAAATATAAAGCATAAATCGTTGATTATTTTTCGTGGCTGGTACTAAAAAAAGAAAAAAATAAAACGGGCTGGTCATTCTCATTGCCAAACCGCCTTAAGACTTGGAGATTCTCCCGCTGAACCTGCACCGAAAACCTACTTAGAGTAGTGATTTATTAAGTCACATGATCTGCATTTTCACGTGTAAACCAGCAACACTGCATATATCACGTGATCTATAGGCCACACGTCAACACCGTGCCAAAGGGCACTCTGCCCAAAATTTGACAGGTTTTGGTCTACGTGTTCAGATTTGCTGTACTTGTTAATTTTTTTTCTTTTTCCCTTTAGAAAAATTTGATGAATTAATTTTTTTTTCCCCTTCTTCTCGAAAAGACAATCGTGTTGACTTTGATCTCCCTTCTCCCTCACCCATTATAGAGACCTCCTCGCAGCTACGCGCCGGATCAACCACCATAATTTAATAACCACACAGATACACACGACACATTATGCAGCTACTTCTGCTCAGTTTCCTGTTGGCAATTGCCAGCGCAATCCCGCTCACACTTAAAGTGCCCGCCAACGACCGGCAGTGTCTTTATACCGATGTTGACCAGGTCGAGTCCAAGGTTGGTTTCTACTTTGCCGTGCAGGCTGGTGGTGCTTTTGACATTGACGTGGCAATCCTGTCGCCCTCCGGCAAGGTGCTTTATAACGAGCCCAAAGAAAAGCAAGGCGAATTTTCTTTTGCGGCGTCTGAGGTTGGCGAGTACCAGTTCTGCTTTTCAAATGATATGAGTACTTTTGCCGAGAAATCAATCGAGTTTGAGGTTCTTGTCGATTCTAGCAGCATCAAGGCCGAGCTGCCAGTCAATTCTGGCGAGAAGGAAACTAACAAGGTTGAGTCGTCTATTATGCTGATCGAATCCAGGGCATCTAACCTGCTAAGAACGCTTCAGTACTACAAGACGAGAAACAACCGTAATGAGAGCACAGTCAAGTCTACCGAATCGCGGATTTTCTGGTTTTCGATTTTCGAACTCCTGCTGATGGTGGGCATGGCGGGCCTCCATGTCATTATCGTGCAACTATTCTTTACCGGATGTGAGTACTTGTCCCGTTTCTATTATTATTTCGACTACTAACTGTTTTTTTTTTAGCTCGCAAGAATCTGGTTTAAATTGGGAAAGGTGTTTTTGTTTTTCTTTTATTATTATTTTATTATTATTTTTAATCATGTTGTTGGTATTCTTCATATTCTGCTGCCGTCTTAGCGAGTCTAGATGTCGATGTGTTTGTGACCCTGCACAGGTTGCCGCCTTGGGACATAAAATATGGAATATACACTAACACACATAGCACTTACAAGAAAAACTTTGCATCATAAAACTTAGTACTTTAACATAAAATAATGGCGTGTGCGCTGTCTGACTAATTCTTTTCTTTTTTTTTTCTTTTTTTTGGCCCAATCGCAGGCCCAGGTCCTTTCCTCCCCTCCTCTGGTGACGGCAGTAATTGCCGGTTCCTTTTCAGGGCAAGGCTTTTCTCCTCCTCCGTTCGTCAACTTAATAGACTTTTAATATGTGACCTTTTTTATTTATTTATTTAAAACCTCCCCTCTTTTTTCAAACTGATCCTCGGTTTACGTTCACCACCACACCCGTTTCCCTCAATCTCCCGGTATAAATACCCAGGCAATTGTCCGCCGCTCACTTTTAGCAAGCATACTGCCCATCTTCCCACCACTACCCCAGAATCCCCATTAGCTCCCCATGTCACTTTCCAAACCCGACGCTTACCTCCAGGCTTATCTTGCCGAGCTCCAGAGCAACCCCATCCGCACCAAATCGATCACATCGGCGACGCTTAACGCGTTCTCCGAGGTGATCGCCTCGGTTGTCTCGGGTGAAAAGGACCCCAAGACCAACTCGTACATTTCGAGTCGCGTGCCGCTCATGGCTCTCTATGGGTTCTTCGTCTCGGCCCCGCTATCGCACTACCTTGTGCAGGCGCTGCAGCGCGCGTTCAAGGGCCGCACCGGCACTGTGGCCAAGCTGCTGCAAATCCTTGCGTCCAACCTGCTTGTCACGCCCATTCAAAACACGGTTTTCCTCATCACTATGAGCATCCTTGCTGGTGCCCGCAGCTTCAACCAAGTTTACAGCAGCTGGAAGGCCGCATTCCTCGTGGTGCAAAAGTCATCTTGGCTTACTTCACCCTTGGTGCTTGCCTTTGCCCAGAATTTTGTTCCTGAGCATGCCTGGGTGCCCTTCTTTTCCGTGTTTGCCTTCTTTTTGGTCACTTTCAACAACATCCAGGTTAAGAAGAAGCGTCAGCAAGCACTGCAAAAGGCCAAGGAGGAGGCCGATGCCGCGGCCAAAGAGGAAGATAAGAAGGAGAAATAATTATGAAACCAATGAATGGCACTGGTTATGTGGGAAATTAAAGCTATATATTACAAGTAATATATTGATGAATCTACACTTGTATTAAATCGGAAAATGAATGACATTTCTCTAGCCCGGGAGTGCGATCCTAGCCAACTGCGCTCCTTTTTTTTTTTAAAAAAATTTTTATTTTAAAAAACATGAAATAAAGTAACGCCAGCGGCGTATTCCGAAATTGAGCTGATTGTAGAAACATAATCGACAGAGATAAAACCTGTTGGACTTACCGGTTGCAGGTTTAACCTCTCGGGGAATTGCTGGGCCAAGACCTTCACTCATACCAACATTTTCTGCTCCCTTTCATTCTTATATCTTTTATTATAATTATTATCATTTTAGTAGCCTACTGTTGCAATATGATTGACCTCTGGATTTTGTCTTCGAAGAAAGGTATACTTGTATGGTCTACAAAAAAAAATGATAAGGTTGGCTAGACCACCACCAACAATAATAATAATAAAATTACATGATAGAGAACCAAGTAACCGTCGGAGGAGGGAACAATATGGAGATGGCCGATAACCAGGAAAAAATTGCCCAAACACAGGTACTTTTGTGATAGGTAGCCATAGCATTGGTATTTATGTAATTAGAAAAAATAATGTATGCCATTTGTTTAACGATCTCAACAGTGTGTGAGTTTGGTATTCAAGTGAGGCAATTTAGTTGGAATTATATGTGATTTGAGACTTTTTTTAAAAAAAAATATATAGAGTGCTTTTTTAGAGTTAAGGGAGAATGGTCTTGCCTTGGGATCTATCAGCGTATGGTCTATGCTAAACAACCCCAGGCCACGAACCAGACGTTTAAAAATTACTGTAGATGCCACCACTCTTAAAACAAAAAAAAAACAAAAACAAAAAAAAGACTAATGGCAGTAAAAAAGAGTATCTTATTTGCAAATTTACAAAAGATCCGGGGCCCTAGTCAGAATTAAGCTCGACTGCCGATGTATAGTATAATTGCTCAGACGAGTCGGACCACGATTCTAGTAGTAACTGGTGATCAACTCTACTAGGACCTGGATCCACGAAACCATCAGTACAAGTTATTGGAGAGCACCAACCAACAGCGCATGTTCTAACCAATAGTCTATATTTGACAGTCGAGCATTATTTCCAAGATCTAATCCTTTACTTAAAAAAAGCACTAAACACAAGGAAGAAGTTTTGTAGGCCAAACGAATGCAGGTGTCCAGAAGCTTGGCTGCGTGAGAACTGTGACAGCTTGGAAACGTTTCAAAATTGATGCAGGGCCTGGTACTTTTAGCTATCCGAATTTTAGACCCTCGAGCCCACGCAAGCTTCTCTCTCGTACTAATAATTTAGATGGTGTTACAGAATAATGTACGGCTACGAGGGAAAGTCTACAGAGTGCCCTCCAATTCTATTAGGCCTGCGTTAGTTTAGAATGGGGGACAAGAGGTATAGCAGCGCACGCACGCTGCGAACGCAACAAACCAGCGAACGGTCAGCTGCCTGCTACATGCAGCCAGCCGCCGGGAGCCAGTAGCCGACACAAGCCAGCTTCTACGCCAATTCACAACTCTTGATCAACAGCTTACCCACAAAGAAAAAAAAAGAAAAAAACCAAGCAAAAAGAACAAGAAAAAAAAAAATAATAAATAATAAATAAAAAAAAAAAAAACATTACCGAACTTCGGCCATTTTTTTTGTAATAAAAAGCCTGCAACGATTTTTGAATTCTTTTGTCCAAAGTCTAGAAACAAGGGACTATTTTTAGGATTTGGCCAAGGTCCAAACAAACAACCTCCATTACCACCACCCACTCAGTGCCCAAACCAGAATTTTTGCTGGCCAGGATCTGGGAGGGACATGCCACTCCTACCGCCAGATAAGAAGAGTTTTAGACTGAACCCAAATAAGGCGAATGACTTGGTATTGCATTATAAATCCAAAAAAAAAAAAAAAATTTTTTTCTGAATCGAGGCCGGTAAACGTAAGCCTATAATTAAGAATAAAGAACAATAACACGGTTATTATAAGTTCTAAGCAAGTAACTGTGCTGGCTTTTTTTTTCATTGTAGATTTTATGCCATGACTTTGGTCAATTGATTTCAGGGCTATGCAAACAGAATTCCTGAGCCTTGGCCCTGTGACCATATACCAGTACGTTACTCAAGCATCACTCTGCACTGACATAGACGATCAGTATGAATTCTAAAAAAAAACTGTGTTTAAATCTCGAGGTTGACTCAAAATGTCATTTTTTTTCCTCCTTCCAAATCTGTGAGGTTTATAAGACTGTAGATCGGAGGGAACAACGGAAATCTTTCCAAAACGGAAACAAATCATTTTAATACTGGAATTAGAATGATGACGACGGTAGTGGTAGTACCTGAACAAGAGAGAGCTCAGCTGCTTCCAAGACTTTTGGCCAAGTTTCGCACCAAGGCCTATGATTATGAAGCCATATGTATACATATTTCTGCGTGGTGTCTTAAGTAAAATAGAAGTAAACTTCATACTAAAAAACGCATTGTTACTTTGAATACAACTGCGTGATTATTCCATAATATAGAGAGAGACTTGGGAGTTGAGCAAGCAAAATCTGGCTTGGCCCAGTGCCGCTTCTCACGATCTAGAGGCCTTGGCTATACATTACCACACATTGCTGCTGTTTCTGTCACTGCCCCCAAACAGCAACTCTTTACAAGGCCTTGTATTCTCCCCAATGGTGACTGTAACATTAGGCTAGTTGCCCAATTAGAGTATTCACACACCAACTGTAGGTTTCGGCGACGTAATTCTACAGTAACGACGACGCTCGGACGCAGGAAATCAACCTTAACTTTTCTATAATTGAAATAACACACACAAAAAAAATTACGCTGCCTGGTGATGACCTTTGAACGCACAGACTCTTGGAGGCTCGACCATCAGCTTGAACCTTAAGATTAACAAAGACCATGGAAGGGCAAATCCCATTGGGCCGATCAGGCACAAGAAGAAAACATGAATTGTAATACTACTATTAATAAAAATAACTAAAGATCTGGAGTCCGACTTGGGAAAACACAAGTCCCATCCATCATCCACTTAGTCAAAGCTTACAGGACTTTTGTACCCACCAAGTATCGTTTCCTAATAATCAAGCCGTGCGGAAGCTGAAAAAAGTTTACAAGGCATGTGGGCTCACTCGGAGGAATCCCAACAATTGTCGACCTCATAAATTTTTTTTACAGTACTGCACAAGCCATAGTGAGTGCTGTAGTTTTATTGGCTTGCTCAAATCATGCGTCGTGCTGGGTGGTGGCGAGGCAAGGCGTTGGGGGGTTTTGACTGGGCGGGTAAGCAATGATGAGAGGAGCCGTCGCGCAAATCTTGGTCCATGCGCAAAACTGACTGACAATCTCCGTTCAGATTTATTACTCAAATAGAACACCCTTTTTCTTTTCAGAACCGTAAAGGGCTGCCAAGGAGGTTAAACAGTTCACTGCTCGTAACATTTGTGTATAGGGTCGTGGTGATCTATACGTGGGATCAACACACAAGCTCTATAAACAGAAAAGAAAAATGTTAATTTTGAATTAAGGACTACAGCTTCCCACAGAAGATCCAGAACTCACCAAAAGTGATGATTGGCACTCTCAAAGTCGACTAGAACTGCAATTAGACTTGCTAATTTACCGGATTTGTTTCCGCACCCAAAACGTTAGCGAGACCCACTGAACAATGGTGTAGAGTTTCAAAGGTTTTTTTCTACTCTCAGGGCCAGAAATCAAAGCGTAACATCGGTCTCGGTACTTTTACATGTTCTGCGCATAAATTTTTGTTACTTCTCTTCCGCGCCTCTTATTCTTGACATTTCATTAAGCTAGTTTCTTGCAGATATCTCTAAAGATGGGCCCAAGTGTTAATTTTGTATGGGAGGTACGTTTTGTGAGTATATGGTGGAGGGGCCAAAGGTTCATAGCGCACAGGCGACAGAAAAGTGCTGCTCGAGAACAACAATACAAACGTCATCCAAAGGCGAACTCTCTGAACGCCGGGCCTGGCTTACTGTTTTCAGAAATAAAGGATTTTCTTTTGGCAGGTGACACCCATAATGCGTCAAACTGTTGAACAAAACTTACAGAATGCGTGCTTTGATTTTTGAAACAGTTGATCTCCAAGGCGGTCTTGTAAGTACTTGTACAGTGGTTTGGTAGCAACAGTTTTTGGTTCAAACACACGCTTGTTTTATTTGCACCCTGTAAGCTTTCTATGCCACTTCCTACTAGATTGGAATAGAGAAGGCATGAGGTGTGCTAGGAAATAAAATCATATTATAGAAACTCCGATGTTGGTATGCCCAGTAAATAACTAGTTTTGTTGGCATGTCTTGGAAAAAGATGACTGAATCAGAGCACTTGAACGTGTGTACGCAAGCTTGGAATCAATTAGGCCATAGTAATTAATGAATGCCCTATATAAAAAATAAAAATAAAAAATTAAAAAACTCTTTTGAGCTCATTGAACTAGGAAAAGGTACTCGATTCTAATTGTATATGTTTCCCAGAGCGGTCACATTGTTTTGTGTCTCGATTCTATATTTTACAAGAGTTGCCCAGAATTGGTGATGTGCTGTTTAGGCTTTGTTTTAGCGAACTAGTACAATCAGTTTGGCTGCCAACCCAACTGGCTCTAGGTTCTAGGCTCTCAGAACGGTTATTATTCGGTGGAGAGTTAATTACGCATGTTTGGTATTAGCATCCTTTTTTTAATTTTTCCTTCTATTGTAGGGCTGACTTCAAGCCCAACCACCTAAATATACCAGCCATTCTCCATTTCTTGGATCTACAACAACGCGTACTTTATAACGTGATGCTATTTTTACACACGCACCGTCAATGTACAATGTCTTGGAAATGGTACTGCTTGGCTAAACCTATGAGTAGGCTTATTGTATCAATAATCTTTTCATATCTTGAAGGATCTTGTTGCACTGTTCCTGTTAGCTAGCAATCGTAAACAGTTGAGACCTAAATAAAGACAAGTAAAATTTGCTTTTTTGACGGTTATTGGGCCTGCGGAAAAAAACAAACCTTAAACTTATAAAGCTGATTAGCCGACAGAAGAAAACTACCCGATAAGGAATTTGTGCGTTCTACATTTGGACAATGCGGCATATGCTAAAAAAAAGGAAAAAAAAAGAAAAGTGACCAGACTTGTAAACGGACCTGGGCTGGTTTTTTTTTCTTCGAGGACATTTTCAAATGCCCTATATTCCTGCATTGACAATACTTTTACTTTGTTCTCCCATGGCTTCTGCACTGCTAAGTTTTAATTTTTCTTTTTTTGTTTTCTTTTAAATTAAACCTCAGAAATATGACATTTATGCCTGTGCGGTGCCTTAGCCTATTCTTTGTCACGACAAACTGCAACGTATATTTGCTCTAGTGTAGGCTTTAGACTCTTGTCTTTTGAACAGATTCGGCACCCGATTTTTAGAAAATGGAAGAATTTATCAAAAACCAGAAGAACCATATGGCAACAGGTTTTATTTTAAGAACTATTTGAAGATCAGCTCTAATAGAGGTCTATTAATTTGAGCAACTTGATGAAATATATTAAAAAAAGAAATAAAAATAATTATTTAAATGTCGTCGAATCTTCGACATTCATGTAATAATTTTTTTTCTTTTCATCTATAAAACCATTTATATCTCTAACTGATTCAGTCCCTCCTTTTTTCTTTGGTTATTATTTCAGTTTGTTTACTACTGTCTTCAGAAATTCACTCTTTTGTTCTGTAGTCTTTAAATATAATAACCTGTCCACTCCTTTTTTTTATTATTTTTTTCACTCTCTTCGAAGCTTTTTTAGTTCATTTTTTCTCTTTCTTGCAACAACTATGAAGTTAAATTTGCAAAAGGTTTCCACGGCGCTTCTGTCGCTGCTACCTGCAGTGGATGCTTTTTCAGCCTCCGGTTCCAACAATGTTGTGTTGTATTGGGGCCAGGCTTCCGCTGGGTCACAGGAATCACTTGGTACTTACTGTGAGTCTACTAGCGCCGACATGTACGTGCTATCCTTTTTGGCTGGTTTCCCGGAATCACAGTTGACAATCCATGGCTGCGCTGGCACTTTAGCCTCCAGCTGCCCCGACCTTGCCGCCGACATCAAGTACTGCCAGTCTCTTGGCAAGAAAGTTTTACTGTCGCTGGGCGGTGCTGTTGGCAGCTACGGGTTCACTTCTGATCAACAAGCCATCAACTATGCGTCTACTCTTTGGAATAGCTTTGGTGGTGGTACATCCACTCAGCGTCCCTTTGGCGACGCTGTCCTGGACGGTTTTGATCTCGACATTGAGAATGGTGATCCCACTGGTTACGCCGCACTCACTACTGCTTTGAGAAAACTCTACGCGGGCGGCGATTACTACATTGGCGCCGCACCCCAGTGTGTCTACCCTGACGCAAGTCTTTCCACTGCTCTGGCTAACGGTTACTTTGACTTTGTATTTGTTCAGTTTTACAATAACAAGTGCTCAATCGATGGCAGCTTTAACTGGGCTACGTGGGCAAAATATGCGGCCGACTATGCGGCCTCCACCAATCCCAACGTTAAACTTTATCTTGGTCTTCCTGGTTCTTCTTCTGCTGCCTCTTCTGGTTATGCCTCTATCTCGAGTATTCAGTCGGTTCTTGCTACCATTCAATCTTCCAAATACTTTGGCGGTGTCATGTTATGGGATGCCTCACAGGCTTTCTCTAATGTTGTCAATGGTGTCAGCTTTGTCTCCTCTCTTAAGGCCCTCCTCACCTTGGGTAGCTCTGACAGTGTCGCAGGTGAGTCTTCTCCCGCTTTAAGTGCTGCTGTTCCCAAGGCTTCTTCAAGTGCTAAGCAATCGGGTTCTTTGGCTGCATCTACCACTGTTGTTTATAACGAATGGGGCTACCCCGTTGTTGCGAGTGCTTCGTCTTCGGCTGCATCTGCATCTGCTACTGTTGTCTACAACGAATGGGGCTACCCCGTTGTTGCGAGCTCTTCGTCTTCGGCCGCTGCCAACCAATGGGTTGCTGCTTCTTCTTCCGCCGCTGCTAACCAATGGGTTGCCGCTTCTTCTTCAGCTGTTGTTAATGAATGGGCCGCTGCTACTAGCACCGTTGTTGAGTCAGTTGCTGCGACTACCGTTGTTGCAGTCGAAGCTGCTGCGTCTTCTACTAACCAGGAGTCTGAATCCGCTGGCAATGTTAACAACGGACTCTGGAACCCTGACACTTCTGCCAAGCCTGATGACGGTTACTGGAAGACTGGAAAGTACGAGGGTGGAAGCGTTAACAAGTTGGTAGTGGGGGATTTGCCTGTCAAGAAAGAAGTTTCTTTGTCTAGTACTGCTTCTTCTTCTCTTTCAAAGTCATCCTCTGTTGCCTCTTCTGCTGCTTTTACCACTGCTTTTGCCGCTGCTTCTTTTAGTACAGCTGCACTTTCCAGCACCTCTGCTGCTGTTTCTTCCAGTGTCGATGCGGTTTCCAGTACCTCTGCTGTTGCGTCATCTAGTACAGTCGCGGTTTCTAGCACCTCCGCTGTTGTTTCCTCCAGTGCCTCTGCTGTTGTTTCCTCCAGTACCTCTGCTGTTGTTTCCTCCAGTACCTCTGCTGTTGTGTCCTCTAGTTCAGCTGCGGTTTCCAGCACTTCTGCTGCTGCTTCCTCTAGTACAGTTGCGCTTTCCAGCACTCCTGTCGCTGTTGAATCTATTAGCTCCAGCGCTCCTACTATCTCTGATGCCGCTGTTGAGCCCACCTATTCTCCGATAACATCTACTATTACTATTACTACCACTTCTATTCCCACTTTTATTCCCTCTGCTTCTATCAGTTCTGCTCCCAAGAGTAGTTTCTTGTTCTCCAGTTTTACTACTGTCCGTTCAGCCGCACCTGCAGTTTCCTCTTCTGCTCAAACTTCCACTGTGGCTACCACTTCCGTCGCGCCCGTTTCCTCAAACACTGTAGCTTCTGCTGAAAGCACTCTAGCCTCTAGCACTTCTGTTGAATCTGCTACTCTTACTAAGACCAGTGCCAGCGAGTCTACTTCTCAGAGCGTGACCAAGAGTCTCAAGGTTGTTAACGCTGCCTCTGTTCCAGATAGATGCAATGATCGCTCCCAGGGCCACCTGGACAGCTGTTTGAATACGCTGTTTGAAACAGAAAAGCAGCCTGTTGAGCTTGCCGCTAATGATGTCACCGACTCCAACGCCAGCGCTGCACTCCCCGAAGTCGGGGTGATCACCCAGGCAAACTCCGCGTCTTCGGACAGCGAACAGGGTGATGGATTAGCATGCACCAGGGAAGGCGCCGTGACTTGCAAAGACGGCAAGTTTGCAATCTGCAACTTCAACAAATGGGTTCTCTTTGACTGTCCGGCGTCCACCACGTGCAAAGCGCTGACCATCAATGACATTGAGACTGTTGTCGGTTGCAACTGGGTTTAACCGGCCATCTTCAATGATGGCTCTTTTTATTATTTATTATTTTTTGGCTTTTGTTTATGATGAACGTTAATGTTTCGGTTTCTTTGGGTATATATATATATATACAGAATGTCTTGATTCTGTCGGGTATTTATTTTTTTCTATTTATTTTTTATTATTATTTTTATAGGGTATTTATGTAGTGTATAGGTATATAGATAGATTATCAGTTTATTGTCCTTACATCAAATAGTTGCAATCAACATAACATATAGGGGAGATATGAAGTTTAATAGCGTATGAGTATAATCTATTTATTTTAGCCTGGCAATTCTTTTCTTTCCTGTTTGAATTGTCTTGGCTTTGCAGTAGATATAAATTTAGATGCAATAAGAATTGACAGATTGAAGCTTTATCAAATTTTTTTTATAGTTTTGTCTGTAAATACCAAATCCCGAAGGTTTGTGCTACTGGATACGCTTAGTTTTTACCTAGCCACAACCGAGCCAGATTTCTCCAATCAAACCGCCATTGCTCAGAAGACCTGGACAAAGAAACCTTGAAGAAACCTCTCTCTTTACAAAACTCTGAGGACCTCCGTGACTTTGCCGCTCATATTTGTATCATAAGCTCTGGTGCATCTTTTATTTGATGCCCCAGATATCACACCTGCGATAGTCCCCAACCTCGATATAATACTACTACTACACACAATGCTGCACAGGTTCCATCTCAACCTTTACAAGCCTGATGAGAACCGTGACTCGTTTGGGCGCGACAACCTTGCAAATGAACGCACATTTCTTGCATGGATACGAACGGCCATGTCCTTCGCCAGCGTGGGTATTGCCTTGACCCATTTTTTTCGTTACCAGAGCGGCCAGAACATGATTAACTTTCTGCTCGCGCTAACGTCCGATGATCCGGCCACCCGCCAGGCAATTGAGCAGCTTCAAGTGGCAGTTGCCGCTAATAAGCGTGAGACCGCGGGACTGCAACGGTACCTTGATCTGATGATACAACATGATAAACGGGTTACGAAGCTGGCGACGGTCCTGGGTAGCTGGTTCGTTGCTACCAGCTTTGCCGTCGTCGTGGTTGGTGGATACCGCTACGGGATCAGTTTAAAGTCCTTGCGGTCAAAACGGTTTCCAGTCAGTCGCTGGAGCATCATGTTGTGCTTGTTGGTTAGTTTAGCTGTACGTGACAAAAAAAAAAACAACAACCAGAAAAAACATTAGCAGTTATCTTTTTTTTCTAGTACTAACAGGGTGATTCTCTTTCTCTTTATAGTTGGTTGCAACGAGTTTAGGGCTTGTTCTGGTCACCGAACTGTAGCCTCCACAAGAATATTACGGAACAATTGGAATACCACAGGCTATCCGTACCTCCCTGGCAGTTAAGATGGTCCCTTCTGCCAGTAACAAGACCCATGGGTGCACATTACAAGTCCCGTTATCATGATCTCGAAATCCGTGGGCAACAACTGCTATTATGCACTGTTCAAACAAGGCCACAGCAACTTTGCTTTCTGAGGCCCCATGTTCTCTCAGCTGGTCACGTTACCTCAGGGCTTTTTTATTATTTGTGGTTGTAATCTAGGGCTTTTTACTTGCCTTATTTAGAAAGGGACTGTCATGACAGCATTACATAAATACTTACATAATCACATAAACCTAAACTCAACCGCGTTTGCGCACGCTTAAAACAAAATTTCATGCATTTGGTCCTTGCTGTCACACACGTGACCTTGTCACGCTTGACCAAGCAGGGTAAGGGCTGGCTAAATTAGCAGCAGGGTGGCATGGTGATCAGTATGGTAGATTCTTTTTTGACTTTACTATGGAAACGAACAACCACTCAATGCTAAAATTTTTTTTGCCTCTCGTTTTTTCCCACTCTTTTTTTTTTTTTCCTTTTTTTTTTTTTTTTTCCTTTTTTTTTCTCTCTTCCCTTTTTTTTCCTCTTTTTTTTCTCTTTTTTTTTACTGTTCCAGTATACCAAACCACCATATAATTCATATTCACAATGGGAAAAGTTCACGGATCTCTTGCTCGTGCCGGTAAGGTCAAGTCGCAAACTCCTAAGGTTGAGAAGGAGGAGAAGAAGAAGACTCCTAAGGGTCGCGCCAGAAAGAGACTTCTCTACACCAGTAAGTGAATCAAGAAGCAATAAGGAAATGGAAAAAAAAGGAATTCAGAAAGAAAGCAAATTGTTTTTGATGCAAAGATGAATGGCGATAAAGGGTTTACTTCGACAAGATAATGGAATATGCTTGACGACTGTACGCGGTGGCAACGACGCTGTCTCGACAACGAATCCACATCAGACAGAATCCGCAGATCCAATATATTGATCTAAATGCAGCTTTCAAGGTCAACCTCTGTGTGCAACCAGCAGCCTTTATTCCTGTTCAGTTTATCTTTCTCATCTGTCATGACATTGCCACTGTGGATCAAAGGCTTTTTGCTACTTTTTGGTTTTTTTTTTTGTGCTGTTTTCCTCGTTTGATAATCAGAGATACTAACTAATCTTCACAGAGCGTTTCGTTAACGTCACCCTGACCAACGGTAAGAGAAGATCTAACCCTGGTCCCGGTACCTCCTCTGCTTAAAGAGGCTCCGCTCTCGCCTGAAAGGCTTTGAAATATTAATCGATTTCTTTTGTTATATATTATTCATGTCCTAAAAAATGAGTGTGTGTGTTTTCTCTTTAATTTTTTTTTTCTCTATTTTATTTTCCTCTGAAAGAATAAGAAAGATTCGCGTATAAATGAAATTTCATTTTCTATTTATCTTAAATATCCCATGAGAGAGAGAGGCCTTTGTAACGTCTCTACTATCGTATATGTTGCCGTGCTTTGGGGGGCCATGCTCGATTGTTTTATCATGACGACATTGCCCTTTAATCGCATAAAACCCGCGTTCTCCCCTTTGTCCTATTCTCTTTCTACTGCAACAACATCTGGCCAAGGGGGCAGGTGGCGGGCGAGACTGGCCTAATGGGTTTTTATTAGTAGTATTATTATTATTTTTTTATTTTTTATTATTAATTTTTTTTTTCATTTCACACGAGACCCACAAATACGTTGTTTCCTCTCGTCGAAACCCTCCCCCATAAACAAAACAAGTTATCGGGTAGTGGGTTCACTTTGCCCGCATGTAGTTGTTTCAAAATACAAATAACCCAAACCTTTTTGGCCCTGTTGGTTAAGGTTTTGTTGTTGTTGTTGTTGTTTTTAGGCCTGTGGGTTTGTCACAACTTGTGTGTGTCTATGTGTCCACACCGTGGTTTTTTTATGTGGTCGGGACCCCCTGGTACCAGCCGTCTCGGTTTATTATTATTATTATGATTATTATTTTCATTTGTTTTTTCTATACCCTTGACGGCTACGGGATTCAGGCTGGGGGGTTTGACGGCTATAGATCCTGTCATATTGACCGTAGAGATTCATGTTCTTTCTAGTACAAGATTCTGTATTATGAATAAATTATATTTCTTTTTTTTTTTTTTTTTTTTTTTTTTTTTTTTTTTTTTTTTTTTTTTTTTTTTTTTTTTTTTTTTTTTTTTTTTTTTTTTTATTTTTTATTTTT
>Ga0160505_100818_pt1 | contig 15921 bp, 13 predicted proteins | sample DIDeMG_FD_108225 | JGI IMG/M metagenome (GOLD analysis project Ga0160505, IMG submission 108225) | Enriched chicken feces microbial communities from UW Madison campus, WI, USA - DID2874_E49_Stillage MG | ecosystem: Host-associated > Birds > Digestive system > Large intestine > Fecal ... | reverse complement strand
TTCTTCTTCTTCTTCTTCTTCTTCTTCTTCTTCTTCTTCTTCTTCTTCTTCTTCTTCTTCTTCTTCTTCTTCTTCTTCTTCTTCTTCTTCTTCTTCTTCTTCTTCTTCTTCTTCTTCTTCTTCATCCGAAGACGAGTTACCAAAAAAAGAGGCTGCCACGTCTGGCGAGAAGCTATTGACAGCACCAGGTTTGTAAGCAAACTTCTTAAGATCAAAAACTCGTTGTTTCTTCGCCATCGTCGTCAACATACCTTCCCCAGTCGAAGTCGGAGAAGAAGACGGTAAAGATGGATTTGTGCGTTGACGGAAAGGTGATCCTGATAGTTTTCTTTTCCTCATTTGAGTAGTTCGTACAGTGTCAAGGCTGTTTTCCTTATCCGCTTCATCGATATCCATATTTTTATCCATAGTCAAGTCAGGAAAGCCATCCTCGGGATCAAAATCACTACTCCCAAAACCAGACTCATCAGACAGATCCGGCGGAGTTGGCTCAAGAGCTTTAGAAACTGAGGGGCGTTTGCTTATAGAACTAAAGAACTTGCTCACAAACTGATCTTTCTTCTCCTCTGCGTTTTTGCTATCTTCTGCCTTAAATTCACTTCCAGCATCATTGGCTTTGTTTTCAAAGACTCTTTCTACCCGTTTTGCTATAAGTGAAGTGCCACTGATTTTGTTGCTAGTAGTAGCACGGTTTTGCTTAAACGAAATTCCGTTAGACGACATTCGGGCTGCAGGAAGGCTTGGTGCTGAATTGACATGAGAAGCACGCTTAAAGTATTCGGTAATTTTCTGGTTCTGTTGACGCGGAGTGATGCCCTGCGAGTTAAATGAAAGGGTCTTTAAAACTGGATTTTCAACAACTGCTTTGGCTTTTTCGCTGAGTTTGAACTCCTCCTTTGTGAGGGGATCTACTTTTCCCGTTGCAATCGCCTGAGCCAGCACCGGATCCATGTCCCTGCCAATATACTCTAAAGCATCCTCTCCCAGTTCGTCCTTCGGCTCACTTAACATAACAAGTCGCCGCTCTTCAAACGAGTATACTCTTTGATGCAAAAACGTCAACTCAGCCTGTTGATAAACTTGCTCAAATCCATGAGGCACGTTGTATCCTTCATATCGAATTCCTCGAAGTGCACGCTCGCCTGTCAAAAATTTGCGCACAAACCGATGCGCAATCTTGATCCCTACTTTTGGAATACCATCAGAATAGTCACATCCAGAAAAAATTGCAATCGCGCGTAACTGCGCGTCTGTCAAATCGCTTAGAAACAATTCAGTGCAGCGCGGAAACTCGACGCGTTGGATGCGTATACATTCACCAAACTGGTTCATCTTTGTAAGTAAGACACGAGCACCAAACACAAGTAAGTCCGAGTCTTCAGAGATGATTCCGGATATGATACTGCTTTTCTCAAGATGAACTAGCTGAGCATCAGCCTCATAAGGCGCGACAACATACTTGACATTTTCAAGTTTAAGAATAAGAATTAACTGAGCAACCATCTTGGGTGTGATATCAATGGCTTTTTGAAAATACTCCTCAGCTTGTTTCTTATCCCCGCGCCGTGCCGCTAGCAAGCCCTGTGAACGCGCTAGTCTTCGTGATCTACTCGCACGTGTTAATATAAAGTATGATCGATAGTATGTGATGTTCTACTTACCTTTCGCGGTCCTTTTCAACTCGTGCCTTTGTAGGAAGGTAATCTCCGTCAAATACCATGTAGGGTTCAACCCCGTAGTGACGCAGCATCTTGATTCGCCTCAAGCAATACTCTATGTACCTATAACAATAGTGTAGTGTTAATATAAAGAAATCAAAAAAATCGAATAAATGAGCACTATACCTTGTAGTCGGAACGTGGTATGCTAGATCCCAAGCACATGAAATTGCGCCTTTATGTAACCATGAGTAGCCATCAACACCAAGCGTATGGCCGCGATATTCCTCCATGGAGCAAGGCTCCGATATCGACTTCAATGCTTGCAACAGACCTGGGAGTAGAGTCAGTAAACAGTGTCCATAGCAGAATAAACTAAAAACTCAAAAAAAAGCTCAAAACGTACCTTTAACTCCCATGTAAGCTTGTACTATTTCTCATTATCCGGCTAAATGGTGAGTTGGGTATGTGTAATATTGCGTAGTGGTGAATCTTGGAAATGTAAAATGAAAAGGTTTTCATTAATTAAATCTTTTTTCTGATTTTTTGCTACCACTACCCTCGACGTGTTTCAGTCTCCCAATTAGGCTAAACTTCTTAAACGGAACCTTTTTCGTGTTCAAAGCGTTACCCTGACAAAACCTCAGTTACTTTAAAGTCTAAATCCCAAGTCTTAAAGCTTCTTGTCTAACATAAGCGGACCCTCTAAACGAGCGACTTTCAAGCATTCAAGTTTCAAGTTTTCAACGTGTCGAAAAGGAAAAGCTGAAACTGCTACTTTAATCCCATCTCTTTTTGATTCTCTGATTGTTATACTTGTTTTTTGGACACACCAGCTCATGGTCACGCTATACCTCAATTGAATCCTTTCCATAACGATTAGACAAACTCTTATCCCTTAATGTCTTTCCCACCTCCGTCCGGTATCCCAAGTGAAACCGATCTAAACCAGCAGATGGCTGGCCTGGATGTTAATTCCCAGCAACAGCCCCCCACGGAACAAACACAAGCGCCCAGGCGGTCTAAGAGACCGACAAGAGTTTTTCACTCGGTTTCAGGGGCTTATGATACCTTGCCTGCCACTGCATCAAACTTGATTCCTGAGTACGGTGCCTCGCCGTCGCTCCCCAATGGGGCTGATTTCATTTCGCCCATAGATCGCGCGGTCTCTGCCCAGCCTCCGATCCAGCAACTTCAACATCAGAGTTTCCAGAAACCGGGCTATGAGTTGCACCAACCCATTGGAAGTAGTGGTGATCAGTTTCAAGTTGGCCAAGAGCCCCAGGAACAGTCTTTTGCACCTGGAATTTCTAATAGCGGTACTTCTAACGACGTCATTCCGTCACTAGTCGCCGATAGAGCCAGCTCACAGCAGAAACTGGGCCCGACTCCGCTATTTAAAACATTTGAAAATACTTATCCTCCGCCAGCTCTCACCGATTTTGATGTGCAAGATCAGGGGATCTCAGGTCCCCAGTTTGCCAGACTTACTATGTACAATGTTCCTAGTACTGAGTCGTTAAGATTGTCTACTAAGCTGCCTTTGGGTATGACGCTTCGCCCACTTGCCCCATTCTCGAACAAGGAGCACGAATGTGGTGGTGTTAGTACTGCTGACTTCAGCAATGGTGTTCCGCCTCCCCGATGCAACCGCTGCAGAGCTTACATGAATCCCTCAATGCTGTTTACTGCTGGCGGTACCCGGTTCACATGTAATATGTGCCAATTTGAAAATGAAGTGTCTGGTGAGTACTTCCAACCAATAGATGTAACAAACCGCCGTATCGACTGGCAGACTCGGCCTGAGTTAGCTTTTGGAACTTACGACATTCTTGCACCTAAGGAATACTGGAAGGATCAAGAAGTCGAACCGGCCCCTCTGCATCATCTGGTTCTGATTGATGTCAGTCGTGAGTCTATTAAAAAGGGCCTTCCTAAGCTAGCAGCTGAGGCCATCAGAGCTGTTATTTACGGAAATGGGTTGGATCCTGGTGCTAATGCTGTCAGGAGTTTCACTGGCCAGGAAATGCCGATATTTGATGAACAAGGAAACCCGATTAATGTTGATAGGTCTATAAAATACCCTGCTAAGGCCAAAATTGGTATTGCGACTTATGACAGAACTGTCCAATTTTATAACCTTAGCTCCAAGCTGGAACAGGCCCAGATGATCATTATGAGTGACCTTGACGATCCGTTTGTGCCTATTGAGAGTGGCTTGTTTGTTGATCCCGAGGAGTCTAGATTTGTTATTGAAGATCTGTTAGATCGCATTGATTTGCTATTCGAAGACAATCCCAATGACGAACCTGCCTATGGATGTGCTCTTGATGCTGCTCTGAAGGCCCTGAGCGCGACTGGTGGCAAAGTTTCTGCCATTCTTAGTGCACTCCCTTCTAGAGGGCCTGGCTCTTTGGCTGTAAGAGAAGGTAATCCTAACTTTCTTGGTGAGAAGGCAAAGGATATATTCAATGTCGACAGCAAGTACTACGAAGAGCTAGGCAAGAAATATGCTATTTCTGGTGTTGGCCTTGACCTCTTTTTATTCCCAAACACACACGTTGACCTTACCAACTCTGGTTACGTGTGTCAGCGATCTGGCGGCCATCAGTATTTTTACCCAAGATTTATTCCTCAGAGAGATGGTAGAACGTTTATTTCTGACTTTTCTCGCACCTGCGAAGGCGAGATCGGTTGTCAGGCGCAGCTCAAGGTTAGATGCTCTACAGGCCTCCAAGTTGCTGCCTACTATGGAAATTTCTTCCACGAGGGATGGGACGAGGATCCCATTCTGGGTAACGTCGATTCGCACTCCACTATTGGTGTTCTTTTCAAGTATGATGGAAAACTTGATCCTAAACTTGATGTGCACTTTCAGAGTGCTCTTCTGTATACTTCTAGCAACGGTGAAAGAAGAGTCCGAGTAACAAATTTGTTGGCAAGTGTCACTGAGCAGTTCAAGCCTGCTGTTAACTTTGTTGACCTAGATGCAACTATGGGTATCATTGCTAGAGACTCCATTACCCGTATGGGCGAGTACGATCTTAAGGATATCAGGGAGCGTATTAATAAACGATTGGTTGATGTTTTTGCCAGTTATAGACAGCATGCTGGTTCTTCATTCCCAGCCAACCATCTTCTTATGCCACTCTCTTTACGTGGATTCATTATCCAGATGCTTGCATTGGAAAAGTCTATTCCATTACGAGACGAAAAACTATCCAGCGACTCCCGTGTCCATTTTGGCAGAGTAATCAATTCCCTTTCTCCCGACGAGCTTAGTTTATTCTTGTATCCCCGCATTGTTGGCCTACACAATCTTCAACCCACAGACTGTAAATACAGTGAAAATGGTTTGTTCAGCATGCCTACTAATATCAAGGCCTCGATAAACGCAATGGAGATTGGAGGTGTTTACTTGGCTTTTGACGGCCAAAAGCTTGTTTTGTGGATTCACAGACAAGTCTCGCCTTTGCTGCTGAAGGATCTTTTTGGTGAACATATCACTGGTCTTGATGTCCTAGATCCTGAGTTGAATGAGCTTCCTGAACTTGATACTGAGGTATCCAAACAAGCACGGGAGCTGATCAAGTATTACTCTAACAGCATTGGTGTCAAATTCCTTGGCTTTCACATTGCCCGTGAGGGCATTGACAGCACTTGCTACGAGTTTCAGATGCTTATGGTTGAAGATAGAATTATGAACTCATTTGGCTACGTTGATTATGTCTCACACATTTACAGACTCGTCAAGGTTCAGCTGGAGGATCAAAGTGAGAAGACTTCGAAGACAAAATTTATTAGTGACCACTTCTTCTCGGCTACTGGATTGTAGTTCTAGTTATTGGGATTGTGTTAGAGGATTTCAGCTGTTGGTTAATATGTATAGAACAAAATTTAATATAGCAACTGTAAAGCTTATTTTTGGCAACTTAAAGCATTTGTTCATGGGATCTACCAACTGATAAAAAGTGCCCTTATTTATGAGGGTGTACATGTCCTTGTAACAGATCACGATTCAACTGTAACTACGAAACATTGCTACACTATCCCAAGTTTATAAGAGGGTTAGGGTTAGCATAGATATTTTATCACCTCCTCCTCAATTTTCGATTCTCTCCTTCTCCCATACCTTTAACAAAACAAGTCAACAACATCTAACGGAAGGTGAAATCAAGAAGGTATGTTAAGGCAGGGCTCGTAACGGGTGCTACTGGCGTTATGTGATTTGGTTCTATTGAGGCGTTTCTTTTTTTTGTGAGTGAGTGTGTGAGTGAGATAGAAGATAAGTGCATGGAAGGAAGACAAATAAAAATGACACAAGAACAGGCACTCGAAGAATATGAGTTGATATCGATGAGCGGGACTGGGGGCTCTATAATGGCAGAGAACGTTATACGAGGGTTGACAGGGTACAGATTTCTGAAGAGTTCTGTTTGAAGTTAAAGTAAGGGATCTCAAAAAGCTGGACTTTCTTTTCACTGTGAATAAATGAACAAACCCATACTACTTCCAAATATTGAACCAAATAAGCAAGAATTCCTCCCTCATTTTCTTTATCCAGCGTCCCATAGTGGTCTTGCTTCCAGAGCAAAGCAGTGAAAGAATGTGAAAGAGCTACGTTTCCTAGCTGCTCACTTCTTATGAAAAAAGAACACCAAACATGAATGAAAAAATGATGCAAACCCATAATCATTCATTCAACGCGGGTTTTAATTCGCTTTTAACAAAACTACTATTAACACGATACAGTTTTTGTTTTTTCTTTATTAGAGATTGACATTTGATAAAAATGGATATGCGTAAGTGATTCATCGTCGTGGATGTCTGGGTCACAACTTACTAACTCCTGTTTAGAAGATTCGTATACTGCACCTATGCCTGATTACAGAAGGGTATGTTAATTTTTTTTTTTTCATAATCGACGATTTATGCTAATTCCAATTTCTAGACTCCTTCGCCGGAAAGAAGATACAGATCTCCTCCTTCAAAATACTACAGAGATCGTTCTAGATCATACAGTCCTAACCGGGACCGTAGAGACGACCGCGACAGAGACGACCGCGAGAGAAGACGTTCCCCCGACCGCCGCTCCCGCAGATACAGATCTCGTTCTAGAGATAGATATGGTGGCTCTTCTCGTTATGACTCGTATCGCTCGAGACCCTCCTCTTCCTACGGTGGCGGCGCGAGAGATGGTTCTTCTCAGCAAGAGAGACGTGTTTACGTCGGCAATTTAGCCTACCATATCAAGTGGACTCAACTTAAGGACTTTATGAGACAAGCAGGAAATGTTGTTTTTGCTGATGTTCTTACCTTATCCAACGGTAAGTCCAAGGGCTGCGGCATTGTTGAATACTCCACTAGAGAAGAGGCCCAGAAGGCTATTGACAAACTTACCAACCTTGACTTCGATGGCAGAGAAATTTTTGTCCGCGAAGACAGAGAGACTGATAACAGCTCTCGCGGCAGACATCCTCCTCCTCCTTCTTCCTCTCGTGATAGACCTCCTCCCCCTTCCGATGGCTCTCAGCTGTTCATTGCCAACTTACCCTATTCTGCTGGCTGGCAAGATCTGAAGGATCTATTCCGCGAAGCTGGTGATATCGTTAGAGCTGATGTTTACACTAACAACACTGGCAGATCCAAGGGCGTTGGTACCGTTTTGTTTTCCAACCCTAACGATGCTGAAATTGCAATCGAGAAGTTCAATGGCTTTGAGATGGACGGTCGTGCTCTTGAGGTCCGCGTTGACCGCCTGGTTCGCGGTGGCCCAGCTCCTGATGCCTCGAGACCTGCCCCTGAGCCCAATGCCTTTACCGATGGTGCCAGAGGCAACGGCCCCATGAGTGAGACAATCTTTGTTGACAATCTGCCATGGGCCACCACTGATAACGATCTCGTTGAACTGTTCCAGACTGTTGGCACTGTTGAGCGAGCCCAGATTCAGCTGGAACCTAGCGGTCGCTCTGCTGGCTCTGGTGTTGTTAAGTTTGACACTCCCGCGTCTGCTGATATTGCTATTGAGAAGTTCCACAACTACAACTACGGCAACAGACCTTTGAAGCTTTCGTTTGTGTCTTACAGCGATGCTTCCGCTCCCCCTCCCCCTCCCCCTGTAACTATTGCTGGCATCCCTGAGGGTATCCCTACCCCTGGTGCAATCCCTTTTTCTGTGTCAGCTCCCAACCCTCCCCCCTTTTAAGCGCACTTCTCGGACTCGATAGCGCCTATAATTGAGCAGGCGGTTTAGATTACCGGCTCTTAAAACCCGACCAATTTTTATTTTCCATTATTTTTTCGTATTATTTAATTGCGAATAAGTCGTAAAAGAAAACATATTGTTTATAACTACTACTAAAAAAATTAAAGATACCATCCAGAATTTCAGATACTCATTGACTCCAATTATCTTATCTTCATCGGTAGTTGGGGATTGGTAGCACCACCCGGCGTTCCACCTCCTGCTCCTTACCTTCTTCTTCTTCACCTACAAACTTGAGCCTGCACTTGCCGCCACGGCTAGTTGTGCCCATGACCTCAGCGCGGTAAAACGTGGTGGTTTCGGGGTAACGAGCCAGAACTTTGGCGCCTACGGGGTAGTTTGGAAGGGCAACAGAGCTACCAGTCTCGGGCGGGATGCGGATAAGATCACGGAAGCTTGCTTTGTACACTTGGCCCGGGTTTCCATTCTCATCGGGCTCTGGGTCGCGGACCTCGTACCGGGTGCCATCAGCCAAAACCTTGGTCACCTCGCATTGAATCCACTCTTCCTCCTCCTCAGTGTTGACGCGCTGCTTGTGCAGGCGAAAGGCAACTTGCGAACCGACAGTGATCAGATGGTCAGGCCGACTGCTGCCGCTGCTACTAGAGTAAGTACGCTTTGGTAAAGGTCCCCCCGGATTTACAGAGTCTTCTTCATAACGGCGCTTCTTGTGCACCCCCGTGGGCGGCAAGTCAGTATTGTTATTGTTACTACCGCCGCTGCCCGCGCCTGAGTTGACGATCCCACCCGAAGAATTAAGATTTGAGCTTCCACCGATCGAGGAAGAGCCAGAACCTGACCCCGCAGCGGTGCTAGACGATGATCCCGCGGCGGCGCTTGTAAATGAGACGGCAGAGCCGGCATCACCAACAATCTTTTTCAAAGAGCCAATAATCAACTCGAGTTTTTTTTTCTCCTCTAGCAGCTTTTTTTTGTTTTTTTCATACGCGGATTTGAGACTCTCAATGTCGCGGATTTTTGAGTCCACTGTGCCGTCGGGGTCAGTGGTGTTGAATATAAAGTCCTGGAGCACGCGGTTGCCGTCAGCGTCATAGACGGCCAGCACGCCGGACATGGAGTTCTCATTGATGGCCGTGCGGGTAGTCTTGAGTGTCTCCTGCTGGATGGTGCTAAGGGTGTTAAGCTCGTTACTGATGGCGCGCCATAGGTTGAGGCGGCGGTCTGTAGCGCCGGACATTGGCGCCGGCGGGGGCGGCAGCGGCGAGGGTGACGGCGATGCCGAATCTGTGTAGTGGTGATGATCGTAAGGTGGCGACTTGTAAGAAGACTTTGTTCTGTTCCTGCCAGACATATCTCCAGATGACGGGTTGTTTGTGCGGGTATGTGTATGGCTGGGTTGTCGGTGTGCGTCGGGTGGTGACCGGCTGTGAGTGCAAGATGTAGCTTTGTTGAAAAATGAAAATTGGCGCTGTCACATTGGAAATCTGCTGCGTTTTCCACCCTTCTGTCAATCAACACTAGAAAAAAAAAATTAAATAAAAACAATTTTACGATGATGCGGCTAGTAGAAAAAAAAAAAACAGCTCTCACGCTTACATTTTAAGGGTATTGAATTTTTAGCATGCACAGTTGCTTGTACGAGATCAGTAAACGCAGGTATAACTCAACCGGTGTTCAAATTTTCATGTATACAATCGGTTAGATAATGATGGCCTAGTTAATTCAATATTTACACACAATACTTAGAGCTTCTCACCCAGGATCCAGGTAAGTGCCTTCAATACGGGAGTAGGCTTTCGCTCCTCGTATTGCGCAAGTGTCATGGGTTTGCCCGTATTCTTGAGCAGGTTGTCGACCTCGTGCTTCAGCTGAGTTTGCAGCTCGGGGTCTCGGGTAACGATCAGCGCATTGGACTCAAGGTCATGAACGTAGCTGCGGCGGGTATAGTTGGACGAGCCAACAACGGTGATGCAAGGCAGGGGAACCTCAGCACCCTGATCTTTAGCGCTCTTGGGTGGAGAGACCCAGATGCCCTTTGCGTGGAAGGACCAGCCGCCAGGTGTGCTGACAGTGCCCTTTTCCCATTCGACGAGTTTGATTGATGAGTTATGGTGACGTTCATTTTGTGTCTTTTCAACCTCAGCAAGAAACTGGCTGGCCAGTAATGAGTATGCATCGGGCAGCAAACCAGAAACTCCCTTAGAGAGATAGAAGCCATTGGCCTTTGGCGACGCAGTAATGACAGTAGCGTCGGGCGGTGACGAACGCAGTAGCTTGGCCTTGTACTCAGGATGGATGTTGAAATAGCCAGCAGTGAACGTCCAGTTGAATGAATTAGAACCAAGCATTGACAGAATCCGCGAAATCACTGGAAACTCCGTCGAGGTGTCCTTGTTCTGCAGCAGCGGGCTGAACTGAGAAATGGGATAGACAATTGTAGGGCAGTCCTCTGTGCGGTCCTTGACAGTTTTAAAAGTAGTCGAGGACTTGAGCAGCGGGGTCAAAATCTCGGTTGACTTTTGAATGAACTGGTCGGGGCTATTGATAGGGTCGGGAAAGTAAACACCCTGCGTCCACTCGAGTGTGAAAGTTGGCTCAGGCTGCTTGGGCACAAGCTTCTTGACCAGAAACGTCTTGATCTTCTCACCAATCGGTCTATTGTCAACGGGGTTTTTTTCCTTAGAAACCGGCACCACCGTGTATGACAATTGAGCAACAGCTCTATGAATTCTAAAGTAGTAGTTTGTCAACGGACCTGACTTGAATAAAATGTATCTGTCCTGTCTGTTTGTAAAGTAGTCCTTTGACAAATTGGCACCTGAGAGAATGATCTCGTCGTCAAAGCCATATAGCTTCATGTGTTGAAGGCCCCAGCCCTCATTGAAGCGCTTGGGAATAACTTTGTTACGCAGTCCGTGTAACGCAGGCGTATGATACATTTGAAGATGAACGCGATCACTTCCAAATTGCTCGACGAGGGGTGCTAACAGTGACGCAGAACAAGGGGCAGCGGGTGCTTCACGTGTACCACGTAACGCATCCGATAATACATAGACCTGGAGTTCCGGGTTTTTGGCCAGCGCCTGCTTAAGTGTCTCGATCAGCTCATTCTCTGATTTGCCGATGTAGAGAGTAGCCAGAAACACGCGGGTTTTCGCAGCAAGGATCTTGGCCTTGAGAGTCTCATAAAACTCGGTGGGGGTTGAGAGGACATTAATAGAACCGCTTGGCATCTCAAACTTGGGAATGGCCATGGAATCGAGCTGCGACAGAGTCGAGCCGATGCTGGGGTGAAATGACGATGTGGACGAGGCCCCAGATGTCGACGAGAAGAATCTGATCCGGGACGTGCTGAGCCGAACAGCGCTCTGTCTTGACCATAAAGAGGCCGAACGGACTACAATATACACGCTCTTGGCTCTGGTAGCTGTGTTCATGTTTGAGATTGGGGGTGGCGTGAATGTCTACGGAGAGAAAGACAAAGAACATGAATTTTTTTTATTTTTCATGTTTTTTATTTTTTATTTTCCAAGAACCTAGATATCATGGAATTTGCAAGGCAGTGGTTGGCCAAAACCCCGGAAGACATAATGAAGATTAAAGATTTTGATTCATTAAGGAAAATAATATAGATATATTTATATAAAAACAAATAACCAAATGACGTTAAGGAGGGACATGAAAATGTTAAGAAAAGCAAATATAGAAATCATAAATAAATACTAAAAGGAATGTTAATGTAATAATAGAAATAATAGTAATATTGACAGTGATAATGCTGCAAATTACCTTGTAGAAAAATAAGAACAAGATTTAAATTGGTTTAGGCGAGCAGAGCAAAACTGATAACAATGGCGCCCAAAGCAAAAACGGAGCTGATAGCGTTAGTAGCACCGGAGTTTTGATTGACGACAACACCGGTTCCAGTAACGTTAGCAGGTCTGGTACCAGTAGCAGTATGCGATGTGACCAAGGTCTTGTTGCTGTGAACACCAGTGGTATTTGACCCGGAGGGGGTCACGCTGGGCAGAGAGATGGGCAGGATAGTGAATCTGCCGGTTTCAGTAGACACGGAGGACCTGTCACTGGACGGAGTGTAGGGCAGGATACCGGCTTCACCAGTTTCAGTAGACACGGAGATGTGACTAGGGACAGAAATGGGCAGGATACTGAATCTTCCAGTTTCAGTAGACACGGAGGAGATGGGACTGGGAAGAGAAATGGGTGGAATACTGGAAGTTGTCACAGAGGAGATAGGACTGGGCAGGGAGATGGGCGGGATACTGGACTCGCTAGTGGCAGTTGACACGGAAGAGATGGGACTGGGAAGAGAGATAGGTGGGATACTGGACTCGCTAGAGACAGCAGAAGCGGTACTAGTAGGGAGATTTGCAATTCTCGACTTGTCGACGCAACCAATGTACATGTTACCATTAATGAGGCGGCCAGAGGTGGAACCGTCAACCTCCTGGTTCAAAGAAATTCTGATGGGAACAGACGGGAAGCAGACCTCCTCTTGGGTGTCACTGGTCGCCGTGTTGGTGTATGCGAGCTTGCCGTAGTACTTGGAGTCAGCTGAGTTGAAGACAATGGATTTGCTGGAAATCTGGCCCTCGTTTCTGCCGACAATGTCGACAAAAGACCAGCCCTCAGCAAGAGAAACGGTAATGTCGGAAGTCAGAGCGTAGAGACCATCAGAGACGTATTCGACGCTGTCAACCTGACCAGAGAAGTTGCCCCATTCCTGGGCAGCAGCAACAGAAGCCAAAAGGGAAGTCAAGAGATAGGACTTGGGAAAAATCATAGTTTGTAACTACAGTACACTGAAGATGGAAGAAGTAGCTGATTAACAATAAGCACAAAAACAGTGAAACAGTGAAAGAAAGGAAAAAAGAAAAAAGAAGAACAATGGAGATTTAACAGAAATTGAAAGGCTTTTAAATAAAATATAAATTATTCGAAAATTCAGAAGGTGCGCGTAATAAAATTTTTATTTTCGGGCGTTTAGCTGTGGAATTTGACTAGAAAAAGGGAAAAAAAAAGAAAATTATTTTGAATTCCCCAGATCTTCACTTTTGCCCACTGAATTAGCAATTCACCATTACAACAGCTAGGAGATCGCCATGAAGGATATCTAAGGATGGTTGGTATGTCATGAGAAGGCAGGTCAACTGTAGACAGTCATAAGAAGACTTGGCAAGCTTATACGCTCATTACGACCCTCTGGTTGTGCCCAGACTTGAAACTTCCAGCTGTAGAAACTGTTGGCACTGCTTAATCATTCAGACTCAATTGAATGAGCCCGCGCAAATTTAATTAGCAATGGAGTAACGGTATCCCAAAACTTGGATGCCATGATCTCACTTAATATAATGGAATGGCAATCTGGTTTAGTCGTGGGTGCCATTCTGTTGAAATAAACTCCAACAAGGTTCATCTGACTACATCGACCCTTCGTACACTGTCAAAGCTTGATCGGTTCCTGGCATAAGCTTCAACAGCAACAGTTGTTAAATTTTGAACCAGAAAAAAAAGATTAAAAAACTCATTGTAACGTTCAGCTTATGTGTGAAGACATAACGCAAGCTGTTTGTGCCATCTCATCGGCTTCATGTCTGTAGGACGCGGTAATTGTATATTCATGTGATACTACAATTTGAATGCAGCTTGTACTTCTTTTGGTAATATTAAATTCAATTGCTTGATAAATGAAAAGAGAGCCAAAGAGCTGTAGAAGGCATACATATGGTTACTGATGAAAAAAAGATGCTGAGCGAACACTTATCAGACACTGTGGATCATGAACCAAGTCTCTCAATTTCATGAAAAACATGTCTCAAACCATTCCCGTTTTATTACTGGTAACTGCTTTATGTTCACAGTATCACTATAATATACTCTTCTCCAGTGTTATACAGGCGTAATTTATTTATTTATTTATTTAGCTGGCCATCCGCCTCCTGCGCGCCTGTCCGTTTGTTTCAAGGTGCATACACATTAAAAAAAAAAAAAAATAGGTAAGATGAGCAAGATAGAATAACCAATTGGCAACACAAATTTTTTGTTTTCGGCTTGTTTTTGTCTGCTTTCAGAGGAAACGAAGACCTGCTGCGCTGCAAGCAATGTTGGCACCAGGCGCTATAAGAGGTTCCCATGATGAGGTCTTTTTCTTCTATTACGCATGAAATGTATGTTTATGGTTATAGTTGGGTGTAATATGTAATGCATGGAAATGCACAAACGCCTGTTTAAGAACATCATTATGCAACAGTAGGAATGTCATAATATAGTTGATCTGAAATCTCATTTAGAGTGCAGCCGCCAGCATGCTGCCAACATGTGGTTCCTAATCTCTCGTGCTGAAGCTTGCGATTACTACACGAATGTGTTGCAAGTTTTTTAAATATGAGTCGGAGCCCGCTGAGCTTTTGTTTGGCAGTTACCAATTAGGGTGCATACTTGGTTATGTACCATTCAAAACAAGTAATTGTCTCAGTCATCAAGCGTATATACCCATAGATTGGAAAAGAATGGAGATATTATTCACCATTGGAGACAGCATCGGTTAGGCAAACAGCAGTCTTATAGATTGAGCCCAGGAGCAGTTGAGTTTAAACTCCAAGAACAAGAAGCCTTTGGATAGCATCAGGAATAATTATATAAAATCAAATAAAAACAATAATTATAACACGCAAGGTCTATGACATATGTAGTATATACTCACTGGATAAAATGATCAGTTTATTGTCCTTACACTAAATAGTTACAAACAAAAATATGAAACAAAATAGCATACAAAGAAGACATTAATTTTATAACATCTATCTTTTTGAGACTAGCAAAAGAAGAAATTGATTTCAATACATATGTCTTTGTGAAACTGACAACATAGGTGTCAGCGTGTGCTATAAGTTCAGATGTTTGATGGGACCAAATTCTCCACGAACTCACCGGAGAACCGTTTATTGATTTTTAAATTTTAGCACCTAAATATTAGAACCATAAACAGTCTTTCTATTTCTTATGATCTTTTGGGATGGAAACAATTTTAGAATGTTTACTCTGATACAAGAAATCTAGTATTTACCTAGTAAATCCTATATTTACAATATTATACAATTTATCTGTCTATGCCTACAATTGCATTCCAAAATATATAAAAAAGAATAAAAAAAAAAATTAATCTAGTTATCAAAAAATATGACAACTGTGGGATTCGAACCCACGCCTCTTACGAGATCCGAATGCACTGCAATCAGTGGAAGATTACTCTTGAGTCGGACGCCTTAGACCAACTCGGCCAAATTGTCATTTTCTTGTTTAAAAAATATCTCTCTCATATACAGAGACTTCCACAAATACAAGTAATTAAATCACGTGACTCTAGAATTTATTGCTCTAGCTATGAAACATCACTTTATGACAGCTTTTTTACTTGATAAAAATGTTTCTATCAGGAGGTTTGTACTCAATCTACAATTTGGGATGAGAATTCTCAGAAAGCCAGGGAATGGTGAGGTAAACAGGCAGTTAAAGCAAATTTATTGGTAACTATTTGATGTAAGGACAATAGACTGATTATCTATCTCAGTTAAAGCAAATGCTTGTGAACCGGAAATGGTTCAAAACAACAGTCTCTACGGTGTTTCAAATTGGTTATCATTTTAGATATATGTTTGTGATTTCTTCGCAAAAGTTGAAGGGCACATTTCATGCTGTTTCGCGGGGTGACTGACAGTGAAACTATGAAACACCAGATGAACTCTACCAATACTACTCCATCACTCAAGGGAGCTTTATGGAGGAAAGTCCTCCAGTCCACTGAAATCTTTCGTAAGTAGATAGATAGAGAATCAATTTATTGTCCTTACATCAAATAGTTACAAGTATATAACGAAATTCCCTTAGCACATTGATACTTTCATGGAAAATTCGGCGCCATCGAACGTCTGAACTTATTACGCGCGCTGACACCGCTACTTTGCCAGTCTCATAGAGACAAATGTTTTTGAAATTTCATGTCTTCTTTGTATGTCA
>Ga0160505_100817_pt1 | contig 15945 bp, 5 predicted proteins | sample DIDeMG_FD_108225 | JGI IMG/M metagenome (GOLD analysis project Ga0160505, IMG submission 108225) | Enriched chicken feces microbial communities from UW Madison campus, WI, USA - DID2874_E49_Stillage MG | ecosystem: Host-associated > Birds > Digestive system > Large intestine > Fecal ... | reverse complement strand
TTATTTTTTTTTTTTTTTTTTTTTTTTTTTTTTTATTTTTTTTTTTTTTTTTTTTTTTTTTTTTATTTTTTTTTTTTTTTTTTTTTTTTTTTTTTTTTTTTTTTTTTTTAGTCCAAGGTGCAAGTAACAAACCAATTCTAAGGGGGATTTGCATTTAAATGGGTTTCACCATCTTTTTTCTTTCGCGATGGTTATTCCAATTCTAAATCGAGTCTAGATAGAATTGGAGATGTACCCGAGAGGGTCAATGGGCGAAACAGTGAAACTGAACAGCACCGCTGGCTCGCAAAGTTAGCCACTACTAGTTTCCTCATGCCTTGACTTTTACTGGGCGCAAACGTTCGGCCTGCTAGCTGCCATGGGGGGCTTGCTACTGGCTATCTGCTTTCCATTGACCATTGTGATGGGATAACGTACATCCTGTATACATAACCGTAGGAGTAATTAATGTACCATATACACTAAATGACGATGAGTATGTAGCGCAAGCTCCACAATGTTGTGCAAACGGAAGTAGACATTTCAATAGTATCCAAGTCATAATCAAACCGACCAGACCGTCTTTGTTTTTTAATTATCAATTTCAGAGGCTACAGACAAACGGGTGTGCGCGTATGTGTGTGTCAATGTACATACATTCTTTATAAACGTAGTTGGCGCTGTATACCCAAATACATGTTGTAGAGTTTTGCATGTCCATCTCTGATTGTTTATGCGAAGTATCGTGAATTAGCTTCCTAGCATATATTATAGGATGTTGAACTTTTATCGATAAATCTTGTCACATGAACTTTACCAGATCCAGAGCCTGGTGATGACTAGTTAGCCTATCAACCGACGATTCCTGGAGGTTTTTTTTTTTTCTAAACAGAATATTTACTCAAGTCAATTCTTAGAACTCATCATCACAAGAGTTTTGAAGATAGAGTTCCCAGCAGCCATTTGTCCAACGGAGAGGGGGAGAGGGGCTCAACATTTGGGCTTTCTACGTTTTGTTTCTTTTTGCTTATTTGCTCCTGATACGTGGTTGTTCATAATCCACGGCCTAGCCCCGGTAACTAGGAGTTTAAAAGAGCTTCATTGCAGCGATTCTTGGATCTTAGAGAATCTAGCAACATGGCCTGTAGTGAACTTGCTACTTGCTATAAGTGGAGCTCTTCTAACGCATTTTTCATGTCATGCAGACCATCTCCATGATGCCATATCTCATAACACCCTGCAGCCCAGCCATGAGAATTCCAAGTTGTTATGTATACTTGTATACTTTCTCTAATAATATATTGTATAAATTTTAATGCTTAGCTTCCTTGTGAAGAATTTTTATCAAGAAACCCCAAAAGTTCATATTGCCAATCTCCTCGGTCGTAATCAGCTGGCAGGATTCTTCACACTATGTATATTTTATATAGGAAGCTGTAATGACTTCATCATGACTGACCCGGATCAGAATGAATCAACAGACATGAGCAGAGGGGTAATTCACGTTGATTAACATTGACTTTTTTATTTTCAAATGCGAGAGCAGAGTTGAGTTTCGGCATTATGGCAGCTCTTAAACTCAATTATTGTGCGGCTAGTATCCAAGTGTAAACAAGCACTTTACCGAGTCATAGGACTCACTGTTTTTCGTGCTGAATCTAGCGGATATGAATGCATAGCCAGAGGGTTGTCGTAAAACTTATTATCAATCCCAAGACCAGTGGGGGTATTTTACTAACGATACGAAAGCAGATCTTCTATATTGGATTATATATATAGCTTGGAGCTCAGAATCTAGATCTTCTGGGAGTCGAAAACTGTGATCTCATCGTAAAACATGAAAATAAAATAAAAAATATTTAGTTGAAAACCAGTGGAAGGCTCTGATTAGATTTTCTTTGAGTAACTCTTGCTTGCAAAGTCTAGACAACCTGTGTTGATGGCCAATTGGTAAGTAGACTATGCTGCAAAGCTTAATGACATCAGAACTACTAGTATTCCTATCTCGAGTAAATGATGTCTTCGGACTTGGCTAGCTTGAGGGTGATACATAGGTGACAACATCTGAAACAAGAAAATAAAACAAGATGATTGATTGCTGGTGTTTTGCCATTACCAACGACTCGCGGCAATCAAATGCTTTCATCTATAACCAATGGAAAGCTTTCTAAATGTTGTCTTTAGTGCCGAATGAAAACTATCTTATAACTTTGTCCCATTTACATTTACTTATGTATGAGGCTGTATTTATAATAGTGAATCTGTCTATGACCAGTCTACTTGTTCTTATTTTTCTATCAAAAAAATATTGCGTGTGGGGTAAAAGGGCTAGTCTACTTAGGCCAGGAGTTGCAAAGAATTACTTCCCAGTGCCAACACCAAGATTTCTTTTCCGTTATAGTTGACATATAGCTAATCATATGGATAGAAAATATATTTATTCGTATATTGTGAAGGTACTAAAAAGAAAGGATTTCAAATGCATTCGTCTCTATGACTCTGGTAAGGTAGTGGGACCAGCGCATATTAGAAGTGCAAACGTTTGGTGGCGCCGAATCCTCCATAAATAATTTCATGTGTTAAGGAAAACCTGCAATAGATAATCAGTTTCTTGTCCTTACATCAAATAGTTACACACAAAATTATATAACGAAATGACATACAAAGAAGACATGTGATATCAAAGGTGTTTGTCTCTATGAGACTGTCAAGGTAGCGGTGTCAGCGCGCGTTACGTTTAAACGCTCGATGGCACCGAATTCTCCATGAAGTTTATTTTAAGGGCAAGTTCCAACTTGGGTGGTGAGTCACGTGCCCTGAGAAAAAAGTTTTAATCAACATCAACCCCTCTTGAAAATGTTAATGTGCTATTTTCAATATTTTATTTTACTTTTTCTGTTTGTTTCTTTCCTGAAACAGCAATTGTGGTCACCCATCGGATATTTTTATTTTTATTCTCTCTTAGTTCGTGTAATATTTGTGTTGAATTATTTTCATGATTTGCTTCGTTAGCTCAGTCGGTAGAGCGTCAGTCTCATATGAATGTTATAATAACAGTGTCATCTGAAGGTCGAGAGTTCGAGCCTCCCACGGAGCAATTTTTTTGTTTCACGTTAATACTGATATTAAGCTGATGATGAAGCACATATATAACTGCTGCTTCTAATTGTTGGCATTCTTTTTGCTCAATTTTCTTTAATAGTTAAAGTTATTGGGTTGAAGAGTGAAACTTTTACTCTAAAGTGTAAGAACGTTTTCACATGGTGACAGTTTGATTTATTTACTGATTTACTATTATTAATTTTGTTTCTAACAAAAACCATGAAACTGGCCAGGCGCAATTTGGCGAATTTAATCTTAGGATTGGGTTTAATGATCAAAGCAGGCAAGTATGAAATTCTTACATCGCCAATACCAACAGCGGCATCAGAAGCTGCAGCGACTGCAACCAAAATTTCATTCAAGTGAAGTCACTGTTTTTAAGCAGCTATCTAAGACCGGCAGCGGTCTAGATTTTCAAAGAGCTAGAGATCTATGGTAGACTCGTCGATATTTGGAGTTTAAAAAAAAAAAGAATGGACTAGTTGCATGGTACTGATCATTCATTTAGATACGCGGTCCACTTGAAAGACATTTGTCTAGTACCTATCGATCTGCAGCTTCGTATATCTCTGTGAAATGTGATAATGAAGAGATGAATTCTGCAATGTGCAATTTTGTGGAATGTGGAAATGAAATTACAAGCAGATGCTCTCTTTCTTACTGCTGATGATTTGGTAATCAATGTGTGATAGTAGTGGAGATGCAGTCGCTGTAATTAGAATATGAGGAGCTGACTCCAAATTCTTTTGAACTCTTAGGGCCCAGCCATAGCAAAGAAGAGTTGTTACTATGTACAAAATAGACATAGTCTACTAATAAACTGTGCTTATAGCTAGCAAAATCCAATTACCCCTCTGGTTCTCTACCAAAGTCGAAATGAATCCATTATTCATGTTTGTCTAAAACCGCATCTATGCAATTTCGGTACTTTGAAGGTAGTTTTTTGTTTTCTTGCATTAGACAGCATTGGGCTGTCAATTACAGCGTTTCTGGCCTTGAGGTTGAAACTGATGTGTGGAGCCTTAATAGCCGTATAATAAACGGCGTGCAATGGATGACTTAGGTAGAAATAAATCTCCACAATAATTTTACAGCTTTATAGCTTCCAAGTATCTTGACTTGGTTTGCGTTAAAAATGAAAATAAAAAATACATGTAAAGAATTGGAGATGCGTCTTGACAGGCCTTTGTGTATCTGTACAATGTTATGGGACCAGACACATTGCTATGCTGCTCCATGTAAAAGTGAGCTGTCAAAAGGCCTCTTGTTGGTCATTATGCATATTCACAGACATTACAGCGAGTAATTATATCAGCGGGTATGTGTATTGCATGGTAAATTGTTTTTTTTTTTTTTTTTTAAGCAAGAACTATATTCTGCCGCTGTCTAGTTCTAGGTTTAAACGCTAGTACATGATCACAAATACTTTGCTTGTAAGGTCAGATGGAATATCCTCACGACCAGTCACTAAAAGTCCATTTACATAATGTACTTTAAAAACAATATTCAGCCTCACTTTCATCCTTATTTGGAGCTATTTCCACTTTTATACTACTGATTTTATCTATAGACATAGTAGAGATTAGCGTTTTCAAACTTGTAAAAAAAGGTTTAGATATTGAATGTCTAGCCATCACCAATTTTGATTATTTTGATAACCTCCATTACAAGCATGTACAGAACAGACGTCAGCCTGACATTGATCTAGTGTAATTGGTAATGTGCACACTTTGTTGTTGGGGAAATTCACAACATTTGGTTGGTTTTTTGGGGTTTTTTGAGCTTAACTGGGTTGGCTATTGACACTTCCCTATTCAGAGACTTGATCATAAATGTCTTAACAACCCTTTAACATGTACAGTGAAAGATGTATACATGCTTAGCTCAAACAACAAAGAATTAGATATTTACAATTCTGCTGCCTTGATGCTTAGGGTTAGCATATAATTTCCAGTTGGGCTGGTATTGCCCGAGGTTCTGTCAAAACCCAGAAGCTGTAGTTACGTAAATTTCCCAATTTAGTATTGAGGACTGTGGTAACTGGCTACATGGTTGTCATTAACCGGCTCAAAATCAACCTTCAGGGCTGGCTTAATGTATTATGAACAGGGGTTTTAATCAAGCCTAGCTAGGTGGAATTTAGTTAAAGGCATCAGATAATTATGTAAATATAAGACTGAAAACAAGTTTTTCTTTAACAAAATAGCCACGCTTCTGACATTTATTGAAACAGGTACCTAGCAAAATAAGCTAACCTCAACTAGGAAGACTTATTACTGCTGCTTTCAAAAAATTTCTTACTTATGTAGAAGCCCAAAAGATAGCTTTCCAACAACCCTCAAAAGTATATTGACATAGAACTATGAAAGAGCTGCTACCTAGGAATTATTGTAGCAAAGACAAAATAATACGAACGGGACTGTTTACAGGTGTTAATGCACGGGCTTGGGCTTCCATCGTATATCTTCAGAGCCCTGTGTGTGTCTAGCCGTTACTAACGAATTCCTCTTTTGATGCTGAAAACTGACTATTATCCACTTTTTGGTCTACTAGAAGATTTCATCTGTTCAATTATTGGCTGTAGTGAGTAATCGTAATTTTAAACAATCTCAAAAGCTTTTGTAGGCAAGCCATTTATATTCACCAGCACTCGTGTTACCTACAGTAGAATTTAAGATAATAGCAGCTGTGATTTGTCATTGCCATGGATTGAAAAGGTTTGGCACGTCTATATTTTTATTCTGAACATGCGTGGACAGCTTGGCCATTTCCGTTGTTAAGCCATTACCCACACATGCAGCAGAAACCCAAAAAGTCTGTTCATGTTGACTTTAGCCCACAATATTAAGTGTGCAATGCATTGCTTGATATAAAATGCTTGTAATTTTGAAACCACACACTAAAGGCAGTTGAAACAGTTTGGATGCGGCATGTCTTACAGCTGGCTGGTCAAAACTCTGCGCTGCACAAAAGTTTTAAGAGCGCTTAAATCATTGCCTATCAAACCTATGCAAATCAACATGGATATTATACAAAAGGATGTAAAACTAGAATAAAAATAAAACTAAAATGAATGTAAATTATAATGATTAAATTACTATTAGTTTATTAGTGTTTCCAAAAGCTTTTAAATAGAGATACGCATGCTGCTACTAAAGCTTACGTGAACATGTGAATTCTTTTATGTTAGTAAAATCTTGTTAATGTACTTTCTTTTCCAGCTCGGTATATGTTTTTGTATGTATGATCTTAGGCTACTGACATGAAACTTCTAAAAAAGCCTCTGCTTTAATTTCCCCCTTTTTTGTACTAGAAGCAAATGCAAGACTTTGGAAGCAGCATTTCATGATACTAGTTCGGCATATTCAAAAAATTCCTTTCTGGTTTTTTTTTTTTTGTTAAATAGAAATTACAATTGTATTAATTACAAATATATTTGAACAAAAAAAAAAGTACGTGCATTTTGCAAGGGACTCGTAAGTAGATATTAGCTCTAAAAGCTATAAAAGAAAACAGCAACAAAGATACACCTTAAATGAATAGAGTTCTTATCTTGGCACGATTATTTCGGGTGCGTTCACAAATTTGGGTTCCGGATATACAATTAGAGATAATATTATCATTTCAGGATAAGCGATGGTATATATCGAGGTTCAGGCAGGCTTGCTCCAACATGACTTGCGTTTGTCTTTGTGTTTTTTTTCGTGTTTCTTTTTACCTCGTTAGCTACCGATTGGCTGCAGTTATTAAGTTTACCAGCAGCATGCGTTCAAACTACAGGAACGTAGTTTTGTTATATATGACTGCCAAAATATGCGCTATTGAAACATTACAGCTACAGTACACGGTAGTTAAGGCTTACTATGAAAATGCAATTATCAAATTGATTGTACTCAATACTAATCAGTATTATATGATATTCTATCAGTAGAGTATGTTATTATGGTAAGCCTCTACATATTGCATAGATAAAATGAGTTTACTTGGTATTATTTTTCTTCTATCCCGGTTCCGCACCAAATAAATACCCATTCTTAGTATATTTTAGCTAAGGAGCTTACTATATGTATGTTGTTTTGCATACGTGGGAATTGTCGTATTCATACAAGAGTTATTTGCAGGTGTACAAAATCAGTAGACAAAGTTGTTTTAGTTATAGTATGAATGTGTTGCCCAACGCACTGATCTAATTCATTGTCAATGAAATCTTTTACAGAAAAGCCTCAGTCTCTTAGCTTTTTATACACGCAAAAGCTTGGTCTTCCTTTTTTATATCAAAATGATGTTTAACATTTAATGCCCAATTTTGTATGTGTTATCTTTATCTACATGTATATTTGGTTAAACCTTTCCCAGTCAAAAAAAAAGTCAAGTTTTAGTATTGTGGGATATCTTTGAAACATCAATATAAAAAAATTTAATCATTTCATGTTTCTATTAAAAAGCTTTACCCAATCTATTGAAATTTGAGACCGACATGGAGTGGTAGCGATAGAAAGATGCAGCAAAAGACTCCTTCACGATGACAGTATCTCCAGTCTACAAAGCCCCTTTTTGTTTTAAAAAAATCTTCGATCAAATACATTTTACGTAATTACAAACTTCATAATGATTAGGAAAACAAATTTTTACTTGAGATTATAAATACTGAGTTGGTTGGGTGTTATCGCGCCGTCGGGCATTTAGGTTTTTGGATATGCCATCACCATTTTTAGCGTGTCTTGACAATATTGTACGGGAATCTTATCTGAGAAACCTTTAGCTTTTCGCAAAAGAAAAATAACTAAATCAGCGGTTTTTTGTTTAAAAATTAGGTCTATCATTTTTATACTCCTATCCAGTCTGTTTAAAGAGTATATGGTATCAGAAAATTAGGGAGCTGGTGTCGTTAGAGCTTTTTTTTTTTTGGCTTTATACAGCTGAATTAGCTTGATATCTACAAAGGGCTGTAAATAGTAAACTGCCTGGTACATTGGTAGACTCTTGGTAGATACAACAAGCTAATGTCTACCTCAAGACCCTTGCTTCTACAATTATGATTATTTTTAAGATAATGTTTTTTGGGCGTAAGTGCTGCGTATGGTAGCTATGGGGTCAGAGCTAACCCACTGCATGAAATACCTCAGGCGGGAACGTGCACATTTTTGGCTTGCTATCACGATGTAAACTAGAAAATAATATCAGTGCCAAAAAGCTCATCAGGAAGATAAAAAAAAACCTTATCAATAAAAAAAAGTCTTATATTCCCAATTTGACAGTAGCAAAAAAGACTTTTACTTCAACTTTTTTTCTTTCTTCTTGTCCAACAAGTTATCTTGCCAAATAATATTTGAACTAACCGCTTTGTTGATGTTATTCTAGGGTAATTATTTAATAAAGTAAATAAGATATGGAGTTATATAACAACAGCAAGCATGTCTAACTGGCAACCCGTAAAACTGGAGTTGGTATAAGTCTAACCTAAACAACAGAGCAGCTGTTGGTTTTGTATGTCTTCCCCACATATTAACTGTAGTGTGTTTGTATTATAATTGCAATTATGAAATAGATAGAGTTATAAATCAAAAAAAAAACTTTTAATAAGCGGCGTACATTAATAACAAGGCTTTTTTTTATTTCATAGCAGCAGGACTTTGCTTAAATGAATAGTAGCAGACTTAACTTTACTTATCCAGTATCAATCGCAAGAATTATAAAACGAGAATTCATTTTAATCTTTTCTCGATACGCCACACTTTCTAGATATGGTCAGGGTTATTTCTTGTTTGCTATTAGCACTATGACTATTCAGTTCTCCCTTTTTGTCAGGGGTTTGTGAAAAGGTAGATTGTGACATCAAAGAATCTTAACGTTCTCTTTGATATTAGTTAACTAGTAATCTCAAAAAAATATCGATCTTGATTAAAACATGATGGTATAAAAAGTTGGTCTCATTTTCTAGTTACTTTTGGTGGGGTTGAACAATGACACAGTTTTACTAAAGCTTTTACTGAAATCTTACTAGCCAGAACTCAAAATTGCATAAATCTAGATGAACTTGTCAATAGCTTTCAAGACCATGTGTGTACATGATAGTTATGAACACTTCCGTTAAGATGGTAGTTCAGCTTCGTGGATATAGTGCCGTTATTTAATTAATGCTTTACCCAAACAATGAAATTGCAGAATAGATATGTGTACTAATGCTGATTTTCTATCTACAGCAAGACAACGCTGATGGCAATGCTCGTCAGAGCTAGTACCAATCTCTAGAAAAGCCTTTTGTTCAGCAGAGGCTAACAACACTCCTGACCTCTGTCATGAATACCTTTTATACTATTAGTGGACTCAACTATAAACATCAGTAAGTAGCATGCAATGAATCTACAAAAGCAGATCTATTTAGAAACTAGAAGCCTAAAAAACTAGTTAGAGAAACTAACTGCTTTTCCTATGAACTTTGAACTTTTGAAAAGCCGTTTTAAATTATTTAAAGTATGCTACTTTATTGGTCTTTTTTTTAATATAATGATTGTTAGAAAAACGTTAATTTTAAATCTAACCTTTTGTTGTGTAACATTTGCTGTGTAACTTCTAAAGGTTGGGGCAACAAACAGTTTTTATTTATTGATCATATACATTTAAAGACTACTGAATCGACGTATAATATAGCATAAATGAATTCATTATTGTTCATAGTACCAAATATTTCTGTAATTGTTTTTTACAAATTTTTATCTTTTGACTAAACAGTATCATGGTAGTTGCAGATCAAAATACCGCTAACAGTTAACGTGATTGCTGGTTTATCTCTGTCAGTTGTTGTAGCAAGTGCCTGTCTAGGCTAAAAACATCAGCAGGGTTTTCTACAAAACCAAAAAAACCATACAAGCGTTTTTGTATTCTTAGACAAGGTACCCGAAACCCTCTTTACCGGTAGCGAGTTGGTACTCGATCTTAATAAAGGCAGTCATCACTAATGGGGAATACGTTATATTACCAAAACCTGAAAACCATTCAACTTTTTAAACTGGGGCAAAAAAAAAAAAAAAACATATCAAACATCAGCATATAGGATGTAATTGATAATAATGATTCTATTCTGAGCTCTCTTAATCCCATAGACCTGATAATCGCATATATTTTAGAAACCCCCCGTGGTAAAAGAAAACAGTTGTCATACGATTCATCACGATCGGGGGCATATAATGTAAGGAATCCCAAGGTCATTTTGACTACTCTCATTCACATCCCGTGACAACGAGAAGTGTGCAATTTGAGCTTAGGAAAAGAGTGGTCATGGTAACAAATTGGTCTAAACATACTAGTTAGTCTCCTTTCGTTCCAAAAAAAAGATATACAGTGGTTTCGTGGCTCTTGTCGCAACGATCCTGTGATCTGGCTAAAACAAGAAACGAGTTTTGACCCATTAACATTGGGAATAATATGGGAGATGATCCTCTGATCGCCATTTCCTCTCCAGTCAACTAGTTCATATTAGTGGCATGCATCTATGTGCTTTATGCCCATTATTAGATAAGGCTGTCAGTCACATTGATATTAAAACTAAAACTTTGTAATATGCCCATTGTTTTAAAAAAAAAAATTTAAAAGTCATGGGGGTGTTTAGGAGAATAGGTTGTTTGTAGGGTTTGCCCTTGGTTTAAAAACTAATTTACTTTTATGTTGGCAAATTTCCTGACGTATCGTGGTTTTAAGGTTTCCAACAGTGCTCGCTAAACTTTCTTGAGAATCTCCTAGTGCAAACCTTAAATTTATGGGCTCAAAACAATAATCACTATTCAAAAAGGGTAGTCCAACCTACCCAAGGTCACTGGAGGTTTCAAAATGTTCTCGGAACCATACCAACAAGTTCACTTGGTGCCCATGACAATTATTAATTATTCATTATAGTTGAAAACAGACTGTCAATCATGCACATATTTACACAGTTTAATCATTACGCTAGGACCTTCAGGAGGAGGAAAAAAAAAAAGGGCTGGCTGGTCGCAACATTTGATGAGTGCTAGGTGGTATGAGCTTTTTGATCCACTAACAGTTTATTGTTAAAGAGAGACAGAATGCAAACCGAAAACAAAAATTAAAAGTCTTTTGGGTCATGAACACTGACCAGGATCAGAAAATGAAAAGATAACATATAAAGTAGCACACACTCGATTGAAATCTTGAAAATATAGAACAATGTTTTATCAAACAGCATAATATTAAGCACCTGCTTAAAAGACAATACTACAATTATCTATAATAAACGGTCATAGCTGGACTGCTTAGCGATGGGTTGACCGACTCAATAGTAAAATTTATCTACTACAAATAAAAAAAATTGAAAATAGAGGTGCGTACGAGGTACTACCTTAAGTCTCAAGATTTGATTATTTGCTCAAAATAAATAGGCGAAAACAGTTAATAAAAAAATTACCTCTTACCAAAATATGGCATAACTTTTTTGATAAATCGGGATGGAGCAAATAATCGCTGTTCCACAGATCGAGATTAACCCTCGCAGAGGATAGAAATAGATGATATCTTTACACAAACAGTTAGACATTAAAGCCTTCAAGGGTCCTGTTTGCTCTTTATTGAGTATCTCATGTAAAGCATTTTATGAAAAATTTAACAATTTAGACAGAGCGAAATTACCAAAAACGATGCTGATAAAGCTTGGGTAAGAAAAATAAACCATCTGTGTGTTCTTGAATACCAATTAGTAAATCAAAAAAAAAAAAAATAAAATAAAAGAAGCTGCCCACTTGAAATATAAATGCTAAGTACACGATCTCAGTAAAAATCCATAGTGCACACGGACTGGTATGACTGTGCAACTAATCGCATAGTTGTTGGTGTTTCATGTGCTTTGTGACTTTTTCCTGCTGTTGTCTTAGATTCAAAATTTGGCTCGTGGGACTAAGCCCACTGAAAACTTGGCTTCTACGCAGAATAAGATCCAGTATCAACGACAGTATTCAAACTCACAATGTGTTCATCTTGTAGATGCTGCTTCGGGGCCAGATTCTTTTTTTTTTCATTTAAACGGCAGATTGGTGTCGGGGACTTTTAGATACACCTGTTAAATATATATTGGGATTGTGCCGATATCTAGGACAAACGGACTAGATGATTTGATTTCTACAATGTTTTGAAAGCATTCCTCATCTTGATGTTTTTTCTTTTTATTTTTTTAGTCTTTTAAAATGATTTCAAAGCAGTCAAGAAAAAAAAAAGGCTGTACGACCCTATAATGAAGCTGGAACAATAATAGGTTTTGATTTGCTTTGATGTATATTGTCTGAGTTGATATTCATTGCTACTATAAGCTGTTTTCAAAAAATACTCTATAATTATAGTTGGGATGAGCTGTTGCCAACCACCCCCAAAGTTAAGAATCCTCATTATGCTTGATATTCAAGTTTGGAGCCTGTAGTTGGCTAGTGGGGGCGGCTGAGAATGCATTAGCGGTGCAATACCGGTTACAGGGCAGTCGGCTATGTATACTTACTTGCTCATTTGGTAGGGACCCTTCGAGTATGATTAAATTACTGGCAGTAAAACCTCTGCCGTGAAGCGAGCGACTGGTAATGATGGCAGTAATAAAGTGGGAGGGCTGGTCCCTACATTAGAAAAAAAATTGAGGAGTCTACTGTTGTATTTTGCTTTAGGAGAAACCGTACAGCAAAGGATGCACGCACATGAAAAAATATATTCCGCCGTGCGCAGTTTTTTTTGTATTTTCCGGCCCAGGTCTGTGCAGGTTTTGAGCTTAAACATAAGTTGGTAGGTGTAATCACATTGACTTCTCGAGGCATCAGTGGTTACCAGGCCATTGGAAAAACAAGATGACTGGATTATGCACTGATTCCCGTGGCTTTATTATTTTTATTGTATTTTTTTCACCATTATTATTTTTTTCCTCTCATCAATTCTATTATTCTTCCTCATTATACCATTGTGCATTTGCAGCTCTCATACCACTCGGCAACTGTCAGAACCATTTCATGTCTCTCCTTTCTTTTTTGCCCAAGTTATTGCAGCTACATATCTACATAACTTGCGTTCAAAGTGCAGAAGTCATCGTTAACTGCCATCCTCTTCTTTTTTTTTCGCTTCCTTTTACTAGTAATTATTAGATTTGGTATTCTTGATGATCTGCCATGCTTTGAACTAACAATGTGAGTTGTCTCTGTTTTTATTTGTATTTATAGATTTTATGCCATGGTAATGTGCATCGTGTATAAGACCTTAGTGGGGTAACTGTTGCAATATTTATATATGTTCACAAGTATATATATATGCCTGTTTTTTCCATTGTGAAACTTTTGAATGGCTTTTTTTTTTTTACTTTATTTCACCTTATTTCTTTTGAAACTTTCATTTGAAAAAAATATACATTCAATCATTTTTCTCAAGAAGAATAACTTCTCAAGAGCACTATAGTGATCATTGACTTTAAGAATCTTAACTTTCAAAAAGAGCACAGATTTAATTTCCTTTTTGCTCCATGAACTGAACTTTTCTCCAAATGAAAAAATTCTCAATATTTCACTTACCACTCTTGTGGATTTGGCTGTCGTTTTTGGCAAGTGCCTTGTCTACCGACACATCTTCCAACGTTGTTGTATACTGGGGTCAAAACTCAGCCGGAGGAAAGACTACACAAAAACCCTTGGCCGATTATTGCAACGACGATTCCGCCGACATTATTCTAATTTCTTTTCTTCACATTTTCTACGGTACTAGCGGGCTCCCCGAAGTCAACTTTTCTTATGCCTGTGAGAACACCTATTTTCCAAATACTGGTCTGCTACAATGCCCCACCATTGGTGAAGATATCAAAACTTGTCAGGGCAAAGGTAAAACCATTTTGCTTTCTTTAGGCGGTGCGGCTGGCTCTTATGGATTCAGTAGTACTGACGAGGGCACTGAGTTTGCCGACACTCTTTGGAATTTGTTTTTAGGTGGTAGTAGTGATACTAGACCATTTGGTGATGCTGTTATTGATGGATTTGATCTTGATATTGAGGGTGGATCTAATGTTGGCTATGTTGAGTTTGTGAATCGTCTGCGTGAGCTTTTTGCCACAGACTCCTCCAAGCAGTACTACATTGCGGCTGCTCCTCAATGTGTAATTCCGGACCGATATCTTGACACTGTAATTAAAAATTCCCAGCTCGACTTTTTGTTTGTGCAATTTTACAACAATTATTGCGGCATGCAAACCTGGCAACCCAATAACGCCAATCCGAGCTTCAACTACGCCGAATGGGACGCACTTGTCAAGGCAAGTCCGAATCCAAACACCAAAATCTTTCTTGGCGTGCCTGCCTCCGAATCTGCAGCTGGGTCTGGCTACACTTCTATTTCGACAGTACTTAGTGCGGCTAACTATCTTCAGGCTAACTACGGTTCATTTGGAGGTATCATGATGTGGGATGCGTCTCAGGCTTGGGCCAATGTTGATGAATCGGGAAACAACTTTGCACAGGCTGCCAAAGAAGGGTTGATAAAAGGGTCAGGAGATTCTGCTGCAGACTATAGCCCAAATGTTGTCAGTTCTTCTGCTTTTTCTTCACTTCCTGCTAGCTCTGCAAGTAGCAGTGCTGAAGCTACTAGTCTCACTACTTCCTCTCTTTCTTCTCTCTACTTTACAACCTCGTCTATTCCTGCTAGCTCCTCCGTCAGCACATTGACTACCAGTTCAGTTTCTTTGAACACTGCAGTTCCTTCAAGCCCAATCTGGAGCCCAAGCACTCTTACCACAATTTCCTCGTCTATTGTTTCTGGGTCCCAGAATACTGTCCCCACCACTAGCCAACAAGTGGTGAGCAATACTGATGGTTCGGGTGCTAACAGTCAGTCAACCCCTGTTGAACAAGCACCCGCCATGACCCTAGTGGCAACCAAAATTGTTGTTGTTACAAAAGCGCCGCGGACCGTTACCAAAACAGTTTCACCCCAGCATACCATTTTTGTTGAGCGTGTCCGAGAAAATGTTGCATCCTCTATTAGTGAGACAGCTGCTCCTACTCCCGTAACCTCAACTATCACCCTGAAGCAGACTGTGACCACTATCGTTGGGGTTTCAACAGTGGTTACCACTACACCGCTAGCGGGGACAACCTCGGGTTCAAATTCTGTTAGTACTGCTGTTGGTGTTGGCAAACGCGAATTGAGCACCTCTGGCCGCTCTTCAGTTACAAATTACCACAACGTTGATGCCCTTGGCTCCGTTTCTTATAAAACCGACATTCAGCAGCTGAACCAAACACACTTCCGCGGAGTACTTGTCCTATCATCAACTGAGTCTCGTGTCCCAGTTTTGGACAATTGGCTTGTTCCTCTTTTTGGCAATCACCAAATAGATTGGGTGGGACCGGGTGGCCGCCTAGTCACGACCAACTCTGGAAGTGGTGGAAACCTGGACCTCAATGACTTTAATGCCATGAAGTCCTCTCCTGGTGGTCTTGCAATAGCAGCTAATATTGACCCGATCACAAGGGCTCCAGCAATGGCGTTGTATGTTCCATTTTGGGGCCGCTACTAAAAATCTTTGCAACCTGCGACCTTTCTCAATTCCTTTTTTCTTCCTTTTATTTCATTCTCTTGGACTCATTTTTTTTTCCTCCTTCTGACTCACAACTTTAACGACTATCGCTTATTTATTTATTAGACGGGATGAAAATTTTATAGATGCTTTTCCTCTGTTTATAGATTTCTTTTTAAGAGTCTACGGATTCTTTTTATCTTTTTTTTTTTTTTTTTTTTTTTTTTTTTTTTTTGTTTTTTTTTTTTTTTTTTTTTTTTTTTTTTTTTTTGTATTACTTTGATGATTATCACTCTGGATTATTTTTGTATTTCATTCTTTTTTTT
>Ga0160505_100816_pt1 | contig 15962 bp, 7 predicted proteins | sample DIDeMG_FD_108225 | JGI IMG/M metagenome (GOLD analysis project Ga0160505, IMG submission 108225) | Enriched chicken feces microbial communities from UW Madison campus, WI, USA - DID2874_E49_Stillage MG | ecosystem: Host-associated > Birds > Digestive system > Large intestine > Fecal ... | reverse complement strand
GCTGGGTGGTTTTTTTTTTTTCTCTTTTTTTTTTTTTTTTTTTTTTTTTTTTTTTTTTTTTCCGGGGGGTGTTTTTTTTTTTTTTTTTTTGGAGAAACATGATCGCCTGATAGCTGCCCCCGGATGTCTGTGGCAGTCACTGGTGCGGTTCCTTCTTCCGACTTACCTGTTGTTCTGAGGCTACCGATTTTCCCTAACCATCTCCTCCGATGAAACCTTGGAGCCAATCTTAAATGAAAACGAAAACATGGTGTGTACACCTCAGCCACCCTTATTGTGAATGCGTTTTACTTCCCGTGTCGAGAGATAGGAAATAAAACAAGAGAAGTAGATAGAATCTAAGACCAGCCTGAAAACCCTGTTTTAAAACTAAAACTTTTGAGTAGCTTAATTAGTAGAAACCACTAGTATTGAGCTCTATGATTGCATCCTCTACTGTAAAATGGCCTAAGACCTACTTGAGAATATTTTTTTTTATATCCCCAAGCCGCTCATGATTTTTATTTGTGCGTACGGATAGGTTAATGCCGCCTAATGTTTTTTTTTTTTACTGACACATGACAGTAAAAAACCATACAAAAACGGCATTCATAACTACACTCCAGTACTAGTACTTCGGATCTTAACAACCGTTCTCAGAACTTCTGAAATCCAGTGTCAGGCGTTTGGTCAACAGTGGTAATAGCCTTGCTTAAAGCAATGTTCTCATTGGGCCAGTCGGCATTTGAGTTAACCGGGCTTTAATTTTTTCTACCTAAAAATTGGATATACTAATCCGCTCTCATAATGAGTGTCATATTTTCCTGCAACTGTATACAGATAATCTTTCTGTGCGAAATGAGCAGCAGCATGTGTTGACCTGCCATTACTTCTACTCCTGCTTCTGATACACAGATAGACTGTCGAAGAAACTAGGTGGCTGAATGACTTGCCTCCCTTCTAGAAAAATACTAAGTTACGTGTTTTACGCGTTATTTTACTGCTTTTGCATTTCCTGCGTTATTTGAAAGCAAAAAATAAAGTTTATTATTCCAAATGTGAGATTAGTAAGTGATGACTACTTCACTACAGAAACTTGGTGTGTAAGTTACCCGGTCTTCCCCTTACATGCTGTTCATTTTCCCTGCCAATTCATTAAACTCGGACAACGGTGTAATAAGCTTACCCACAAGCAAAAATTTCTTTGGATCCTCAAACAAATTCCCTTTCTCTCCCACTAATGTATTAATACACAATCTGTCATCGCCATTTGCCCTCGCCAACCATGACAGAGCCAGCACAACCTCCTACACCTTTACTAGATCAGAAGCCGGATCTTGATCTGCAACGGTCTTCGCGCGCCAATCGTGGTAAGCACAGTCGGTTTGAAATAGAGAATCAACTCGCCTACACACGGATCCCGTCCTCGTCAATATCCTCCACTAACAGGCGGAAACGAGCACATCAGCCGTCGCTGATTGTAAATGCTGACTCTGCTGTAGATGACAGCATCCGCTGCATTTGCAATAAAGTCTACGAGAACGACGAGCAGATGATGGTTCAATGTGAAAAGTGTGATAAGTGGCAACATGTACGCTGTCTTTTTGGCAAAGAAGATGACTCGCTCCTGCCGGAAATCTACTTTTGCCATATTTGTGATCCTGATTTGTACGCAGAGCTCATCAGCTCTGCTGCGGCTGGTTTGAACACCACTTCGGTAGTCATTCCAGCCCCCAGCGGTGCCATTGTTGATTCTGTTAGCGACGCCGCGGCGGCGGCAGTCAAGGAGGCCAGTAATAGTAGTATTGATGAAAGTAGTGATATAAGTAGAACTCTCGTAAAAGAATCTTCTAAGTCACCAGACAAGTCCACCCCTCAACCGGTAAGTCTTACACAATCCTCTTTTTTTTTCTCTTTACCAATTGCTAACTTCATATCACAGCAGGTCCCGGCAAGTATTGCAGACATTACTGACATTGTCCGTAAAAGTGTCGCTACTGCGTTCTTGTCTATCTTTAAAGACCATATCGTGCCTATAGCTATCTCTAATAAAGACGTGGAACTCTCTGCACAGGATACTCCGGCTAGTTTTGCTGAAAAGCTGAGCATGCAACTAGAGCAAGCCCTCTACGACGCATTTGCGTCGTCGTCACATAAATTAAGCATCAGTAGTAGTACTAAACCGCCACCGGCAAAGAAGAGCAAGAAGGCAAAGGCAGCAGCCGCCATGGGGCCGGCCGACGTGGGAAGCAAGTACCGGTCTAAGTTCCGATCGCTTGCGGCCACCCTCAAAGACGATGCCAACCCTCTCTTGCATAAAAAGTTTGTTACTGGTGAGCTGACGCCAACCGAATTTGTCAAACTATCACCCGAAGAGCTTATGAACCCCGCGCTACGCGAGATGGCTGAGGCCGTGCGTGCTGAAAGTATTCGCAGCTCAATTCTCAAAGTTGAGGAGGGCCCGCGCATCCGACGCACTCACAAGGGCGATGTTTATATTGATGACGAAGTAAACGGAGGGGCTGGTATGAACTCAAATAATACCTCTGAGATGGAGACCGCGTGGGTCCCAATTGGCAATTCAAAGCCTACCGACAGTAAACCGGAGAACGAGTCTGGCAGAAATACGAGCAGCAGCGGTGCAAATGATGATGCTAGCAGCAGCAGCAACAAAAACAAGGATAACTCACCATTGGCACGCGCTTCTAGCACGGAAAGCTCAGTCACGCCTCCACCTGTCCCTGAGTTACATCACAATGAAATTAACCAGCACGAAGACTTATATCACAATGACGACAACCAATCAGAACACCAAGCGAACGTTACTATAGATGACGATGATGATCTAGATGCTATTATTAACAATCCAACAACAGTCAGTAATGATCCCATTACATCTGGTGGTGCCAGCAATAGTGCTGTCGCCCCTGAAGAAAACGAATTTTATGTTCCTACAACCACTGAAGCTATTGTTTTCCGTGGTCAGGTTGTGATGCCGACCATTGCTGAATTCTTTGGACAGGCCGTTCATCTTTCTGGTCCACATGGCTTTAATCCTGCCAGTATGAGCTCCGGATGGCCAGCACTGTTGCCATCTACACTCACAATTGAGGGCCGCCTTGACAAAGCAGTTGCTGCTAAATATCTTGCATCCGTTGGTCAGTCCAAAGACATTGTCTCATTTCTATTACGTCCCGACCGCGCTGGTAAGCCGCAGTTTGACAAACTGTACAGTTATTTCCGACTCAAACATAAATACGGTGTTATTTCCAAGAAACGTGCATCCTTTTCCTCTTCCTCTGGCCGAGCCAGTCCCCCCAGAGGCCTTGCGATCAAGGACTCGTATATTGTGCCCTTACAAAAGGGCGATGAAATCCCCGAGCACCTATGGCTGGGATCAACAGCCGCGCACGTGCGTCTAGACGCGGCGCTGGCTGCGGACTCGCGCGTCATTGTTGGTGTGTTTGTGCTCACAAATCGCGTCGCAAACGAGGACATGCGCGCGGGAACGCCGCAGCTTTACCAAAAACACCACCACCAGCAACCCAACCAACAACACATGCCGCATCCACCCATTGTTGCTGCTGAAACCGCGGAAAAAACTCAGGAATTACTAGATATCCTTGCACGCATCAATGGCGGTGGCGCCGGTCCTTTGCCGCCAAAATCACACGCAGCTGTGCAGGCCTACAGTATCGAAAACGACGACGAGTATGAACCATGAACTACTGCCTACTCTTCTACCTATGCCTAAATTGCAGCATCTTAATAACATCTTTTGTTTGTTTGCTTTTTTGTCAAAATGTATAATAGTCTTTGGTTTTTATGTGATTTCTCTTTATTAGTTTTTAAATCAATATTTTAATTATTATAACTTAAACCCATCAAGAAATGAATGTGTATAATTCTGAACAAGTCCATGTATCAAGTAATAAAAAAAATTAACGTGTATTTACAAGCGTGGAACAAAAAAAAAATAGTCTCTATATACAGTGTGTAGCTATGGGTGTAGATGCAGAAATGGTTACTTAAGCCCGGATTACCCGAGTCTCAATGCGGTTGGGCTTAGGCAAGGCCGAACCTGTGGTTGCCATGACTGAGCGCGGGTCGACGCGGTGCAGTGGCAGAAACCGGTCAAAGGCAACATTCTGCAAAAATGAGAAACTCGCTGAGGAGGCCCAGTAAAGGCCCAATGCTGCGGGTGCCTGGAATGCAGCCGTCATGAAGAAAAGCACACCAACGCGAGAAAGGTTTGCAACCACTCGCTGCACAGGGCCGCCTTGCGACTGGAGTGACCGCCGTGACGCACTTCCAGAGCGGTTGAGCAGGTTATTGGTGTTCCACTCAACATTGGCAAGCGAAACAGCACCAATAATCAGCGGCAGTAGGCCGTAGGGGTCGGCAGTAACAAGATCCGGGTACCAGGCAAACGCAGCCTCAGCGGGTACACTAAACCCCGGCTCAACGCCGATCGCAGTCACGCCGCCGGCAGACCAGCCACACATAGCCCGCACTACAAGCGATGTGCCCACCCACACGGGCATCTGTACCAAGGGCAAAAGCACCACCGATTTCCACACCTGGCACCCGTGCCGCCGGAAAAGCTCAACGCGGCGGCGCCGCGCTTCCTTCTGTGACAGCACCGTTACCTGCTCAGTTGTAAGCCGGCCCTCGCGCGCGGCTTCGGATGCTGCAAGTCGTGCACGCAGAACGGGCCCCGCCGCTGACAGTACCGGCGCCAGTGCTACCTGCTTACGCGTGCGCACGCGGTTCGCGATCGCCACGGGCAGCGTCACCACTGTGCGCATGGCAACCGTAGCAAGCGGGATCAGCGCATACCACGGCAGCCCTGTGCCCATATGCACGGCCTGTAGCGCATCGTGTAACGGCACCAGCGTCCATGGCGCAATCGTGTCAAGCAAAGCCATCGGCTTGGCGCCAGTTGCGTGGAACCCTCGCCGCGTCGAGAGGGCTAGACCATTAGTATGTCGGTTGAAACCCCTTAATGGCGCACTCTGGCGCAAGGCATATGAAGCAGTTCGCAGTCGATGGTACATTTGTTTTCGTGTTTGTATCTTCTTGTCAGGGTTACGGTAGCGATAGTATTGATCTGACAGTGAATGATATGGTACGATTGGTAGTGGGAGAAAAGTAAAAAGGAATAGTGCACAAAAAAAAAACTTGGGACTTAAATAAAAGAACATGATACATAGAAAAAAGAAACTAAGGTCCGTTAGATTAGGATTCCCATTAATCGGGTCCCTGTTCACTAAAACCGCTGTCGAATGTAGTCTACTGCTAGCTCAAATACCTGGTTTGGGCGATCACCGACAACCTCTTCGGGATAATCCCCTGGGACCGCAAATCCGTGCGGCAGCGGTTCTACGTTGCCGCTCTCCTTACGCTCGCGTTCATTGTCAAACACTGTCGTCGTAAGCACTGCCCTGCCTTGTATATCTCCATTCTTCCTTTTGTTAGCCTCCAGCTCCCGGATACTTTTTCTTACCAAGGTGTCTGGCAGCAGCTCGTCATCACGCCCATATATAAGGTGAGCCGGTTTGGCAACATGCGCAAAATCTTTAGGATCGAGTAAACTTGGGTGCACAATCACGCCGCACACAATGTTTTCGTATTCATCACTGTCACCACTGTCGGCTTCACGAAGTGCGTCATCCGATGCTGTCCAGCTCGTGGGATCATACCCTGCAGGCAACTCTGGAGGAGCAAGTGACAGCAAATGTAACACGTACTTGGCTCCAAACGAGTATCCCACAATTGCTACCCGGGCTGGCTTGTATACGGCTAGAAGCTCGCTTGTCGTGTCTTGAACAATTGGCAGTGTGTGCGAGAATGTGTGGCGCGCTGACCACATGTCTTCCAGAAATCCCTTTGCTGTCGACACCACAAATGTCTTGACTTGATTTAAAAACGAAAAGGGGCCTGTTGATTCTGATGCGCTGTTAGCTACTGGAGTCGGCACAGTCGGCGTGCTTGGTTCCAACACTGCGCCACCTGTCGTCACAGGATCCCCTTCAAATAGATCGGGTACTGCGACAAGGCATCCTAACGAACGCGCAAAGCGGTCGGCCAGATATAGATTGTTGCTAGAGCTCAGACCGAGTGAATTAGTTAAAAGAATGACCATCTTGCGGCTTTTGCCTGCTTCTGAGATGCCGCCATTTGTCATGTAGACTTCGGCACCAGTGCCATGCAATTGGAACGTCTTGCCAACTGGTGGGTTTATCGGAAGAGGCTTCTGACTACCGCCAATGGGCACCGATGTGTTATCCTTGTCCGGAATTGGAGGCGGAGAAGCCTGTGGGTCTTTAGGCGGAACAGCAGGCGCATCCTCATTGGCGGCCTGAGAAATTGTCGCGTCTACTGGCACTGGGGACTTAGGTGCGGCAGTTGTGGCAGGCGTGGCAGTCGTGGCAGGGTCCAACTCAGCTTTTTGGGGGGCTACAGGCGCAGTATCAAGTGCAACCTCAGGGTTGTTCTCAACTTTTTCATTTCTCAGCTCAGACATTGCAATTGTATAACAGTTAGTTATCGAGTCTGTGTATGTTATTGTTAATTGTTTAAGCAGTTTATAGTAACTGTGTCTGGGGAAGGAGGGCAAAAGATAGAAAGTACCAAAAGATTCAATTTACCCTGCACAGCGGAAATGATACTGTACCTGGCCACAAAATGGATGTCTCCCAACATCTCAGCCAGCTATCCTCATCAGAGGCCAGCAGGGCAGCTCCCAAAGAAAACTTATTCCAAGAAGCCAACAGTCATATCCAACTGTTCACTCGACATTGCTCTTTTAAACAATTCATGTATGATATGTTGCGTCAATATGTAACAGTGGTAATCAGGTATTGTGGGATTCCAGGTTCTTTCGCAATACAAGAAAGATCTGTCACAGACTATACTCAGCCCTGGCTAGTGTTGACTGCACCCAATATAAATGAAATAAAAACCCTGAAAGGATTATCGTTTTCACGTTCAAATTCAGGTTGAAAGGAAAACCGTATATATATAGTGCTGACTTTCTTCTGTATTTTCAAGACAATTTCTGTTTGTCTAAAACCACGAGTTGCATAAGAAGGTGTGTCAATGCTGGTCTGGAAAGTCAGTTCACACTGTTTCTTTTTTTTTTTGGCTGACAGTTAAACACTTATTCTGACTAGATAAATTATTGGTTCCTTGTTTTTACATCAAACAGTTACAAAGGGTTCTAGCTGCTTCAACTGCTTTTGAGTTCAAAATTTGCGAGGTTAGTCTGGCTTGTTGTCATCCAACTTACAAAGGGCATTTCTTCCTCTAACCAGTTAATCTACGATAATTATATATCTTGGGTTATTTGTCGACTCTTTTACTATAAGATCTATTTAGTGCTACTTTCTTGCAACAGCAATCGATAGTCGCCAATTTTTTGTAGCTCTCAAGGCATTCTGGGTATGAAGCTAATCGGATTAAACTTGTCGTCGATATTTAAACGTAGCGCATCTAGCAGCAGATATGGAGTGTAGATACTTTAGTCGTTATAAAATTTTTGGAGCTATTAACATGCTGGATTTTGTCTTTCTGGTTTCGCAGCAACAATACGTTCATCTATTATCAAAGATGTGACTTCTCAATAAGTGTATCACTTTGTCTACTATTGTAAAAATTATTGAAAGCAAATACTCGCTGTTTCTTTATCATGGCAGTTTTTTATTGTAAGTCTTTGCTCACCCTGGAATGTTTATCTTCTTTTTCAAAAAATCTCAGGAGGTGTTTGGGAAAACTTTTGCTTTGCAGCCAGTTTTTTCAAAGGAATAACATACAATGTTCTTATTTATCAAGTCTAATAGCTCTTGTAGCATGCATAGACTGAACTAAAGCTTCTAGATAAAAGATGTTTGTTGTTTACCGTTCAGGGATTGTGAAATTGATTGTTTTGTTGATGAGAAGGGAGGAACAAACATTGGTGTGTTAAAAAAAGACAGTTCTATTATCACTTTTTTCTTGTCAACTAAGAATTTTTTTCGTTTGCTACTTTTTTTTGAACTACTTTCTACCAATAATTACCATATTGCACCTTTTCATTATACCTAAGATTGCTCACAAACCGGCATCATCGTTCAGGTTTATTTTTCTTGCTTTTAAGTCGCATTTGTTTTAAATTAGCACTTATGAAACATGAAATAATGTCATTTCCGGGCGTTTGAAGGGCGGTTTGTCATCCCTTCACGTTTCAATTTTTATCCAAGTTGATATTTGTTCTGTTTTTCTGCTGTGGAACTAAAATAAAATCACTATTCAGCAAATGGCAACTGAAACTTGTTCACCAAGACTATCTTATCAAATACCGGTATCAGACATTGTTACAACTAATTTTTTATACCTGAAAGTTGTCAAAACTGTGGCCAAAAATTCAAACATCGTCGGCAACAAATTCAGTATCTTCAAGATATTTTTTGTGTGTCACTAATACACTAAAAAGTTGATAATCATGTATATGCTTGATAGAGTTTGGTTTGGATGCAACCTGGTAAAGAAGAATCATTTTGGTATAACTTCTACGCTTAACGGCCTGCGTTTTTGCAGTCATATTTTCAAATCTCTGATGTTTAAATTTATGTTTTTTCACAAGTTTTAGCTTCAAATGAGTAGTTTTCAATTTTGTTAAGATATTGGAGAATATTAGCTTACTCGTGATTTTCAGCACTATTTTGCAGTTTCCCTAGACATTTATTTCATTAAATAAGAACCTCGTTTCTCATGTTGACAAAGTTTGGTATCTCCATTTATTTTCCTCCATTATTAGTATCTAGATATTCAATGCTTTATTCATATAATCTAGCCCTTTACGCACAGTGCGTTGAAAACCTTCAGACAACACCTGGCCTTGAAGTATACTAACTCCAGAAATTTTTGTACGCAAGAAGGAGAATCTCTGCTGAGCAGTCTTGTCTCTTCTGAATCTCTTTTAAGGCATTGCTACAAATATCATCCTATCGCTAGAGTCCTTTGGCGGTTTTTATACTACATGTGGATTGCAGCCTTAGTAAGGGGCCTTGAACGGGTAACAATGTTCTGCGAGAACGAACTAAATAGGCTAAGCAGCGGGGAAAACTAAATTTAAAAATTAAAAACAAAAAAAACAAAAAAAAGCCCGAACTTTCGACCAATCACCATGGAGGGTATTTGAACTTGTTCATTATTATTTAAATATATTGTTGTCAGTTAAATGTAAGGAAACAAAGAACTGAAAACGTATCTAAGCCAGAAGGTCGTTCGATAAATTTCTAAAAAGCAGACAGAAAACAGCTGCTTAAGGCACCTACCTGCTTTTAATCCGAGCATAGTGAATATTTTTGTGTATTACGTTTCTGTAAAAATGGCACACAATAAAACTGACTCAAGCTGTAGCCTTAAAAATAATATGTAGAAACTCTACAAAATTCAAGAGGTGACATTTTTGTCAGACTTTGCAATATTAAATATTGTAAAAACGTAGGAGAGCTGCCATAGAGCTCACCATGTAGTAAAATAAGACTTTTGCTAAGGACTCGTGGCTTGCTATAATGTAATATACGTAAGCAATGGTCGTTATTTAGGATAAGAGTATCACCCATGCTACTAACGAAAAATATGAGATCAATAATGCAGCTTTTAGAATTGATCTTACTAATTTATTAAAGATATGATGAATTCAGTTAGTACAAAAAAAGTCTACACTCTCTTTTCTCATGTACATCGTAGCTCTTCATCAATTAAGGCAAACTTCGAATTAATGTCACAGAGGTTGTGTTCTTTCAAATGAGGGCTTATCTTTCCCAAAAAACCATAATATTCTTGTTGGAAATATCATCATCTCATGAAAGATCAGCTTTTGTGTTTCTAATTTCCAACAATGTCCAGTAAATCAGATCTTCTGAGCTGCCAATGTTGAATCAAAAACAAGATAGCGTTCATGGTTCGTTGTGTTTTTTTTTCAAAGGAAATAGATGAGTGAAGTGCCAAGAAATACCGGAGTTTCGCAGTTTCATGTTATTCAGTGAGTTAAAGATGGTGTAGCATCGTTCTTAGGGATATAGCTATGTGTATACGTCCTATATGTAATTCAGCAATGATTGTTTCAACCGCAAATTCTTTAAGGGTGCCGAAAAACTAAGCAGACATGTGGATAAAGGACAGAAAGGTTTATGCTCTAATCAAGACTGAGTTATAAAAGCCATTATAACGTGGCTTATAATTAAACCCGAGAAAAATAGGGAAATTACCTTGTAATATCTCTAGCTGTAAAATAATATGAACGCTGTAGAGGTGAAAGAGATAAAAAGATTTTGAAAAGGAGAGTTGGAAATGAAAACAAAAGTTTTAGTCGTGATTTATTTTATTCTTCCCACAAATTTTTTCCTTCTCCTTCCTCCTTTTTTTTCAAAAAACAAAAACTCTTTCTTTTAATTCTCAATGTTTATTTACTTTGTGTTCACGTCAGTTGACCTCTTATTCTTTCATAATGTCCAAGTTTCTTGAAGATAGTGCTGCTGTTTTCTTGATCCTAGAGCCTTCAGTTTATTTTGTCTAAAAACAGTCAAGCCAGCTACTTTATATTTCAGTATTCATGTTAACAAAAGTACAAATGTAATGGACTGTAATAACTAGCTGTTAGCAACTTTCAATTACACTCCTTTTCATTGCATTTCATCATGTATTGGTATTGGTAATAATTACAAGCAGTTGCCGCGGACAAATTCCTATATCTCAAATTCCTTGCCTTTTGTTGTTATCAATTCAATGTATTGGAAATACTTGAGTCACGCTTGCTTCAACAATAGATTAGATCACAGCAAAGGGTCATAGATTTTCTGTTCTATTGATGCTATTTGATTTAATTTACTTTATCTTAGCATAAAACTTGCTGTTCTCTAATTTTTAAGCAAGGACACAGCCAGACTAATGATACAGAAAACAAAAATGGAAAAGGGGGAAAAAGGATTTGATGGCTCAATTTATTCAGACAGTTATCACTTGATTGTAGCACTGTTCATTGTGGTAATCGAATGTTGGCCTTCTCCTCAGATCTTCTATACAGTTCAAAATACTATGGAAAGAAAAGCTTAAGTAAAAGCTGAAATAAATTATTACAGTTAAAGCTAGTAGAGGTTTCGATACTTTTATATAATCATCTTTCAAGGAAACTGGCTCTAATACTGATGTAGTGATCTTTTTAATTTACAAGTCTTTTGAAATAAAATGTTTTTTCGTTGCTAATGGGCAAGTTAAATGTTCATTAGCTTTTGGTTTAACCTTGCTACTCGTTTATTGATGTTGACATTCTGAAAAAAAAAGGGCTTTTCTAGTCGTCCTTGTCAAAGGATTCAAAGTACTGATTAATTCTTTCTATTTTCTTTTTTAATCAAATCTTTCTTTTCAATTTTATAGACTCCATTCATCATGTCGTTGCTGGATAAGGTAGTCAAACAAGTTTTCAAATAAATTGAATTCTGTCATGCAACATTTAAAGCAGCAGAAATCCTAGGCTAGTTTCATATCATTAGACAAAACTGGAAAACGGTCTTCATTTGGTTTGTTTTGTCTTTCTGTATAATGTGTGTTTTTTATTTCGGGTTATGAACTCTCAGTAGGAGTTTCTGAGAAAGAGTACCATTAATTGAAGCCCAGCCTGCCTTAAAACTACAAATTCTTCTAAAAAAAAGTATCCTTTTTGCACTGAAGAGTATGAGCTCTCTCTCTCTCTCTCTCTCAAAGTTCGATGTTAATTTCGATACGGCCGTAGAAGTTGCGTATATTTCCCTGCTGTCAAGTGTTTTGTTTAACTGGTCTTTAGCTTTGTCTAAGACTATGGAATCTGTTGTATTAGCCTGGTATTGTGCTCTTTTTCGATTCATAAAGTAACCCATGGTCATTTACGGCGTCATCAAATGCTTAAGGTCTTGGTGCAGATTTGCAACACCATCTAAACCAATTCAGGTGACAAAATAAATTTCTTCTTTCTTGTCTTTTGTTTCGCTATTTATTTTTCAATTTCTAGATTTAAAATCATACACAGTTAATTATTTGATACAATCAGGTTCAGTAGAACAATTAAGTTGTTTTACTGAAAAACATAAGCATCGCCAAGACAAAAGCCAGTTAAAAGGGAAGTTTCTTACCAATGTATGAGTAGTTTTTTTTTCTCATTTGTTTTTGAAAGAATTCGGATCAGTCCTACTGGTTACAGCGCTGATATGTCCTATACTGGACGGCTTGGCCCACTAAAAGAACATTAATTGGCCACCATGATATCACATTCAGAAACCCACAGCAGAGTAGGTTAGGTTAAAACCTATCTTAAAGTGGGATTGGGGCTGGTCAAAGACTTCATACGTGTATCTGGTAATTCTACATGATTTCCCAGTTTTCTTGAGTTTGAAGCTATTGGCTGCTCAATACGGGGCAGGTCACAAAAGAGAGCTAAACTGCTTGGGATCTCCTAAGCATTTAGCCTGGTGCAAAGCGAAGCACAAAGGTTGCCGCCTGCCAACACTGTGCAGTAGTACGGTAAATAAGTGAAAATTGATTTCTTCAGAAAGTGTCTAATGACGCCTATTAGGCTTATGGTCATAGTTTGTTTATACCATTTTGTTTTGCAATATGTCGATAGCTGGTGCTTTTAATGTTAGAAAAAAAAATTTTAAAAACAATTATAAAAAATAGAAATATCTTTATTCATTTAATTTAAAAATCTCCAGCATAGCCAACTAAGCTAGTCTTTCGATATTGTTTTTATTAGCAGGCGCGATTGTTTAAGTAATTTCATTAAGGGACGAGTGCAAAGTGAGGAATTATAATAGCTCCCAACATTTTTTTGAAGATTTACAGCATTTTGTTGTATACAGATATAGGCTGGAATGGGTGCGGAACACTCCCCGAGGATGTAATCAGCACTGCCATCCACATGAAAGACTGAATATTTACACAATTTATTATACTACACGTAATACCGAAGCCTAATAAGCCGATATGCGAGCAAGTTCCTACCACATGAGATAAAAAAGACAAGCATTCATTGGGGACTTTTCTATAGACTACAAGGCAGAAAGAAATAATTGAAGCAAGCAAGTTGGGACTTGGCTATACAGTATTTGATTTGTATTTGTTTAGTTAACACTAATAAATAGCCAATGAGGGAGAAAAAAAAAACCTAATAAATAATCGATGGGGCACCCCCTAGCGTCAGGGCGGCCATGGAGTACGAATGTGAAGTTTGACTCAATGGTGATGTGGGCCATATTAAGAAACCAGAGTTCATTCAGTATGAGACTCTCAAGAAAATGGTTGAGATATACAAAGGCACCCCGGTAGCGTACTAGAGAAGGATGCTGCGGTTCCACAGCTTAGTATTAGGCTGGAGTATGTCCTTGAGTTGAACTAGCATGAATTTTGTTCAGAGTTGACAATGGAAACTCTATTCTTGAGAGAATTAAATGACAAAAAAGATGTGAAAAAGAAATTCAATAGAAAAAAAAGCAATAATTTGACAAAAAAAGAATTAACTACTTAGCCAGTATACCTCGAGATGACAACCTGAAAAACCTGTTAGTACTGGCGAACTCCAACCCGCGGGCCGAGGGTGATCATGATGGAGATGGTGAGGGAACTGCAAAATACTAGAAGCCAGATTACGAGAAAACCAAGTGATCTTATATAACCGATGACAAAGCAGACTTTAAACATTTATGGCAAACGGAGCCACAGAGTGGTACACAGAGACCACTGAGGAAGGCTGTTACGAGCCCAGCTACCAACATGAAAAAAAATAGTCACTATTGAAGAATTCAAGAATTGCCCCCAAGAGTTAATGAGCCGGATAATACAATTGAGAACTGACACTGAAGGTACTGGTTAATATCCTCAGAAAAGAGAGATCCCCAGAAACGATTACAACTGCGGCGAGTTCGAAACTATACAGCATATTACCGAGAATTGCCAGAGAACAGCATTGAAGAGAGAGGCAGTCGTAGGGGTGTCACCAGATCTGGACTTATTACATCTGTTTAACACATCAAAGGGGCTCCAAGCAATGGAGTACTTGTCATGAGGGTGGAGAGTATATTCGCTCCAGACTGAAGGTTATGGTTATAACTAACCAAAAAAAAAAAAAATAGCAGTTTTCAAGAAAAGTGAGAAATCTGTGCGATAAGTATAGACAACAAAAAAGCATAACACACAATCTTTACATTGCTATGTCGCATTAGCCTGCATCCTCTACCTGGGATACGGCAACTCTAGTGGCCAAAAAGGTCAACTATAAGGCGGAATTTAAGCCCAAAAAGCAATCATGCATAATGTAATGCACCGCTCCATCACTTTTATTTTTTGCTTGTGTTCATCTGTAATTAATTTCTGTAATCCTATTTTGTGATGGGCAGCATAAATCTGAGTTTTTTGGCACTCAGAGCACCCTCAGGCTAGACCTGAGTAGAGCTTACTAAAGTCCGATATAGAGAAACCATGAAAGCCAGTGCGATCCACCCATATCATCCTAGGCTTTTTTATTTCTGCGAGTCATCCAGCATGCCTTGGAGGACAAGGCCTTTAGCAATAAATCTCAAGTTTGTTTGCAGATAGAGATAACTGTGCTGACGCTATTTCTACCAGAAAGAAATATGTGTTTTTGTTTTTTTAATCATTGGTTATTTACAAGGCTTACATAAACACACACATATCAGAAACCAATGTCTCAGTCAAATCCCGACCCATTCTCGCCGGCTTCGGCGTTCTTCAGCCTTGCCATCCTAAATAGAGTCCCTAACTTTTTCAGGCTAGTGTGTAATTCCTTTCTTGGTAGCAAGTTGTTGTTTCGCGTGCCACTGTGTTTGTCCAACTCAAATCAATTTTTGCAGGCATAAAAATCCATCGTGGGAAAAAAAGCTCACTTATGTTGATTGTGGACTGTATGATATTATGATTTGGATCTTGTGGCCCTTGGATTCCTGTTATTCTTGTTAGGTATTGTTGGTTTTATTTCTTTACTGTATTCTCAGTGAGTTTGTAGTTCTACTGCTCTAAAAAGAAAAAGGTAAAACAAAAGGGCATGACCAAAAAGAACTCTCGATCCGGCAAGCCTACAAGTTAACATGCTCTCTGCAAAGTGATTTCATTCTTTTTAATCTGAACTATATCTATATGCGACATTAAATAATTTTGGCAATAGTCCTTTAATTACGGCACTATTCATAGGCTGTGCATAGTACCTAAATGGGAAACTTAGAGGTCCAGATCTTTTCTTCCACTATTTCCAGAGCACTTATTTCACTGCAAAAGAAAATTAAATCGAATAGGCTTCAAAACGTTAAAACAACCGACAGAGGAAACCTCCAAAAGTTATCAGTCGCGAAGGTGCTAGCAGCAACCATAAAAAAAAAGAAACCTAGGTTCCCAATGCTGGCTTCCAAGGGCTAAGCCGACGGGTAAATCTGAATAAAAATAACCCATGTACAGAGTGTAGCACTCCAAATGTGACACTTAGGGTTTAGCATTTTCAAAACCATGTTAATGTTAACAGTCAAACATCAATTTACAACACCAAAATAATAATCAATATAGTCAAAAACTAATTAAATTGTAGCTATGAACAGGGACTTTCTATTAGTTTTTACCATATTGTATTCCTACCTTTTACTTTCAACAAAACTTTCATTCTTAATGGCATACTTTGAAAATACGATTCAACAAAGTCATCATTTATTTCTTGCCATATGATGGTCAAATATTTTTTCAATTGATCAACAAAATAGGTCCCTGGAAAGCGCTTTGACACACTATATTTAATATAAGCCCATATATGCTTGATTGGGTTCATATCGGAACTTGAGGCAGGCCAAACAATCGTCTCAAAATTTTGAGTTTTTAGCCATTGCTGGATTTTTTTGGCCTTATGAATAGGAGCGTTATCGTGCTGAAATATCAGGGTAGTTCCCGTCATAACTGGTTTTAAGTGC
>Ga0160505_100815_pt1 | contig 15970 bp, 7 predicted proteins | sample DIDeMG_FD_108225 | JGI IMG/M metagenome (GOLD analysis project Ga0160505, IMG submission 108225) | Enriched chicken feces microbial communities from UW Madison campus, WI, USA - DID2874_E49_Stillage MG | ecosystem: Host-associated > Birds > Digestive system > Large intestine > Fecal ... | reverse complement strand
TTTTTTTTTTTTTTTTTTTTTTTTTTTTTTTTTTTTTTTTTTTTTTGTTGTTTTTTTTTTTTTTTTTTTTTTTTTTTTTTTTTTTTTTTTTTTTTTTGAAAAAATCTGACAATGAAAAGCCATAAAACGATTACTTTTGAAGGAAAAGTATGTATTTAAAACTTTTACCATAAATTAACAGTGGCAAACAGAAAGAAAAAAAATTAAAAAAGTCAGACCCAGCAGATCTTGATGCCACCCGACTTCAATAAGCTCGTGCAAGTTTCTTCCGCCACACGGCTCACTACCCGGGTTATGATCGGGTTATCATTTAAATAGATAACCTTACGTCATCATATTATCAGAATTGAAAACAGCATTGTCAATAGATCCTAAATTTCACGTCGTAAACTTTATTTTGTCAAGTCAGGTTACATTCTTGTTTTATGCTGCCTAATCCCAACGGTAATGTAAAACGAAAAGTAAACAGCCCTCATGTGAATATTCACCATTCTACGCAGATTATGGAATTGAGGCCAACTGGATTAAGTATCCATTGTTTATGGCTTTTATACATCTCTAACTTCTATTTTCTAACCATGACCATTTGTCCCTCATATCGATTCACATAATGTGTTTCTTCTCTGCTGTGTTGTTTTGCCAAGCGATAAAGATGAGCATAAACTGCACTTGTACTGAGGCACCGTTAGTATATCTAGTATCGACCATTTATTAGCGAATCACGGGAATGCCATGTAGAAATGTCGTCTAAACCTCACTGGCTAACGGTGAAACGTGAAAATCCTTAAACAAATATTAAAAAAAAATATTCAAAAACATTTGAAATACTTTTATTTCAACGTTCGCTGAAAAGCCCAGACCGGACCAATTGAACGCAACACAAGACGTTTTTTACAACCTCTTCCAAAAGTATAGATATATTCATTGTAGACATTTTGGGTAAGTGAAATGTGATATTGATTAACAGTAACAGCAAGACACAATGCGAGGAACATATATAATACAGAATAATAATAAAAATTAGCACCTAAAACAAAAAGACCAAAGTTTTGAACAATTCGGGCTTTTTTAAGCCAAAAAGAAAACAACAATCCAAAAGACATTTAAGAGCAGGCTTCCTTGAGGTAAGTTACAATGTCGTTTCTGTCCTTAACCTTCTTAAGACCACCAAAGGCCATTTTGGTACCGGGGATGTATTTTTTGGGGTTCTCAAGGTAGTCGTGCATAGTTTGCTCGTCCCACATGACACCTTTCTTCTTATTGGCCTCAGTGTAAGAGTAACCAGGAGCGTTACCAGAAGTTCTGCCAAAAACACCATGAAGGTTAGGACCAACTTTGTTGGCACCACCTTCCTCGGTGGTGTGGCACTGAAGACATCTGGTTTTAAAAAGGTTTGCACCCTTTTTTGAGTTTCCTAGGGGAGAGGATTGTTAATAAATAGAAAAACTAGGCTGCAATTGACTGTAGCAAAACATACCCTTTTCAAATGGAGCCATTGTTGATAATGTGGATAAGGGCGGCTGATATACGTGTGGCTTTAAGTAGTGACGAAATTGGCAGACCAATAAAAAAAAAGGAAGTAAAAAGGGAAAAGAAAAAGAAAACTGAAAAGAAAAAATTCAGAAAGGAAAGAGAAAAATTTATATCCAAAATTTTTTTCCTATGTGCAATCAAGGTCAAGGGACGCATGGACGAGACAAATTTTGGTCAATTTGGAGATGGTCATAAAAAATGAACAGGGTCTTATTGGATGAGATATTTTTACAGCGACTTGCAAAAGCTACATTACGCATAATGATTGCCGTAGTGTAGGGATAAAACAGGAGGCGACGTGACCAAGTATAATTTCAGGTGCAGGTTGCACAAGAAACAGTATATTAAAATGTGAGTGTCTTTGACGGTAACCATTGAGTCTTGACCCTTAAAGGCCCCTAATCTTTTTAAGAGTTATCGAAACGATCTGATAAAAAAAAATCAAAGCCATGGCAATTGGGAACGGCTTTTCTTATAGTAAATAAAACAACAAAATATAAGAATAAAAAGTAAAGAAAAAGAACTCTTGTTGATTAAAGTCGAAATAAGACTTACCACTCTAACTTATAGCTATTTGTTACTTGGTAAGACAAAAAATTCCAGGAATGTTCTAGCGGCAAGCCTATGTGTTCAACAAGATTATCAGATTAGATGGAGGGATTGAATTGGAGACCACTGTTTTCAGATATTTAAACGAGCACCCACTTAAAGTTTTTTCCGTAAAAAAATTTCACAATCTGCCGAAAAGCCACCAAAACGTCTTTCCCACTAACCTGTTCTCAGAATAGACGGAACATGGACTATAGACAGAACACAACCATCAAAATCCAACACTACCATTCTTACTGGTATTGTTACGCTTCTTTAAAGCTACAAAAATTAACCGCCTGTTTTGCATTGCACAAGCTATTTGGACAATGAACAGAATTATCTATATTGCACTGACAGATTAACCAGGATCTGAAGTTTATGTATAGTACTCGTCCCCAAAAAAAATTATAGATAAAAATCTATTAGTTTTGATTACAAAAAGTTTATAAATGCAGAAAACAGTTTAGTAGAAATGGAAAAAAAGAAAAAAAAGATAGCTATTCTAGGGTAGCCTTAGGTAGAATTACTACCAAACACAAACAGCACACGAGTATCACTTGCTCTCAGAAATAAGGGTAGTGTTGGTAATTACACCCTTCTTCTCAGGTTCAGGATCAGAATCAGACTTGGCATTGTCTTGCTCTTCCGAAGCAAACTGTCTCTTTTTGGCGTTATCCTCATTGACATCCTTGTCCAGTCTAATGTCAGTGACAAAGAACATAAGAACTAGCATTGGAATTGAAATACCAAGAGTCACAATTGAGTTAACCCTTAAAGTTCTGATGTAGGACATGACAATCGCATCACGAGCAGGACTATCTTTAGGAAACTTTAGAGCAGTAGGCAAAGACTTGAAAATCATAGTTGCATTAGCCTTAAACTCCTCCGGCAGTCGATCGTTGAGCTCATTTGGCAGAATGTTGTTCCACAGAGCGCCGCCGATTGAACTTCCAATGGCGCCGCCAACAGTCATAAGAGCAAAGAAAATGGCAGTTGTGACAGCAACATCAGATTTGTCGACAACACCCTGGACAATGACCTGCGTTGAAGTCTGATACAAAGAGCGACCGATACCCATAAGCACTCTCGACGTAATGAACATGGCTGAAGATCCAATCCGACCGTCTTTCATGTCAATGAAGTAAACCTGAAGACCATATCCTAGAATTGACATGGGAACACCGACATATGCAAACAGACGAGCACGGTTGAGATACCGCATTGCAAGACCCACAAACGGTGATACGACTTGGAAAGATACACGGATGGCATTATCAATACGTGTTGCATCACCAGGAGTCCGGAATCCAGCAGCTTGGAGATACGATGAAAAGAAGAGCGTCGTGCACGCAAATGCGCAATAGTCAAAGGCACCAAGGAGACTTGCTGCAAAAACGGTTGACTGCCTGGCCATGCGGAATGGGACAAATGGTTTCTTTGCAAACTTGATATCCCAGAATCCAAAGACACCAAGAATTACGACACCAAGGATAATCATGGCAATGAATGCGGGATCCTTCCACCGGTAGGAGTAGTTCCTGCCGGTGAGAGTCAAGGGGATCAAAAACAAAGAAAGTCCAGCCAAAAGCAAGAATCCACCAAAGAAATCAAGCTCAATCCATACGACTTGATAAATCTTTTTGAAAATGGAGTCGGTTGAGTGGACATTACGCAAAATTTCAACGTTTGACTTCCACTTGCCTGACTTTGTAGCCCAGCGCTGCAAATAAAACATAACGATGATCAAGGGCGATACTGCAAAGGGGAAAATAATAGCCCACATACCGTAACCCCAGCGCCAACCGACGCCATTTTTTAGAACGTTCTCAGCAATAATAGTACCAATGTAAAGTGATGGAATTGTGGAAACAGTTTCAGGGATAGATGCCCAAAATCCTCTGTTACGGAGTGAGGTAGTATCAGCAATGAAAACTTGTTGCATAATAAGGTATCCAACATCGCCAATGGCACCAAAAATCTCACTAGCAACGTAGGTTTGAATATTGTTGGATGCAGCAGTCATGACATAGCTGATGAGAATGAAAAATGTTGCAATTGAGAATCCCTTTGCACGGCCAAAAACATCAGATAGACGTGCAATAACAGGGTATGCAATGATTCTTGCAATACGGTCAACAACATTAGCTGTGGTCAAGAGTGAGTGCGTATTGAAACTTGAGGTGACATAGGGTATGTATGTGCCAGACGCCATGGTGGCCAAGGTGACTGCAAAAGTAGTCAAAATTAACGAGCCGTAGGCAATAATCATATACTTTTTAGGCCAGGCAAAACGAAGCAGCTCAGCAATTTGAACACCTTCCATGCTTTCTTGAGGCACAGGAACTCCAGGTGAAGTAGGAACCATATCAGGTGAAGTTGAGTTGATTTCCTTAGTGCTAGTCTTTTCAAGGGGAATTTGTCCAGCTAGCTCTTCTTCATCGTGAACCTCCTTTAGCTCTTGCTTAATATGTTTGTCGTTCCCATCATCTGCTGTGGAAGCAGATACAGGCTTATTAGAATGCGGATCTAGAGATGGCATAATACTAAGTGTGGTAATATCTTGTTGATCTAAACTTTTTAACACAAATCAAAATTAGAAATTGCTCGTATTTATATAAAATATAACTCAAAGATCAGATATGCTTCAATTAGAACATTTTCATTTTAAAATTCTTTTTTATATAAAGATCAAAATTCAAAAAAAAAAAATTTTAAATTCAAGGCTCTTTAGTAGCCTGATTCATTTGAAAAATTAAATAATTACAGTGCTTTACTAGGGATTAGCTACTAACCCAGTCACGAAAATACTACGAAACGGGCCAATCGCATTTATCTCAATGCATCACAATTTTCAACTAGCAGAAAGTACTTTACGCTAAATAAGCTAACGGATTCAGGCTACAAAAATTGCAGGTTCAACCTTTTTTTTTGGGTAAAAAATATATATCACAAGGTTTTTTTTCATTTTCTCATAAAAGAAATGCAAGTTTGAACATAAAAAACATTGGCTTGGCAAACTGGAATTGAAGAAATAAAGGGCAATGATTATTGGACCAAATATATCAAAGTAATAATGGGTTATTGATGAACCTTTGATGCCAACCTGCGGATCATAAATGTTAATAATATGCTCTGAGATTTAGGTATGGGACATAAAACTGTGACAAATTCTAAAGAGTTATCTAGATAATCAGTAGAAAGCTTAGATGTTGGGTTAATATTTTTTGGCATATGAAATGAGAGCAATAAGTTATCACATTTCTTTTTTAATTAGACCAAGAACAGCGCATTGCTTGTCTATAACTAACAATTATAAATCACATCAAGTATCCTGCAAACACTTCCTTTAGCCAGTACCGTATTTTTGCAGTGAAATTTCAATACAGACATTTGATTGGCAATGTGCCAATGAGACTAAAGTTTAATGCCAGAACACAATTTTGACAGGTTTCATGCTAGCCTTGCAAATATAGTGAATAAAAGTTTACTGTAAGCGACATGAACTGCTACTAATTTTCATCAATGTCAGTAACTTGGGCAAGTAGATATCAATAAGACTCTGAATATCTATTAAAAATAATCAAAAATAATACATCAAATTGTTTAAAAAATTAAGTTATTTTTAAGAAAGAGAAATTTCTTAAAGTATTTTAAATAAAAGCCGTGTGTAAAAAGGTACATATAAGGTTAATTTACACTTTATTCTGTTCTTATTGAGAAAAATTTAATCTGATAAAATATTGCAATAACTGATTATGATAATTTAAAACCTGGAAACTCTAGTTACTTACTTTAGTCACACTCACTACTATACCAGTTAGATACATCTAGGATAGATAATATTAGATGCCATCTCTAAAATAAAGATATTGATAATAAAAAAACAAGTGGAGACTCAATAGCATGACCATTCAACCATTTTAGCTACTGTCAATGTGTTACCATTAGCCAAAAGTGCCAAAAAAAGATTGAAAAAAATTCCAAAGAATTCCAAAATCCAAAACTCTGTATCCAATCAAAGTTTCTTGAAAGATTTAGTCACAGTAAGAACTAGCTGAGAATGTCTGCAGCACTTAACCATGCCATTTCAAAAATGTATAGTCCTACAGTTCTTTTTATCATGGTTTTCATGCTTTTTGACAAGTTTAGAATCGGTAGCTAGAGCCAAGAAAATCAGGTTTTCCGTAGTTGTAGATGGTAAGCGATTATGGTTTTCTTTCACATTATACCCCATACGTTACAACTAAGATACTCAAAAGGATAGTAGATGGCACACTTACAATAGTTGGTACAGTGCCAGTACAAATTAATTTCGGAACGAGGAATTAAATTAGAAGAGTGGTTTATTTGCTTGAGCCAGGACTTTTCTTATGTTGAACAGCTCAATATCTATAACAATATATTAGCGGATATAAAATCAGAGTTTGTAGAAGGGATAAATGCCACCAAATGAAATTTTATTATTTTTTATTAATGTTAAATATAAGAAAAGTGTATTGGAGAAGAGAAATTTGGCTTACCGGAACGAGTTCCGGGGGTTTTAAAGAATCTTATATGTAAATCTATTGTGAACATAATCTTTTGTTGTCTAAAGTAGGTCTTTTCCACTTACAGGGTTTCTCATTACAAAGTTAGCCTGTAGCAGCAAAAATACATGACAATATGTGAACGGGCTCATACAGGGGCCCTTCTAAGTGGTAAGCAAGCTGAAAATGGCTTGCACTGTTAGAATAAACGATCAAAATAAAAAAGCACGGCATTCAGGTTTCACGATCAATAAGTTTTCATGCATTTACAAAAAATGTCGATACTAATTACTGGAGATAATTTGCTCACTTGAAGAATATCACTGCAATTATAAACTGCAACCAGGGATTTTAAACTAGAAAAAAGATGATTGGATATAAAACTATACACATTCTAATAGGAAGGCTGTCGAGGACTAACAGCACATAGTACTAAGTATCATAAGTTAGTTGTAGAGGGAAGGTCTAATATGTGATTCTTAATCATATGCTTAATTTGTTGATGGTTAGAAGAATCACCGGAAATACTTCTTGAATGTTATTTACCAATTGATCGGATCAGGACCACACACTAGTCAGCTTATGCGGTTAGGTTCCTCGCCTACTGATGCTAGAAAGCAGAAACAGAAAGTAGATAAATAATCAGTTTATTGACCTTACCTCAAATAGTTGCAAACAAAAAGATCAAACAAAATGACATACAAAGAAGGAATGAAATTCAAAACATTCATCTCCATGGTACTGGCAAGATAGCAGTGTCAGCGCGTATTATAAGTTCAGATGTTCAATGGCACCGAATTTTTCAAGAATAATCTCATGTACTAAGGGAAACCTGCGATACATAACACCCAGTAGATTAATATCAGAGATTGACACTCAGTAAAACCTTAATAAATTGCTCTAATCAAGCGAACTATCAGCAAAGAAGTTGAGGTAATAAATCTAGGAACTTGAATACCGCTCCGAGGCCCTTCTTGGTATCAAGAATAATTCTGAGATCAAGCTCCGAGAAAACTTTACTCAACAAGTCTCGCTCTGCAGGATGCAAAGGACATTCCTTGAGAACGTGCTTGACTGTTTTCGGGTGACCACACTTACCGAAAAGATTTTGTTTCACGATATACTTCGTTTGGAAATGCTTTCCCAGAACACCATGACCTGTGCAAAGCTGAAACAGCTTATAGGAAATAGATGTCTAGACAGATAACTTAATAAAATAAAACCAGATCTTTTCTCAAGAGTTGGGTGATACAGATCCTCTAGAATTGCTAGATGGAATACAAGATGGATGGGGCGTGCTATAATAGTTCAATGAGGGCTCTACAATTAACCTCAAGTATAGTATACTATGATGAATAAAAGATCATAATTGGATTAAAGAAGATCAAGGTATGAGATGTCATTGGTTGTAAAGAATCAAAAGAATAAGATCCGGAAAAATATTGAGCTAATGGTAACCAAACTTATTAATCCAGCTTCGTTATAACAAGTTTTGTCAAATTGAATATTTTTTTTTAGTAAAGGTAACTTTTTGTGTGGACGAAAGTTATTTAATGTTCTGATATCTGGAATTTTTATAACAACTGAAGTAGCAAAAAAATATAAAATATTTTTTAACTTTGAAATACTCATTCTACTACCAATAGTTTGCATGATTAGAGAAGCTTGTTAAAAACTTGCTGAATATCAATACTTGGTATTTGTCTACTGGTTGTTATGTATCGCAGGTTTTTCTTAGTACATGAGATTATTCTTGAAAAATTCGGTGCCATTGAACATCTGAACTTATAATACGCGCTGACATCGCTACCTCGTCAGTACCATGAAGACAAATGTTTTGAGTTTCATTTCTTCTTTGTATGTCATTTTGTTTGATCTTTTTGTTTGCAACTATTTAATGTAAGGTCAATAAACTGATTATCTATCTACTGTTAAAATATGATAGATTTAAAAAGTCTGTAAATCCAAACCCTTTACTTCAAATTAAAAAAAAAAACATAACAACATGGAATTTGATTATTAGTTTTTAAAACAAGTGCAAAGTAATAGTCAGTAACTGCTTCTAGCATTTGCTTTTTTATTTCATTTTTTATTTTTTTTCTTCATTGGTTTTTTATTAGTCTTACATAAATAGATACAAATCAAATACTAAAGCTTTATTCAAATCCCAAGTTGTTTTATGGGATTCAATTATTTCTTTTAACCTTGCAGTTTCTAGTAAAGTCCTCGGTTTTTATTATTGTACAGGGCATCTACTGCTCTTTCTGACTGTGCTCGCTCTAACAACAGGTACTCGATCATGGCATAAATCCCTTTTAGTGTGTTTAAACGTCAGGCTAAATCCAATTTTGGAAACGCATTTAACAGTACTCCTCTCGTTAATACTGTTTTCTTCCACTTCCTTGGTAATATCTTTATGATCACAAGGCGGTTCTGGCTGTCGTAAACGTTTGAAATCTTTCTTGCCAAATATTTTGTAAGGTTGGTCAATTTTCTAGTAACTGAATTCTCACTATCTTTCAATATTCTTCCACAGTTTCCGCACCATATCCATCAGGGGTGCTCTAGCTCCATGGACTAGCATCTGTTGTGCTCTTTCTTCCAATGTTAGCCAGCTCAAGTCGGGTGTTATCACATGATCATTTGAGCGCGTTCGAATCGTGACAAAATCGTTATTTTTCTATTTTTTTTTTTTTTACCTTTTGCGTGTAACTAGAGCAATTACCCCAACCCTATCACAAGAACCAATCACCGCCTAACCTTCACTTTTTCTCTGAAAAAAAACTTGACCACACCTTCCAAAGCTATTCAATCCTAGAACCCCTAGCAAACAACAACCACGGAATAATCAGTAATAATGGCCAGCAGTCGACTTTTCTCTCAACAATCGTTAAAGGTATGTTATTAGCATTCAATTCCCCGGCTGGATAACCTTAGAATTCTTATTAAATCTTTTCCACGTGCTAACTGACCCCGACTCTATAGTACGGTTTTGCTGCCTTCGCGGCTGCCTCCGCTACACTTTCGACTATGCCCACAGCCCACGCACAGAGCAGAAAGTCCATCTACGACGATGATGACAACGACACTGAGGCTATTGCTCCTGTTGCTGGAACCATTCGCCCTGCTGCTCCCACCGCCGAGGAGTTGGCTTTGACCAAGACTGAGATCGTCAACGGCGTCACTGTCCGTACCGCCGACAACTTGGAGAAGATTATCAACAAGGGAAGAAATTGGGTTGCTGGCAAGGCTGAGCAGGGCCAGCAGAAGGCCGACAATGTCTTTGAGAAGTATCTGAATGCCGAGAAGAGCGTTACGTCTACAATTGCAGAGATTAAGTCTGATGAGGAGGACATCCTCCCTGGCGGCATTTACGTTCTTGTTTCCACTCTCACTGGTTCTATTCTGGCCCGCAACCGTAACATCGCTTTGAGAGGTATTGCTCCGGTCGTTTTTGGCGTTGCCGCTTTCCGCTACTTCCTGCCCCAGACCTATGAAAACACTGGTAAGCTTATTTGGAAGTTTGAGCAGAAGGCACCTAGCTTAGCCGACACTCACGTCAAGACAAAGCAGCAGGTGGACGGTCTGGTGAAGGACGTAACTGACGCTGTTGACAGCGGCAACCAGGCTTTAGAGAACGCTGTGCACAGCGCTAGAAAGTTCGTTGCTGACTCAACTGGCCTCCAGATCCCTACCGACCAACAATCCAAGAAGAACTAGAGTCTTCTTACTATTCGTTTATTCATAGCTTTCATTTTATTCATATTGTTTTGTTGTACATCGGATTTCATCTTGAATGTGAGGTAGGGATTGGGCTGGTTTAGATGTTTTTTGTAGAGTTGATACTGTGTGCGTGTATGTGGGGTAGCATGTAAGTCTGGTCAGGGATAGCTCGTGATGTTCGGATGATTCGTATAGAAATGTTTGTAAGAAAAACATTTACTATCAAAAAATAAAATAAAATAAAACGGTATGGACTTTTGTTGTTAAAAAGGGCCTTGATTGTTCCATTCTATTATGGATACCAGAAAGGTGCTCACTTTGTCTGAGAGCTGTTTGCTATTTTTTACCAGTAGTTCAAAAGTTCAAGAAAAAAAACAACTCATTTTTATATCTATATTGTACTTACCAAACAATTAGGATGAGTAGGTTATACTCACTAGATCTCAAACCGTCTCTTTCCTTTAGAAACGAAAAGACTGTCTTAAGTATTTTCTCTTTTGTATTTCACTAGAAGCACACTAATACATCCTTCACACAGAGAAACAAAAGGGCTATGTCACAACAGGAAAAGAAAGCAAAATGTGGTTCCACCTAATCCTGGCAAGGCCAGAGTACCCAAAACACATCAAAAAGTTTTATAACTGGCAAGTTGAAGACAGGAAATAATTGATGTAAATTTTTCTGGAGCTCAAATTGAATCTTCCCAAATGCGTACGTCATATTTTTGATGATAACTAAGTACCATATTTCACGATAATAAAAAAGAGATACCAAGCTTGTTAATTGGTATCAACAGTAAGGGTTTGATACAATAAAAAATTGTCTGAAGTGTCCATTTATTTAAAGATAATTGGTTTACATTTCTAGAAAGAAAACACAGAGAAGAGAGTGGTACGCTAAATCTACAGATTTCTATTAGCGGACGTATATTCATAGAGTACAGGGGAATCAAAACAATTAATGTCAGATAGGAACTTCATCTTAAGTTCAGAAATCTTCTTCAGCTTTAACAAAAATCTTTTTATACACAATGTGAGATACCTGAATATTTCCTTTTGAAAAAGAACTAAAACTGTCACTAAATACAGTTTTTAGTAAATGTTGATACACTGCTCTCTTTTGTAGTTTTTAACTCTGAATACCCAATTTTCTAAAATGAGAAGCCCATTTCTTTGATCAGTAGATAAGAAAAGCAAGTTCCTTTCTCCGAAAATGATTGCAGATTTTGGATGCAGACTTTACATTGTTTAACTTGAACGTTCAAATGTTATTACTTGGAATAAATATTCATCAGGATGGCCCGTTTGAGCTGCTTTTCATTTCAATGCAACATGCAGAATGGTTTCAAAATTCACTAGACAAAAGATTGGATAGCATAATAGAAAAATTTCATTTTATTTATTTTTTATTTTTATTGTAAGAATGTAAGTTTACATATCCTAAAACATTCAATATTGCAATATGTCAAGATTTAGTTCTCAAAGTCTAAAATCTATTTTTTTTTAACTTTTCTGACCCTCTTGGCTCAGCAGTACGTAAGTCTTTCATGGAAACCGGTCAGTTTGTGCTCGACATGCTTTCCAATGGTTCAACAGATCAGAAGTGATTTTGCAAGTCAAAAACCGCTCTCTAATAATTTGGAATAAACTGGAAACTTTTGAATTCCAATAAATGATCTGTTTATGGTTCTTCTATCAACATATCCAGAGGTCAAAACAACAGGTGCATTCAATTTCCAATAAAAAAATAATTTCCTACTAAGCTAGCCAGATTGTTTATTCTTTTTTCCAGCTAGACGGGGCAAAGACAAAATAGTCTATGAAGGCAACTCGTGCGATTTTTAAACCATTTGTAAAATTTACAGAATTAGATGATAACATACATTTAATATGGAATGAGAAGCCAACTCAAGGGCTAGCTAACCTTCACGTAATGTAGGTATGGTTTTTCAAATAGGAGAAACTTATTATGGTTGTGAATCTGTTTTTATTCTGGATAGGTACATACACATTACGATTTAAGAGCGTATTAAAAAAAGTCTGAGCATTACAAAAATTGAGTATCAGACGTGAGACCCAAACATTACTGACTCTATGCGTACCGAAAGCTTTACAGCATTCCAAACCGTTCATCAAAGGACTTGAAGACCAGATGTCGCTTATAGAAAGCAACAAAAATATCAATACTTTTGAAGTTACACACTAAAAAAACATGGTTCCTGGCCAAATATATATAAGAACCACTTCTTTAACGAAAGAGAGTACATTAATTTGTGTAAAGCTATTTATTTATTATTTTAGGCAAAAGTGAGAGCGGAATCTCACTCCGATCAACATAGACTGGCGTCGCCAGGCATTGAGATGTGCGGCTGAGGTGACCAGCTGTCCTCTGTGCATACGGTACGCCGACAAAAAAAAACGAAGGGAGTCATTATTTGAAAAATCAACGATCCTATCCTAGGTCTGGAAAATTACTGCGACGAAGTTGCAGTTGGAATTTGACTGATGGTAGTGTCTTGTCTAATATAAAAATTAAAAAACAACTAGTGATTTCGCCTGATAAACTTCTTCAATCTGTTTACTGACATGTTTCTAGATATCTCTGTCAACGGGGTTGTCTTCCACTAATAAGAGTTGGTATGGAGCCGCTGTGATGCATATTAGTTCAAATAGGTATTTCTGTATACGAAAGTTGCATTGAGTCAATAATTAATTAATAAATAAATGTCTTCATCCCAAATCTTTGGCTCTTCTTGTAAGTGTATGGGTAGGGAGTAATTATAAAATAAGCTTGGATCCTGCCTTTTTGCCTTTTTTTGTTCCTTCCCGATTTCAAATCATTGATTGATCGGCCTTATTAAAAACAAGCCCTCGTCTGTCTTTTTGTGGCCGATTCAACCAGTTACGTTTCATGCTCTGGATGAGGAGCTGGATCTTTTCCTGGTTCTCGTCACCAGAGCGAATGGTCGCCAGCACATTTGTGCATTGCAGCAGCTTTACTGATACGTCCGCCATCGACATTGATGATTCCTCAAAATCAAATAGCAGCTTGCCTATAATGGCTTCTATTCGACTGGCTATTGGCAGTACAACAATATCTCGAAATGCAATTAGCGTCAGTCGGTTGATGTTTAGCTGCTCATAGTCAGGGCCTGTGGTTAGTTTAGCCCAGAACGCGCTGTTCTTACCCTCGAATTCAAGTTGCATAGGAAGGAAGACTGCCTCCCAGTAAGGCAGCACCTGAGAAAAGAAGAACTGCCAAAGATCGACCATTCGTGCCAGCAACTTTGAATCTAGCACTTTGTGAAACGGATCGGCAAGCCGCGCCATACCTGTTTGTGTCAAATGCTTAAACTCTTGTAGTAGGTCTTTGGCGATGTAACCCTGCTGCTTGCGTGATTCTATGTGCAGAGTTACTAAAAAGTTAACTTTTTCGACAGGAGTACGCAGCCCCTCGCCGTTAAATAGCGGGAGAATCCACTGCTCAAGCAGCGTCAATGTTTCCTTAGCAACAAATTCGTTATCTTCAGATGGCAGCACAGCGACTCCGCGTGTCGTGCTGCTCAAAAAGCCCATGGCACTACCGCCGACTTCAAGCGCTGGTGGGGTTCTGATCATGCTGCGGCCATTCGCGGTACTAGAATTGAAGGTATAGATACTGCCCTGCTCTGAGGTCAGCTTTGAATTGGATGAGCTCGAGGACAGAATGCTGGCCATCGGTGTTTTAAACGGATGGTGGTACTTGTGCTTGTCGTCACGACTACTACTATTTAGAGGTAGTAGCGCAGATGGTGATCCCTTGATACTAGTTGCGATACGCTCGAGCTCGCGGGAAGGCTTGGCTAATGCAGTCGTCGCGATTGACTCTGAGAGCGACTGCTTACGTGATACATCGGTTCGACTCTTGGGCGGCGATGTTGTGCTGTTGCTGCTGTTGCTTCCGGAGCTTCCATAGTGACGCGGAAACAACTTGCTAGTGGAATCTTTGAATCGAGTTGAGAGGTTTGGCGCCGGTGGGGTCATCGGTGGCTCTCCTATGGTCCGCAGAGGCTGTTTGGAGTAATCGGGCTTGTCCAGACTTACTGACATGGGGTCTGACGATGTGCGGCCTGGTCGCCCAAAGGATGGTAACAAAGCCCCAGTTATGGTTGCTGATTGACCAGTAGAGCCGGGGGTTTCCTCATAACGCGGCGACCGCGACTGGAGCAAAGATGATTGTCCAGGATGCGGTCCCCCTGCGGGCGGTAACGCGTTGCGAATTGTGGCTGAGGAAGATGACGACGACGATGAGTTTGTACGGCTGCGAGAAATCATAACAGATAAAAGACGTAGAATTTGATGGTATGTACTATCACTTCTGAACACGAGTCATAAAGAAACGGGTCCGGGAAGGTGACGGGTTTTATGAAAAGAATGCAGATCACCGACGGGGCCTCAAAAAAAAAAAAAAAAATAATTAAAACAAAAAGCGCTGATTGTACGGCTGAATCTTCCTAGCCCTGTTATTTCTCATTTAGGAAAATTTCGCTCTTTTTTGGCATCGCAACGGCAACTTTGTTTTGAGCTTTTGTATCCTGAAAACAACGGGTTTCATTGACTGCACCTTTACCCTTTTAACTACTATCTACATTAACATCTCCTGTTTCCTGTATATCTATAATTCTCAAAGCTACAATTATGAGACTAACTTCTGCTTTTGCTTTCTTGCTTACGCTACTGTTTTCGCTCGTGCTTGCTGATGACTCTGTCGCCGGGGCCAGCACTACTGAGCCTAATATCACGAGCAAGGTATATTTCGATTTGGTCCAAGGCAACGAGTTTCTGGGTCGTGTCATCATTGGCCTTTTTGGTGACGTTGTTCCCAAGACAGCAGAAAACTTTCGTGTGTTGGCAACGGGTGAGCGCGGATTTGGCTACAAAGGTGTGACTTTTCATCGTGTAATCAAGAACTTTATGATTCAGGGCGGTGACTACAACCTGCCACCGGGGTCGCAGGATAAATCAATCTACGGCATGAGGTTTCCGGACGAGAATTTTGAATTGCACCATGACCGGCCTGGTCGCCTGTCAATGGCCAATGCGGGACCCAATACGAACGGCAATCAGTTTTTTATCACAACAGTGGTGACACCATGGCTTGATAACCACCACGTAGTGTTTGGACAGGTACTTGAAGGAATGGACGTGGTAAAAAAGATTGAGGCTACCGAGACAGGCCAGAATGACAAGCCCAAAGTGGATGTTGTGGTATCGAAATGCGGCGAACTGATCGAGAAAACGACGCCAGCAATTCAGGGAGCTCCGGGCGTGGAAGAACTAATTTTGAAGAAGCAGGATGCGGGTTTATGACTATTACACATGGCGAGTCTTCTAGCCGATCTGTATTCATAAACAGACTGTGCTAAGGACTCGGACGTTTGACCCGTCGTTGCCAAATTGTGAATGGTGCTCTCTTATCTCTCTGTCTTTTTACCCTTTGTTTTTTTTTTTTTTTTTTTTTTTTTTTTTTTTTTTTTCCTTCCCCTTTAAAAAAATCTTTTTTTTTTTTTTTCTTTTGTTGTTTTTTCCTCTTCTTTCATTCTCTTCTTTTTCTTCTTT
>Ga0160505_100814_pt1 | contig 15974 bp, 13 predicted proteins | sample DIDeMG_FD_108225 | JGI IMG/M metagenome (GOLD analysis project Ga0160505, IMG submission 108225) | Enriched chicken feces microbial communities from UW Madison campus, WI, USA - DID2874_E49_Stillage MG | ecosystem: Host-associated > Birds > Digestive system > Large intestine > Fecal ... | reverse complement strand
TTTTTTTTGCCAGGACAGCAAACAAAAAACTAATATCTTAAAAAGTGCATAATTTTTGAAAATAAAAATAAAAATAAATTAGTACAAAAAAGAAAGAACCTGACTCTCACAAAAAAAAAAAAAAAAAGCCTGAGGGAATACGTAGCCAGTTGAGGTCAACCTGTGACAACAGCATCGTCATCCCTTTTTGTTTAGGGCTGAGTCGGAGATCAATGCTTGCCATAAGTTAAACATAGTCACTGTCTTTAAAGAAGAAGAAAAGAAGTACACACGCCCGTGCACGTAGGTCACACTTACATACAGTAGCATTTTATAAATGTATTCTGAGCAACTGGTCAAATTCTAAACTAGATCAGACCGCAGTATATTGTATGAGGGGGTGTATATAATGGCATTAGATAACCTGAAACAGTGCTGGGCAACACCAAACTTTGTGGCCCTCAACCAACAAAGTCCCTTTCTCTGCATCAGAATCGTCGATAAATTTGGGTCTAGTCTAAGTCTTCCTGCTGTCAAGTTTCAAAAGATCTTGTTTCAGAAAAACAAAAAAAAAAATTAACTGAAAGTCTGGTGGCATTCTCGCTACTTTTTTTTGGAAGCCAGCATAGCCTTTGCTGCTCAAGTTCGTTCCGCTTAGGTTTCACATACCGAGGCTCAGAGAAGTTAAGCGAGCACAAGCAAATTAGCCTCCCTTTCTCTATCTCGGAATATGTTTCTGGTGTTTTTAAAACGCGTTTGAGTACTTTTGAGAGTATTTAAAAATCATTTTTACGTGATTGAAAGTTGAAAGGTGAGCAATTAAGTTAAAAAAAAAAAAATAGAAGAGACTGCAACAAAACTACTGTGCCCACTAATTTCAAGTATTTATACAACAAGAATTAAACAAATTTAATGAGAAAAAAAAAACAATTCCATATCATTTTCAATGAGGTCATTTCAAGGTAAGGCTGTCAAATGTTTATCTATGCACGTTATTTGATCTTAATTTATTGCCCCGGAAATAGGTACGTCTAGTCAAGCACCGACAGTGAATTCTTTTTAGAAACAAATTATCGCAGTCATTTTTTTCCCCGGTTATGTGTCAGAGCCTCACTTAATTATCAAGCTTTTGTCTTGCAGACTAAAACATTGAGGGCGTAGTTTCATGACGCAAAATCCTGGTCTCATATTTCAAAGTTTAAGCTGGGCTAAAGAATAGAGTCCAGACTCTGAACTTTTTAGTTTAAAAATGTTTTTATTTTTATTTTATTTTTTTTTACATAAAGGGCCAGGAATCTACAATAGCCTTCTATTTCCTATTAAGAGATTTTTGTGTTAATCAGCCACACATGCTAAACTCATATTTAAATATGTTTCATTAATCATTATTGTCATTCTCGTGGGCCTTGCTAGCATCAATAGGCCTGTCTTCTTTAGATGCACTCTCTGGGGCTACTTCTACTGTTTTTTCTGTTGATTCTGTTGTTGAAGGTGATTTAGTTGTTGGGTCTATAGGCGATTCAATTGGTGGTTCTGCTTCTGGGCGCGATGATATAGCTGCTGCTGGCAGCAGATTGTCAACGTTTAACAATGGCTTCCCTTCTGATTGTTGCTGATGCTGCTGAAGAATCAATTTTAGCTTTTGCTCCATTAGTTTCATCTCAGCTACCATCTGCTCAGTTTCAAGCTTCCATTTTGTAAACTCAATTTCCCGTTTACGCTGCTCCGAGTCTTGAGTCTGAAGCTGTAACTGGAGCCGAGCCACCTCCAACTTCAATTCTTTATTTTTCAGCATCAATGCTTGTTTGTCTGTCAGTGCAGCGGTAATGACTGGGTTGGTGGTTCTTAGTGTAGAGTTATTGGCGTTAGAGTGAATATTGTTGTTCGAAGGGTGGGTAGAGTTGGGATCAGGGTTAGTATTGTTGTCTAGTAGATCATCGTTCGGTGAGAGATAGATAGGACTTGAATTAGAAGCCCCCGTTTGTATTGAAACAGTGCTGCTGGCGAATTCCTCTTGCTCACTTCGCTTGATCATTGCATCTATCAAGAAATAATCTGAAAATTCACTTTGTATGCAATCGCGCACCTCTTGGGAAATGACTTCATTATTACCACTGCCACCATTGGTGGTCTGTTCAATGTCATACCGTGCCCGAATTTTACGATACTTAGCCTTAATATTGTTGATCTTATGCCGCACGTTTTCGGAGGTAATGAGGGGGTTGTTCGGGTAGATGGCATTCTTGATCTTGTTGGCGTGGCTGACGCTGGCTTTACTCCAGACCTGAGGTAGAAATTCGTGAGTCCAAATCATGAGGTCACGATTCTCTGCGGGTGTCCAAACATAATTAGTGGGATTCCGGTGTTTTTTGCGCGGGTTAGCGTCATTCTGGTCGAGAGACTTGCGCTTTGAAGATGGCGATGACATGATGGAAATTATATGATGAGGAGGGATTCTATAATGCAACCGTATACACACACATATGCCAGAGAAAAAGAAGAAGAGGCGTGAAACAGGATGAGAATTGATGAAGGTATTCAGGCAAAACAGATATACTCAACAATAAGGGGTAAGGGAAAGAGAAAGAAGCTGAAATTTTTTGAGAAAAAATTATCAAGACAAAAAAAAGAGGACAAAGAGGTGGACTTTTATGTTTTTTACTTTTTTTTTTCTTGGGAGATGTGAAATATGGAATAAAAACGAGCACCAAAAAACAAAAAAACAAAAAAAAAGTAAAATAGGGAGTGTTGGCTTGGTAATTTAGCAAAGGTTTGCATTTGCAAAAAAATATATATTTTTTGTTTGTTTTTCGTGCTGATCCAAGGTGCCCTGAAAGTCGAATAACTGACTGATATCTTTTAAAATCTTCTAGCACATGAAGGCTATGTAACCGATAAACAAGAACCGTCATGCCCACGAATGCGTAATTACCCCGAGACATGGACTCTAGGTTTCAATGTCCCTATTTATAGAAGTCCGCGCGGAGCTGAAAGTATAGTTGTTACTATATATATGCATTTTTTTTTTAAAAAAAAAAAACACTGAGAGTTCGCAGTAATTCTAGTGGGATTCAACGTTTACACGACTACTTCAGATGAGCTCTGAAGCGGGCTACAGTATGGAACACTTTCATTCTCCACCCAAGCCCCCGATTTTCAGTGTGTGGTTACCAGAAAATTTGAATATTTCCATTGGCTTTCCCTCTTCGTGTACACTAACATGCCTACAACTTTGATCGGTAAGCTTAACTACAAAAACTTTGGTAGCCAAGTGCCCTTGGCTTTCCACTCGGTAAACGCAATGGAAACAGAAACTCACAGAAACTCACAAGACAGTAAGTTTCTCCATTGCTATCTTTTAATTTGACCCCGCTGATAAAACCATGAACGGATGATACATTTGGAATCACGGTCATCCGCCCACCCATTACACTGATATATAATGATAGAATATAAAATTTTCAGTTGGTATTAAAAGCAGCCGGCAAGTCATATACTATTCCAATTTTCAGTAGCTACACTAGTTTTAAATTATTATTTTTTTTTCTGCTGGTGGGATGCGCCCGTTACTATTCTGAGTTTCTAGCATATCTACAATGGCGTCTGGATTAGCATTAAAGTTTCAAGGCTCTAGCTAACAACGGACGAGGGGGTTTTTTTTTTGATACATGTCGCTACCCGTCTCATAAAACTATTTCGGACTCTCATGGTCTGAGAAAGTTTCTCGATACAGTCTGTTTAAGACTGTAATAGCATTGAATCCACTTCATTTCCTTAACTGTTGAGACGTTTATGGGGAGGCTGGGTCTGCCATGTCTTAGAACAGGTAGGTTTATACGGGCTGTTCACCCAATATTATTTTGATACTTTTTGAAAAAAACCATCGAGTCTCTAAAACTTAAAACTTGTTAGTGAAAATAACTTGGTATGCCGACGATGAACCACAAGATAGTTGTAATTTATTTTGTAGTTTAGTTATAAAAGGCGAATGCAGCCTTCGTATTTTTTTTTTTAGCATTCGACCAAGGTTTATTAGTTTATACATGATGATCTAGATATAATTATAAATATGAGAGATTGGCTATGAGAATTCCCCACTCACATATCCTATTTGCGTTAAACATAAGATTAAGTATCTGCAATGCAAATTCATTTTTGGAGTTAATTATAATTTGGGTATATAATATTAAATGATTAGGAAGAATCAAAAACCTTTCTATATAAGATTCTGATATCAACGTAAACTACTGTGAGCATGTACACTATTTTTTTTATCGTCGAACATCTACAGGCCAGATAAAGAGTAAGCAACTGGTATGTGACAGAATGACAGTGGTGGGTTTATCCAGGTTCTAAATCATTAGGTTATTGACAAGGTCTCTTTTATGATGTTTCCAAAAATATAACTATATATAAGAGAATATTAATAATACTAATTACCTGGCTTTACATCTTTGCATGATATTACACATGGCTGGTTTGTAGCGACTGAATTCACCCATTTCTGCTTCATCAAACTTGAGAAATTGTCAATCATGCATCAAGTTTCATGTTTAAACATCAAATTGAACCATTGAAGGTCGGTTTTGCTAAATATAAAAAATATTGATATTTTAGAGAAGTTGCAAATATGCTTCATAAATCCAATTATTTTGGAGAGTTTTCAGAAAATTACAGCCTTACATCATATATAAATAATAATATTTTGGTCTGTTGTATGGCTTTTAGGAAATATTTCACCTTTTGTCCAAAATGTTAAGAATTTTAAAACAAGCATTACATCTGTAAATGTAGTCTAGTCGAAACCGTATGGCCTAAACATTCAACGCCAAACCTTTCAAGAGCTTTTTCTAGTTAAATATGCTGCAGTGATGCTTCTCGCTAAACAAACTGTTTAATTTCGATTTTCCAATAAAATTACATAAAATACCATGGAAACCGAATATCTTTGAACTGTGAAACATTTAATTCAACTTATTATGATGATCAGAGTGTCACTTTATTGAACCGTGTTAAGTTAAATTTATGGCCAGCCTTCACATATGCTAATTTTTTTTAACAGGAGTGATGGGCAAGCGCTGTCTGTAAACACATCAGTAGCCTCAGATGTCTAAAGATAGTTACGGTTGATTATCAGCTCACAATAACATCAGAGTCCCCTATGCTATTCGTAACGAAATTCGACAAGAGTGCAGGCTGGGATGAACCCAATCACCTTTTAGTACCAATACGAGCCAGTGTCTATATAACCGCAGATATTTGTTCAATCCAGTATTATAGCGGCAACCATCCCTGTGCCCCCTTTAAGTATTTGATTGACTGCTCAAAGATTTAAAGGAGTCCATTTACTGTAATACAGATAGAAAAAATAACGAAACCCTAGACTACTGGTTGGTTAGCTAAGATATTTTGAAAAGTTGCTTTTCAGTACAGTCTTGGGTATCAAGCAAAATTACATGCAAATAGAATTGAGGTAAAATATTTCATTCAACCAACTTTTTTTTCTTTGGCGTTAAAGTGTTAGTCTCTGTTGTGAGAAAATCCCAACTATTCCTACAGGGTTTGTCAATCTGTGTTCTCACAGATTACTGTTCGAGGCAAGATATATACCTCTGAAATAGCCCTAAAAGACCAATTCGTGACCAAGTTACACAGCTGACTTGCACGCAAATATAATCAGGCTGCACTACTTAAGCGAGTGTCGATCAATAAAAATAAATGAGATTAAATCATGCTGAAGTGTTTATCAATTCCGCAATCGATCATGCCGATATTTTTTCTTGTTTGATAGCCATATAGCCAACCCGACAGTAGCTTAAAGGTTAACTTATACATCGGTCATATGCCTATCTGGGGTTCCATCAAGGCTGCCCAAGTAGCACCTGTTTTTCAGGGTTTTAGTGCTTTAAACTTATCATACTCCGTAAAAGCTATTCCTAATTTGCCTACTGAGTGAGGTCTGAACTCTATTATCTTGATTTCAAAGAGCATGATCGATAATTTTAACAATCTTGAGCACTGTGGTTCTACTTGACAGTGCAATAGGACTATGTGGAAACCCCAGGCTTTAAGAAATATGATGGCTGATGGCCCTGATAATAAACATTTTGATATGATTTTTTGTGTTTTGCACTTTTGTAGTCAACAATGGATTTCACATATCAGTGAGGTCATGCTGATTCAATTCTAATGTGCACAGATTGAAGATAAATTACCGTTACACAATGATAATTCAGAATACACCTACTATATCTACAAATAATATGGACTTAAAAATTATACAAGAGCATGTAGCATTTCAGTATACTCTCGATATGCTAGCAGCCATGATTACATCAATGTTTTAGCGGAGGACTGGTAGTTTCAAGTCTTCTGATAAGAGTTCTAAATTGGGCTTTTGAAAAAAAAAAAATGTTGTAGCCACGGAGGTGATGTGATTTATTTAGAGAGTCCCAGGACAATGAAATATTATGAACCAATGCCCGTCAGCCAGTTTCTTTTCCTTGAGTTCTTTTCTTTTGCTTGTTGATGTAAATGTTTTCAAGAGAGCAGTTAAAGCCCTCTCTAAAACTTCATGGGCTAAATGATGGCTCATGACACAATGAAGTAAAATAATTGAAAACTGGCCATGATAGTAAAATATCTTGTTTCACGACGGAGATTGATCACTGACAAAAGGGATTCCCTCCGTAAATCTGGTGAGAACATCTGAGAGAAATATTTACGAAATTTGGTTTCATCATCTTGCCATCTCATCATAATATAAACTTTCTGCTGATTATCTTCCTGGCAGTGTCTTGATACATGAACAAAGTTTGTGAGAATTTTGGTGCTTTCTAATATCAGCCTCCGTCATATCAGCATCGTTAAAATGTGTGTTTTAGAACTAAATGCTATGTAACCGTAGTCACTTTTTTTTTATCCGATATATAATTTCTAGTTACTGGGACGACAAACTGTGTAGTTCTCCTTCAAGGTTCCTGACCAAAGATCATTTAAAATATATGTTCAGTATCCACTGTAATATTTTTTTTCCTATAATACTGACATAACGTCTTGTGTATCCAGTGTTAAGCATTACCTTTTTGCCAACTCTGCACTCGCTAAAATTCAGCAGCAAGAGTTCAAGGTAGAAGTATCAGCCCACTAGGCTTTTCATTACTGTTTATTTACGTGATTGTCTTCTAGGCAACGTTTTTCTACTGTAATTTGAGAGTTGGCTTATCGATTGGTGAATATGAAATAACTGATCAGTTACCACTTACGCCAATTGGCACCAAAGTTAGTGCTAAACACGCCCAAAATCATAGGCCTTGTACGCAAACTTTATACTGTTACGTCACATTTCAAAGGACATGATGAGGCCTTATAAAATGCCAACAGTCTCTGATACACATAGATATTATAGGACTGTATCGGCTGGTGATTTGATGCAATATCTGCTTCAGAAATATTATTATTGAGTTTGAGTGTCTTGTTGTCACACATTACTTTGTCTTAGGTGACTTGTTAGCATATAGACAGGAAGTTGAAGGTTGTAACCGTTCAAAATAGATGTTAAATGGTGTTTTTTCCAACTATACTTGATCTTGCTATCTTGCTTTCAATGATTCAGCTCTCAGCTACCGCTAAGGGGAAAAAAAGGAAAATAATTACTTGATTTGGGTGTATTCATTGTCAACAGCTCTTTTGTTTTGTTTTTTGTTTTGTTTATTTTTTGCTCAGAATCATCCAACTTGAATAAAGGCTTTTTCTTAAAAATTACGACTGAATCCCAAGAAAGTAGCAAACACTTAAATATAGACGCTTTTCGTTTTATGGAAGGCCAAAGTATTGGAAGGTTTATTTTGAAAAACATGACTGTTAAATAACGTAGAGGCATCAATGGGCTCTGCGAATTCATAATGGGGAGAACGAAAAAGAAAAAAATTCTGGCAATTTTCAATTAAAAATTGGCCACAGTGTCTTTAAGACCTTAGTCTTTGGCATGAAATATAATGAGTGGGTAGCTAGGTCCTGCCCTGCTCATTTGCATAGGAAATGCACCTCAATTGAATTTTTTTTTTTTTACCGCCATGGTAGCAATGTTTTGTTTTGTTGTTTTAACCTTGGGTTCACTGAGTTGGGAACCAAAATCACTGAGTTGGATAACTGAGCCGGATCACTGAGTTCGCTGAGTACATACTAGACAACATCAAAATCGTTTAATTAAAAAAAGTCATGCGGAGAACTACATTTCCTAACATGATCTGCGGTAAGTCTCTATAAATGCCTATCTACATTTACTCCGAAGCTTGTATCAAAAGATAATACAACCAAGTAAAACAAGGTAGCGACCTATGAGGACTGAACAGCTCAAATTTGAGAATGGCATTTAATTAAGACATTTGCATCCGAATAAACATTGCGAAAACAAAAATCCTGGTGTTTTAAATTTTTCAACGGGTACAAGAAAGAAAAAAAAAGACTAGAGATAAGCAATGCAAAGACGGAAGCCCGACACATAGACTGTTACATGATAAAACCCGTGAAAACGGTGGACACCCATACGTTTTATGTGTTCTCCATCAAAGATGTTAACAAACCGGAGGTGGGGGAGATTTATTTAAGAAAGTCTCGAAAAGAAAAGCGGTTAATTAATTCATCATCATCATCTGCTGGCAATATTTTACCAATCCTGAGTTGTTTGTTTTTGCCTATTGCCTCTTGGAACAAACGCGTAACATGGGGCAACAGGAACACAGGTTGATATGCTTCTTTTGTCAGTTTATCGAGATAACGTCAACGAATTGACCTTAATTAATATTAAAAAAAATAAAATGAAATCACCAACAGATTTTTTTTTTAAAGAAAAACTATTCGTTAAGATAGTGAATTTTAAAGTAAAAATGCCATTGATCAATGGAAAGTTTCATTGTTGTTGTTTTTGATTCATAAAGACTCACAGAGTTTTGTGTAGTATGTTTTATTAATCAGCTTTACGCACTTACTAACGTAATGGTTCTTATCAGTATCCCATTTGTCTCAGTTTTCTCGGAGTAATTAACAACCAGGAAAAGTCGAGATTTGGCAAATTTCAATCACCCGCCATTAGCTCCCCGTCATCGATAGGACCTGTTATAACAAAAACTATAAATATTTCAACAATTCTTCATTTCCTCCTTTTAGTCCAATTTTTTTTATCACTCATCTACTGCACTTTGCTCCCCCTCTACCTACCAACTTTTAGAAACAACCTCATCTTAACTACATAATCGCAATGGTCGCCCGTCTCGCTGGAAAGAACGCTATTATTACTGGTGCCGCTGGTGGCATTGGTTTGGAAACCGCCATTCAATTTGGCATTGAGGGTGCCAATGTCATTCTCTCTGATATTAACGAGGAGAACCTCATCAAGGCCGTCAAGATTGTCAAGGAAAACGCTGCTGAGGGCGTCAAGATTGAGTACAAGATTGCTGATGTCTCCAAGGAGGATCAGGTCAAGGCCCTTGTTGACGCTGCTGAACCTTGGGGTGGTGTAGACATCATGTTTAACAATGCTGGTATTATGCACCCCAAGGATGATGGTGTTCTCAACACCCCCGAAGACATCTGGGATTTGACTCAGGCTATCAATGTCAAGGGTGTCTACTTTGGCTCAAAGCACGCCATCGCCTCTATCCTCAACAACAAGAAGGCTGGTGGTTCTATCATTAACACTGGTTCCTTCGTTGCTCTGATGGGTGCCGCTACTCCTCAAATTGCCTACACTACCTCCAAGGGTGCTGTTCTTGCCATGTCTAGAGAACTTGCTATCTGCTACGCCAAGAATAACATTAGAGTCAACTCCCTCTGCCCTGGTCCTCTTAACACTCCTCTTCTCCAAGCTTTCTTGGATACTGAAGAGAAGTCTCTTCGCCGTACCGTTCATTTGCCTTCTGGTAGATTTGGTGAGGCAATTGAGCAGGCTAAGGCTGTTGTTTTCCTTGCCTCTGATGAGTCTTCTTACGTTACTGGTCAGGACTTCTTGGTTGATGGTGGTCTTACCAAGTCCTACGTTACCTCTTTGGGTGCTCCCCCCAAGGGCCCCGAGAATGTTGCTTTCGGTAAATAAGCAACTTTAGTAATGTTTAATGAAACTGTCATGTATATAAAGAAGTAATTATAAAAAAAAATTAATAAAAGGGAAATGTTATCAACATAAAAGAAAACAAAAAAAAAATAGGCGACTTAGAGGGGTTAGCTTAATGCTTAATTTAATTTTCGAAACCAGGTCTTATCACGTGTGCTAACGAGAAACTTGAAATCAGAGCCTTTAGTTAGGAAAGGATGTCGATTCAGTTTGAAATTAAAAACTCTTTTTAAAACCTCCTCACATGAATCATGACGGACTTTCTCCTTTCTCTTTCTAGTAAAATACCTCTCTTGAGGTTACAAACAGACACAAATTCAATTTTTTCTGTTTAGCACTCCATTAATTCCTTTTTTTATTTTCCTATTTTTCTTCTAAGGACGATAACTGAAGCGCTTGCCCTATAATTCTTACTATCAGACATAAAAAGATAGAGACCCTGGCCCTATTCGCTTTTTAAAAACAGTCACGAATATTTCTGTTCCACACCACGTATCACATTTCTACTACAATTCGCACAGCAGAAGTAGCAATAACACATTGGTATATAGCAGCAGGTCTGTTAGTCAAGTCGTAATACAATTGTACACCATGAGCCAGGCATTAATGCATCCACTCGCGAGCTACAAGACGCGTCGTGATAAATCGAGAGTCAGAGTGCTGGATTCGTACGATATTATAGGCTACATTGCAGCCGGTACCTACGGAAAGTGAGTTATTTAAACTTTATGAACAATATGGGCTGTCTGATTAGCTATGTCTTTTACTGTTATCTCTGGATTGACCTTCAGGTCACTCAAGGGTCCTAATGGTGTTTTGTGTTTTATTTTTTTATTTTTTTATTTTGTACTAACAGCAGGTTCTCTACTTTTTTTTTCTGTATCCAGAGTGTATAAAGCTAGATCCAAGACTGGGTGTGTTGAAACAAAAAGTCTAAAGTCAAGAAAACTACTAACCTAGATTCCCTAATGTTTTCATCAGGCCCGAGAGTAATAAGCTGGTGGCCATAAAAAAGTTCAAAACCGACAAAGAAGGCGAGGTTGTTCATTACACAGGAATATCACAGTCGGCCTGTCGAGAGATGGCAGTATGTATACCGACACCTATAATTCCAGAAACAACTGGTTTCGAAATTTAAGCACTACTTGGTAGAACTAACCACAAATGAACGGTTATTAGCTATGCCGTGAAATAGATCATCGAAATATTATTAAACTTACGCAGATTATCATGGAAGACAAATGTATTTACATGGCATTTGAATATGCTGAACACGACTTACTGGTACGTTGCTTTAATTTTTTGTCATCTCGCTTAAATGAAAACCAATCTAACGCAGTACATTGTCATCTTTGTAGCAAATAATTCACCACCACACTCAATCAGAGCAAAAATTGATTCCAGAGTCTATTCTCAAGTCAGTGCTTTGGCAACTTTTAAATGGAGTGTCTTATCTTCACCAAAACTGGATTATTCATCGCGATTTAAAGCCTGCCAATATTATGCTGACAGCCAATGGTATTGTCAAAATTGGCGACTTGGGGCTGGCGCGCCTGTTTAAAGACCCGTTGCAATCGCTTTACGCAGGAGATAAGGTAGTCGTCACGATATGGTACCGTGCACCCGAACTGCTTCTTGGTGGCCGTCATTATACTCCTTCTATTGACCTCTGGGCTGTGGGCTGTATTTTCGCCGAGCTGCTTGCATTAAGACCTATTTTTAAGGGTGAGGAGACCAAAGCTGATAATAACTTTAATAATGGCGGGGGAAAAAAAGTAATACCGTTCCAAAAAAATCAATTTCAAAAGGTTATTGATATCCTAGGCTTTCCAACCACAACAGCATGGCCTTCAATGATAAACTATCCGGATTATGCCTCTGTGTCCTCTCTAAAACCAGGAGAATCAGATTTTAACTCTTGGTGCCACAAGGCCTTTGATGGCTATTCAACCTCAACTACGCGCTACGGGGCTGCGCTCCTAGCAAATCTTTTTGCCTACGATCCTGCACGCCGCGAAACAGCAAATAATGCGTTATTACACCCCTTTTTTACTGCAAGTGGCGGTGTGCGTATTACTCTTAATGCGTTTGATGGTCAAAAATACGATTATCCTACGCGCCGGATTTTATCGGATGATGTTGATATTATGGCAGTTTCATACAGTGGCTCAAACGCAAATACTAAACGGTCTGCTGTCGTTAGTGGTGAAACCACTGGTCGTGGACGCAAACGTAAGCTAGGGTAAAAAGAATTTCAAGTCTGACTTTCATAGGACTGGTCTTTTTTTTTTTTTAACTTTTTCATACAAGGCTATCTATAACTTTATCAAAGTTTTAATTTGTTTCTCTTATTTAATTTTTCGATAATACTTTCCAAAAACCACTTGTGGTCTGTTAATAATAGAGGGTATTAAATGGGATAAAATATTTTCTTGGTGGTTTGGACTCTGGATTTAAGAACTGAGCACAAAAGATATTATACATGACTACTCTAGATATATTAAAATAAATAGAAATCTGTTTTCTTGAACTAATATCTAGGAATTACATAAAAAGAAACATAAAAAGAAGACTAGCAGTTCTCACAATCAACCCAATGAGACAGTGAAGGTAACGCTCTCAGTGTGTATGATGGTTTTCATCATTTGATGGCACTGAATTCTTCATGGAAAGCTCCATGTGTTAAGGGAAACCTGCAATGTATAACACTCAGTAGGTCGATATTAGGGATTGGCACTTGTTAAAGTCTACGCGGCAGACATCAAATTTAAGAAGAGCTAGAAAAGCTTTCCGTAAGGAGGCTCTTACCAATCGCTTGAGTTTCTTCATGCCCGGATCTACGAACCCAATAGCGTTTCAAATATTACAGATTCTTTTCCTTTTGTCTGTATTATCAGTATATATTCTAGTTTGTTTCATGTTGATCTACTAACAAGCAACCCCGACACTCAGGCTTGTTTCAGGTAATTCATTCTTAATGGTGATACAGCGTTTTTTAGTTAATATTTCAAACTCAAGAAGATTTACAGTGATAATGGTGGTAAGTATAGTTCTGTTTTTTTTCTTCCTAAATTCTGCTCTGATCGCAGTATTGAGCGCAATTTCACAATTCCTTATAATTCTCAGCAGAATGGTTATGCAGAGCGTCTCATTTGCACCCTTCAACACAAGGCTCGTTGTTTTCTCACTCAATGAAAGCATCTACGTTCATTCTGGGGTAAAGACATTATTACTGTTGAGTTCATTTACACCTTGCTTCCTAGCATTACTCATGATAATGTACCCGTTGTCTTTTATAATGCGGTTGCTCCTGATCTCAGACTCACTTGGGTATTTGCCTGCTCTGCACACTTCATGGTTCTGCGTGGATGTCGTCAAGTCAAGCGTGGCTCTCTTACTGTGAGTGGTGTTTTCATTTGCTACAGTTTAAATCACAAGGTCTTTCGTGTTTTTACAAAAGATGGTCGTATTGTTGAGTTTACAGAAGTTATTTTTAATGAGAATCTCTTTCTGGGGCTAACTGACAACCCTATGTTAATTTTCTTAAATACCGGTGGTTCTGCTGTTATTGTTTCCTATACACTCCTTTCTTCGGATCATTCTTATCCTTCATCACTTACTGCTGACTTCCCTCCTGCGGAGGTTGTTCCTTCGGATAGTCCTGAAATGATGTATAGTATCAGCATTCTTGAGTCTATGGTTCTCTCTTCTTCAGAACTAGTGGTTTTGAAAAAGAGAATGCTGCTGTTTGACAATTTCACTAATGTGGTGTCTCTGGCTCCGATTACTCGGAATAACTTCTTGGTTCTTTGAGCGTTCATATTTGATGATTTTATTCCCATCTTACAGTTATCTCCAGCCAAAATGCACAGAACGAACGATTTCTATAAGCCAAGTATTCACCTACCAGTTATGCGCGATTAGGGAACCCCCAAAGAAATCATTGTAAGGATTTGCTTTCCGCATTCTAGAAATTCATATCTACCCTCAAACCTGGAGAACTCACAACTGAAGAACTAGTAATGAATTGTTCCTTTGGCAATGATCACGCAGGATCTAAATTTCTTGAGTTCCACCTACTTGTCACATCTAATAGTTCTCCAAAGCCTGTTTCAAAGTTCAATTTAGTCAATAAGCATTCTCTAAGCCTGTCTAATGCACCAATACCAGCAATGATTCCTATTAATAAAAGTGCTACAAGATGGTCGTTTCCTTTAAAGAACGATGGCTTGTTATAGTTTATAACTCCCATAGTTCTGTCTGTACCAAGCCACTGATCTTCTACCTCCCACCAAGTCAAGCTTTCATCCACATTCAAATCCAATAAACAGAAAGAGATTCTGCTACTGATATTAAGTTTGAGAGAAGCTAGAAAAGATCCATCTGAGAATGCTTTTGCTTCATCAAGGTTGGGACTGGTTTGACCCCAGATAACGAAGGATCCCAATGACAGAGGTAACAGTGCTAGTAATAACTTTGGTGCTCCCATAAATTCAATTCTTAAATGGCCGAGAATCCTATAAACATCCAAATTGAACTTATAACCCTCCAATATTAAACTACTAAAGACAGGTAGTCAGATGTCTGTGAAATTAACATTAAGTGCTCCTAGGAAAATTCTTAAATCACATTTATTAAAAGGGAGAATTTATTATTGGCCAACTATTCTGGCCAGTTTAAAACGTTTCAGAAGACAATTATGCAAAAAAAAACTGTTTGTGTGTGGCAAATAAAAGACTATCATTAATATGGCCACTTGTAATAGCTGCGTTCTCATTATAATAAATTCTAACATTGAAACTATTGTAAGCTTAGATATATGGTTATCTATAATTTATTATATAACTCTAGGCTTTACCAGCGCAAATTATGGATTTAGGGCAAGATCAAGAATGAAGCCCAACTTATAGTGGTTGGTGCAACACCAGTATTTGCTGAGCGATAACCAAGAGCAGTATGCAACTGTATCAATTAGGTGCGGGGCCCGACTGGATCTTAGCCAAGTGGCAGTACTGAATGCCCAGTGATGTTGACCACCTATTTGCTCGGCAGATCAATGCGTATCTGATGGTAACCTAACGTGAGATCGAGCTTGCTTAACAATTTAGCAACATCGAAACAATTAAATCGCCATTACAAAAGCGATTCTTGGCAGTAGTATAGTAGACAAAAGAGGCATCCCAAAATGCACTGTGCCCGATAAAATGAGCTTTTACTTTGTTGAAAGCAGCGCGATTGCTGCGGGAACTGATCGATAATATGAGACTGTATAAATATGTAATTAGCTACCACATTGTTATTATATAAATTACAAAAGGTAAAGAGGTAAAAGCCGATTAAACACCAAACCAAGAAAGCGTTTGCTATACCACTGTCACGACTACAAACTTCTCTTTTAGAAGCAAGGCCATTTCTACAACACTTAGCATGGAATGTAAAAACACCACCACAGCTATCGTCATCAACAATGCGTGCGCCACGCCCAACCACCATAAATAAAAAATAAAAGAATAAAATTAAAACAAAAAGTAGAAACGGCGGCTGGTCTCCCTGGAATTACTCTGGACGTGGCCCAGTGAGCTTCTGGGAGGTCTGGTGCTATCGGCTAAAAAATTGAACCCATTGTTTTGGGTTAAATGCCATTAGTATCATGTTGCTGCTTTATCGCATGACAGTGAACATTTGATTAAACCAGAATTCATCATGATTTATCTGGCAGAAACCATACCTTGGTTGTTCCACGACCTACATATTGTTAACATTGATAGATAGATAGATAGATAATCAGTTTATTGTCCTTACATCAAATAGTTACATAAAATTTACAAAACAAAACGATATACAAAGAAGACATGAAATTTCAAAAACATTTGTCTCTATGAGA
>Ga0160505_100813_pt1 | contig 15982 bp, 6 predicted proteins | sample DIDeMG_FD_108225 | JGI IMG/M metagenome (GOLD analysis project Ga0160505, IMG submission 108225) | Enriched chicken feces microbial communities from UW Madison campus, WI, USA - DID2874_E49_Stillage MG | ecosystem: Host-associated > Birds > Digestive system > Large intestine > Fecal ... | reverse complement strand
TTTCACTGAGAAATCTTCACATTCTCCTCTCACTGAAAATTCCCATCGCCGCCTATAACACGCATATTTCATGCACAACAATACATCTATCATTTTGCACCATATTACTTGGCCTCCAAGGGATATACAAAAATTTCAGTTTTTTTTTCAACATTTTTTCAAATGGTCTCTTTTCTCCTCTTCTTCCTTCTCCTTTTTTTCTTTCTTCTTCTTCTTCCTTTCTACTTAAACCAAAGTATTTCCTCTCATTCATTAATTATTCAATCCTTTTAATTATTCTTCTTAACCCATCAGCATCATATCATAATGACTTCTCAACGTCCCCAGAACATTGGTATCAAGGCCTTCCAGATTTACATCCCTGGCCAGGTATGTCTTTTTCCCACCCCTTTTTGGATTTCATGATTGGCTCTCGCATGTACTTTTTATGTTATTCAAACGCATAATTCTCATAAATCACGTTTTTGCTATTATCCAAATCATAAATCACAGCAAATGCCCTCTGATTCACCACATGGCTTATCTGCCTCATTTTTACTTTCACCCTTGATGATATCTAACCCGTTCTCTCTCTATAGGCTGTGAACCAAGCCGAGCTTGAAAAGTTCGACAACATCCCCGCTGGAAAGTACACTATCGGTCTTGGCCAAACCAACATGGCCTTCGTCAATGATCGTGAAGATATTTACTCTCTCACTTTGACCGTCACCAAGAACCTGCTCAAGGACTACAACATTGATCCTAACTCTATTGGTCGCCTCGATGTTGGTTCCGAAACTTTACTTGATAAGTCAAAGTCCATTAAGTCTGTCTTGATGCAACTCTTTGGTGACAACACCGACATTGAGGGTTTGGACTCTGTTAATGCCTGCTACGGTGGTACCAACGCTCTTTTCAACGCCATCAACTGGATCGAGTCCTCTTCCTGGGATGGCAGAAACGCCATTGTTGTTGCCGCTGATATCGCCATCTACGCTAAGGGTGCTGCCCGCCCTACTGGTGGTGCTGGTGCCGTTGCCTTCCTGATTGGCCCTGATGCTCCCATTGTCTTTGACTCTGTCCACGGCAGTTACTTCCAGCATGCCTACGATTTCTACAAGCCTGATTTCACCAGTGAGTACCCTATTGTCGATGGCCACTTCTCTCTTACCTGCTACACTCGTGCTCTTGACCAGGCTTACGCCGCCTACAACAAGAAGGCCGAGAAGAGAGGTCTGTCCGACAAGACTGGCATGGACAGATTTGATTACTCTGTTTTCCACGTCCCCACTTGCAAGCTTGTCTCCAAGTGCTTTGCCCGTCTGCACTACGACGACTACCGCAACGACGCTTCCCTGTATGATGTTCCTGAGGAGATCAAGGGTCTTGACTACGAGGCTTCTCTGACTGATAGAGCTGTTGAGAAGACCTTCCTTGGCCTCGTCAAGGCTAAGGCCGCTGAAAAGCTTGCCCCCAGTATTGTTGGTCCCACCAACACTGGTAACATGTACACTGCTTCTGTGTACTCCTCTTTGGCCTCTCTCTTTACTTACGTTGATTCCGATGCTCTGGTTGGCAAGAGAGTCAGTTTGTTTTCTTATGGCTCTGGCCTCGCTTCTTCTTTCTTCTCCTTGGTTGTCAAGGATGACATTTCTGAGATTGTTCAGAAGCTTAACTTGAAGCAGAAGCTTGAGGGCCGCTACACTGCCTCCCCTGCTGAGTACGAGGCTGCTATTGAGCTCCGCGAAAAGGCTCACCTCAAGTCCTCTTTTGCTCCTGCCGGTAGCATTAAGCAGATTCCTAATGGCTCTTACTACCTGGTTAACATTGATGACAAGTTCCGCAGAGAATACGCCATCAAGGAGTAAATATTGTCATGACCCTCTTTTATTGTTCACTACTCTTTCTGCTTGGTTTTATATTTCTTTAGATTGACTACCTTTTAATTATAATTTGTTTGTATTGGGAAATCAGAGAGTATCATTCTTATTATCATTATAGAACCACTCCAAAAGGTTTGTTATAATTATTTGAACTGTTGGTGTAGAACCCGTGTGGAAGGGAATCGGGAGACTATATATAAGAGCCTCACCTACCCTTTCTTTGCTCTCCTTTTTTTTTCACGCGTTCACACCCCCTATTTTCCTTATGCTTATGATCAGTAATGCGCCGTAGAGTATATTCTAATATTGTATGTCGCACAAGATACCACAGCAGTACCAAAGACGAGTGGGTGAGGCTGGCAGACGACATGAACAGCGTCGTGACGCAGAGGAACACACCATCCGAAAGTCATACCGGTACTCGTTCTAGCAGCAGCTGTAGTAATAATAGTACAGGGTCTCAAAAAAGTTTTATTCTTTCGGTTGATGAATGCATTACACCCCCAGGTCAAACTGGCCACAGCTTCTTTATCCAATCTGAAGCTGGTAGCAATATAGTCAAGAACGAAATAGATCAGCTTTTGGATAAACTTGAGCAAGAGAAATATTTACAAGAAATTGATGATAAAAATACGTCAAACTGTCCTCATTTTCTGGATTTAGATCGAAAAGGGGTAGAATGTCATATGGAGCCGTTAATGTTGCCTCCGTTCCAATCTAAAATTATGTTTCCAGAAAGTGAAAACTTCGTTTCTACTACGGCTATGCCAGAAAAGGGAAGTACATGTATGCTGCAGGAAAAAAGTATAAAACCGTCAAACATTGTTTGTTTACCTTTCAAATCGCCTGAAAAACCATCTTTTTCCTTTTTGTTTGTTAATTCACCAACATCAAACGATATTCTGAACACAAACGCTGAGAGTATTTTCACATCCCCTCATTTAGAGCTTTCATCAAAGAGCACTACTAGACGATCTTCAAGTCTTCCACAGTCGAAATCCACTAGCCGTTTGACAGCCCACTCTCCTCAAACCTATTCTAGCAATTCCTACGCACTGAAAGAATCTTTTGGGTTCAACAAAAGTGCCACTCGCCCCAGCAATCTCAATAATATTGACAAGGTGATTTCCCTAGCGGTGCCAAATCCAGCTGTGAACGCTAACAACTTTCGTCCTAATCTTGGGCGAGTATCTACAGCTTCCGACTTGGACGAACTTCTTCTCCAACACAAGCATCAAAATCCTACTCGTGAAACTGCTTTTAACAGCGACACAGATAGTTACAAAAATCAACGACAACAGTCCTACGATCACCTAAGAGTATCTCCGAACTATCAAGAACATAACGGAAGAACTTCAAGACGTTCTGCTTCTGAAAAACTAACATCGGCAATAACAGCAAAAATGGTACTAGATACATCAACCAGACCACAATCAATCAATCGTCCACGAATGAGTCTGAGTGGCGCCAACAGTCCCGTAATTCATTCCCAAGAATTTGGAGGCTCGGATATACCATATAAGAAGACTACAGCGTTGTCACAGGTTTCTTATAATCCCTCAAATCGACCTGCCACAATGATCCCTAGTATGGCCAGAAGAAGCTCCGCGAATTTAAGGGGTATGGCAGCTTCAGATGCGGCAAGACGAAGGAGCTGGAACTTCACACCTTCTCCTTCTTCTAGTCAGTACAGTCGACTTAATGGACGGTCGCTTAATCCAAGCATTTCAATTGAGTCTAACATGCCGCACTATCAGAATCCAACTGTAGTGTCTCAATTACGGGACATTAGAAACCAACCAGTAGTAGAGTCACCTGCACTTAATGGTAGAAGATCTTCACCAGAGAGATTCCGCCGACGAGATTCCTCAGGTTCGCTGATGCTCTATAATAAAAACGCATTGTTTGAGCCAGAAGAATCTCCGGTACTTGAAACATCTGAAGCACCCTCCCATTATTCTCACATCAGAACACAAAGTAGTTTAAGCAATAGGGATCGGGTGGATGCTTTTTTGAAAGAGCAACAACTCGCTGAGTACGAAGATGCAGAGACTAATTTCTTTTCAGTGGATCCATCTAAATACGTTAGGCGCATCCATTCAATGGAAGATGATTTATATCCAGGTATGAACATTAAAACTCTGTTTGCTGAGATTGAGAATGTCAAGAAGATGCTGGTTGAGCTACAAGAACGTGTTACGCAGCAAGAGATTGAGGTTAAGATGCGGCCTATCCGGCCTATCCCGATGATTGTGAAGAAAATTGCTGAAGAGCCTATAGAAGATACCAAAGAAAATCCAGCCGTACAAACTGTGGATGCGAAGAAGGAGCTTACAAATCAAGAGATTCAGGACCATATCACAAAGCTGAGCGAGAGACTAGAGCAGATGTTTCAAAAAAGCCAGATGAAGGAGGAGGAAAAATTTGAAGAAGTCATTCAGCAGAATGAGGAGCAGGAGTCATCCAGCTCTGGAGAGGAACCTACGATTATATCGGAGGGGTTGCGAAAGCGAGTTAAAAATAAAGAAACCCCCGACTCGGACACCAATAGTACTTCTAGTGTCACGGACACAAGAGCTATCAATGGCGGAGCTATTGAAGAGATTAATGAAATCGCCCAGGTTGCTTCCTTGTCAACTTCTATTACTGATGCTGCTATTGTGGCGCCCTCATTTGCCACAACATTGGAGCATCAAAGCTTTTTTGAAAAAACAAGTGTGCATTTTTTCATTGCGGCCATCTCATTCTTTGTGGTTATCCTGATTGCTTACCTACTGGCCACTTTTTATTTATTCATGGTCGAGTATACTGAGCGCACCATCACTCCCTTTTAACAAGTCTTGGATACATGCGAAAACAACCAACAAATGACGACTATTTTATGAGCCTAAAAATTAAACATGAAGGAAATGTTTTATATAATTAATAATTAATAAAAGAAAATTTGTAAACGGTTGATCCGACCAAAGGATCCAATAGAGATTTCTCTTGAACAGCTGTTAGCTTTTGTACGTTGGTGGTTTTCATTTGAGCCAATAATAGTGTTAAAAGCTGTACCATATGACCAGCATGGCATTTCGCTCAACCTTAAAAGCTATAGTCCGTAAATACGGGCTTCTTAATCATTGAAACGAAGAAAAATCATTTAGTAAAGCCTCAAGACTTGAGGGATTGTGTCACAGATAGACATTATTTTTCTCATCCATGGACAGTAGAGTATGCACATCATCGTGATATATAGATATCATTATCAAAAAAAAAATATATATATATATATATATATTTTATCGTCCCCACATTCAAGTGCAAAAAGAAGGAAACGTATATAATTATATATATTTCAATTATCAATAATGGTGCTGGTGTCGTTTACATTTTCAGATACTTAAGTCCCTGACGGAAACTATTAACTTTTTTTCCTTTCCGTGTTTGTTAAATCCAGACTTTTTTTTCGACTCTTTCCGTACCTCTCGGGGTTCAAATTGGGATTCCTTATTACCACCAGTAAACGTTGCTATTAACAGAATTGTGACTATTTTTCACCATAAAAAGGATTTTTAACATTGGAGTTCTTACTCATATATTTATTTTTTATTAATATATTAATTTTTGTTTTGTATCAATGAGTAGAAGCTTCGTCAGAGTCACATCAGTCAGCGGTCCGGCGAAGATACGGGAAAAGGTTCCGGAATTGACCTTTTAAAAAAGAGCAAGTCTACTGTAATAGTTGTGGGGAGAGCACCATAGTTTAATTTGAACATTTTACTGAAGTTGCTTTCGGCGTGTGTCGGGCTTTTCTAACTCAGAAACTTTAAGGTTTTGATTGATTTTTTTGATTTTTTTGATTTCTTTTTTCTTCTTAAGAAAAATTTCAACCTTCCAAACGCAAAAGCCGTTTTTTGTATTTTAAACCTTTCTAATTCGTCTTTCTCGACTCGAAGTCATATAAAATAGCAATAACCTCCTTCTTTTTTTTTTTTCTTCGAAAAAATTTTGCCTAAATGGGTTTTCATTATCATATTTAACTTTCACATTATTCCTTGGTATTTTGTGCCTTCATTTTACTTGACTTTACGAATTCCTATTACTACTTGATCTGAGTTGATCTCTATTTTTTAAAAAAAAAAAAAAACTGAATTTACAGTATGCTACCTAAGCTTTCCCAGTTTATGTCAAAGACACTAACATTCTTTTTTCTCTTGATTTGCCTTAGACATGATTCCTAAATCTTTTGCACATCTTTCAAGGCATGCCGTCTTGTCAAAGACCCTGTTTGCCACACATTCATCATCATTCACTCAGCCAACGTTTTTCGTTACAACGAACCAGCTCGCTCGACAGCAGTCGCAACTTGTTCTCAGAAACAATGCAGCATTCACGGAATCTGACTATCCTCATTCAAGCAATAGCACAAATACTCACAGCTACTCAGCAATTTGCAACTCGTCACTTTTTCCATCACTTTTACCTCTTGTTACGCTAGACGATGACAAGCGAAGAGAAGCGATACTCGAGAGAGTGGCTAACTCGGCCGGGTCTCACCAGAACACTAGTCGCCGCAACTCTATGAATAACTCCCCTTTAATGTTAGACTCACTAGTACGGAGGAATTCATTCTCTTCAGTCGACGACATTGCAGTTGCCACCCGCAGATCAATCCGACGTTTCAGTAACACGAGCGAACAGAATGCTTCCCATTTACCTAAGACGCCGCCACCTTCCCCAGTAACTGGCCCGGTTAACCCGGATACCAATCCCATAGATCTTGAACTTACGCCACTTACCATCGAAGAGTCAGGTTCAGAAAAGATTTCAACACCACGCTCTACTCCTCTTGAGCCCATATCTACTGAAGCCGTAGAGATTGATACGGTCGTGACGGAACCTGTTGAACAACTGCAGCAATTGTTGGCAGAGGAAGAATTACAAACTCCTTTTGATTCAGATCAGAACAGCTTAAAGCCAAGTTCCAAGGTGGAGGTGTCGACAGAGTCCCCAGTCAGCGTACGTGAGAAAGAATCAACGTCTGCCGAAATTTCTCCAGAAAACCTTCCATCTGACCTAACAGAAGCACAGATTCAACTTAGGCAGAAACTAGAGCATGACCTGCTCGAATCTATCAACACAAAGACCTTACCAGAAGTCATTGCATCTTTTAGCACTTTTAAAGCCAATAGCATCACTCCGCCACTTAAAATTTACGAATCATTCATTGCATACCTTGTTAAGAACCTTCATTATGACAATTACAACCCTGAAAATATTTCAAATGTGCTCACTGTCTACAGCGATCTCGTCTCTAAAAACATCAAACCTAGCAAATCGATTTATACATCGGTAATCGTTGGTCTGACCTTTTCCGCCAAACGGGTTGAAGCCCACAAGGAACTCAGCACGGCCTATAACCGAGTAGCAAAACGCCACAGTGATCGTGTCCTGAAGTCCGTGAAACAGGCCGTGCATGACGGTGATTCGTCAATTGCATTCTACAAAATGGCGATTGATATCTTCGAGGCCAGTAACGTCGTCAAACCCCAGCGGTACTCCACAGCTGTATACCAACAAGTTCTCGACGCTTGTAACGCGGTCGGTAATTACTCGTTACTTTACCGCGTCATCAACTTAATGGAACATACCAACTGTACTCTTGATGCCGATATCTTTGTCTCTCTTTTGAAGGGATACGGAAAGTATGGTGATGTCGTTGCGTTTGTGGAGACCTTCAAGCACTACAAGGCCCTGGCCGGCAGTCTTGTTAATAAGAAGGAATTTGATGTTTATGCATCTTTAATTGGAGCTTACTTTGATAGTGGGAAACCAGAAGATGCCCTAACATTCTTCAACAAGATTCTGAATAATAACGTTCCTGGATCTGCTCTGGTTCCTGTGGTATCTGAGATTGTGCAATCCTTCTCGCGAACCGGTGATTATCCTTCAGCTGTGAAATGGATCAAACGCGTTGATAGTGATGAAAAGCTGGCGCCAGTCAATATGCCAACTCTAGTTTGCACCATGAGTGCAATTGTAGATGCTGGCGATATCGCTACTGCGCGGGAGCTATTTGATTTTGCTGCTTCGAGAAAGGATGCCAAAAGCTCGGTATTTGACGTTGCTAGAAGCGACTTTGTCTCATTGTGTGTTAAGGCTAACGACCCCGAGTCTTTATACAAAGCGATCAAGGAGACACAGCTGAGAGAAGGTGTCTGGGACTTGACCTCTGTTGTAAATGTGTCTCGCTATTTGCTGGATATTGGTGATATTGATTTTGCATTGCGGGTTTTTGAAATCCAGACCAAACGTTACTTTGATTACATGGATAATAGAGGCCTTCCCGTCGACAATCAAGGGGCTGATGCTCTCGATCAATTGTTTAAGGCCTTGAAGGAGACTGGACACTTTGATATTTCCTCTGCGCTGAGTTTGTTACAGTCCAATATTTTCAAATCCCAATTTTTATCGGACACCAATAGCACGTTCATTGAGTGCTTGAAAACTCTCTGGAACAGTCAGGCTGATGGCACTTTGAAAAGTCTCTTGTCTGGAAAGCCCTTTGTGATTGCTGATATTGTTAATGTGCATGCCAAGTGGATTAAGGAAAGCCAAACCTCAATGGGTTTGTCTATTCCCACATTTTTACTTGAAGATCTTCGCAAAAACTTTAAAGGCCTCATCAATATTTTGGTAAATGTTGCCCCTGCGGTTAGTGAGGAGTTTCAAGAGAATGTCGCCTCTGCACTTGATATCCTAGGTGAAACTGAGCTCGCTACAATCTGGAAGGATGTTTGTGTTTCAACCTATCATGCGTCGGGAACTTCTGTGAAGCCTGAAAAAAGTCTTCCTGCTATTCCTGAAAACCGTTTAATTACTAACCAAATCATTATTGCATCGCAAAACCCCAATACTCTTATCAATGCGTTTGAGATGCTCAATACTTCCACTATCAGAGGTGATATTATCGGTCCTGATGCCTATGTTTCTGTTATCGAAGCTGCTGCTACCTCTAATTTTTCTCAACTGGTTAGAGATGTTTACAAAATCGCATTGAACAAGGTCAAGCCTCCTCAAGACCATCCCTACTTTTATGAGTCTTGGATTAAGATTCACCGTGCCATTGTTCGTACTGCCAGTATTGACTATCTTGTTGCTTCTTCTGCATACAAGCATTTGTTAGATCTTGGTGTGTTCCCTGATGCTACTGGATATGGACAGCTCATTGCCAGCTCTCCTAATAACGAAGAAGGTGTTGAAAATGCTTTGAAGCTGTTTAATGAGGCAAGGTCTAACAATGTTCTGTTAAACACATTTATTTACAATGTCCTCCTTTCCAAGCTTTCCAAGGCCCATCGTTTTGAAGAGGCTATATACTACTTTAAGGACATGGACACCACCACCGTTCGCAAGAACAACGTTACTTATGGTACCATCATCAATGCTTGTACCCGATGCGGCAATGAGGCTTATGCAAAAGCTTTCTTTAAAGAGATGGAGTCGTCCCCGTATTACTCGCCCAAGGTTGCACCATTTAACATCATGCTCCAGTATTATGTACAAGACAAGAAAGACCGCCGGGCTGCCCTTGAATTTTACGAGAAACTTCGCAAGCGCAATTTGAGTCCCTCCTCTCATACCTACAAACTGGTGATTGATGCTTACACCACGATTGAGCCTATTGATATCGTCTCTGCTGACAAGGTATTGCTACAAATCCTCGCTGACAATAATGCCATCACTAGTAAGCACTACGCGTCACTCTTGTATGGTCGTGGTGTTTACCTGAAAGACCTCGATGGTGCTCAAAAGTTTTACAATGGCCTCGTTTTCAATAAGCGTGTTCGCCCCGACAACAACATCTTCCGTGCCATGATAGATTCGTATGTTGTCAATGATGCTGTAGAGTCTACTCCTGGTATTCTGAAGGAGATGGTTTCGTACGGTATTGAACTTGATGCAGTAATGGCCAATACTCTAATCCGCGGTTGGGCTAAGATAAGCACGGAGAAGTCACGGGGTCTGTTCAATCATATCCTATCTGTTGGAATTGCAATGCCTTCTACTTATGAGTCAATGGTACGGGCATACCTTTTTAACGGCGATGTGGTTTCTGCGCAAGAAATCATTGGCATCATGATTTCTCACATCTACCCTCAGGTTGTGGTGAACCAACTCCAGCAGGTAGTTGATCAATTTGTCAAGGGTACTCTTCCCTCCCTTGGCGACAAAATGACAATGCTATTTGAGACTGTTTACAATAAGGACTCATCGTACTCTCTGCTGCCGGTCAAAGCGCCTAAACACATGCAGGGCGTACTAGAAGATATTGATATGGTAAAGAGCAGTCCTTCTTTGGTTGAATTTTAGTTTCAACTATATAAAATATATATGACACATGAGCAAAATTGTCTGTGTTTTTAATAGTTTTTTAGTATTCAATCATAAATGTTTTTTTTTTAAGTACGTATTTAGTAACAAGAAAATAAATGAAATAAAAATGAAACTGACAATAACTGACAATAACACAATTGTGTTGGAATTCCGCTTTAGACTCACGGATATTGTTTTTGTAATGTTGAGTCCAGAAAGTAATTAAAAATTTGAAATTTCATTCAAAAGCTACAAATGCACCCTGTTCAAGATTAAAAATGCTGTTACTACATGGTCTGGGAACAGCCAATTGATGGTATATTTACTGGATTGGCCTTGGAAAATTAATGGCAGGGCTACCTAATAGCTCATAAAACTTGCTTTGAACTTGCCTACACTATCAATACATTTTATTTTAATAGTGGCAGATGGCTGTTACTCTAATGCTAATACCTGATATACCATAACTAAGATGGCGTGCTATTCTAATCAGCTGGATGGCTAAAAAAAAACCCCTGAACTTACAATACATACAGACTTCACTAACTGGCTAGTTTCATAAAGGGAAAAGGCTTTGAAATTCATTTATTTATGCCATTTTGTTCTATCATATTGTTTATAACTGTTTAAGGTAAGGTCAATAACCTGATTATGATCCGCAAAGCTGATCAAGCAGTCGTTCTAAAAACTCTTTGGAATTTCTACTGTTGAACGGAGCTGATTAAATCATACCTTGTAAATGGATATAGTGAAAATAAGTCAGAAATGTAAAGAATATGAAATTGGTTATTAATGCGTTATAGAAAATAGAAAAAAGTTTATACAAACAATAAAGATATTTCGAGACTTGTGTGGGTTTCTGCTAAACAGGAAATACAGCATGTTACCAGAAACCTTCCAACACTAACTTTTTCTCAACAATCACACAAAATCCTAACTCAAATATCTTTTTTCACCAGCTGCTACACTTATAAAAATAGATGCACATGCATCTGGAAAAAGATATTTGTTTCTCTGTCGGTTTCTGCTTATTTCGGTACTAAAATTATATGGAGTCGGCATTTTTAAGATATATGGCGAAGAATTGAAGATTGCTGTACATTTCATGGATGTTGAGGTGAAGTGGGATAAAGCTTTCTTAAACTAACTGTAGCTACCCAAACAGTTCTTAATATTAGGTAAATTTTTGGTTCAAAAAAAAGAATATTCTCATGAACGTATATTTCTTTATAGATCACTTATTTTACCGTTGAGATATCCAAATCTTAAGTCAGTGCACAGGTTCGTGATGTATGGGTTAGGGTAATATATTGACCAACACAACATCTTTCCAGTTCGCATAAAAAAAAATCAAATCAAATCAAATCTTTCCCACAACAGCTGACAGATTGACCAAAACAGTAACTACCAAGAAGAGCGAATTCTTTTTTTTCGACCCTTTTATTCAATTAACCTATCATTATCCAACCCTTTCAGCGATTACCAGGGTTGTTTTGTAGTTATTGCTTTTAAGTGTCATTTTATATATTCGTGCAATTTTCTTCTTTTTCTTTGACTTTCTCGATACTCAACAATGACGGTGTCAGAAGACTACATTGAAGACGGTATCACAAAGGATATCATATCGCATTTGCAGCAATTGCTGTTGTCAGACACCCTCAACACAAATGAGGCCTTTGCAAAAGGTTCCGCCGACGATTATCTTGACCAACTTGCGCCCATTATCAAGGATGCGCTCGCGTCGCACCATGCGGAGGAGCTCACAAGTGGACTTGATAATATTACTAGAACGAAGGACCAAGAGATCGAAGCCCTCTGCAATGGCGACCAGAACGAGTACATGGCGTCGGTGCAGCAATTGGATCAGGTCACCGCCGAGGCTGAGGGGCTCAAGTCCATGATTCTAGACCTCAATATGCAAATGCAAATTTCCGGCAAAGGATTAATTGAAAAAAGGAAACGTCTGTTGGAAGCAAAGACGGTTCGCACAAACGTTGACAGTGCGATTGAGGCTGTAACAGCATGCCTTCAGGTGTTAGATATCACCAACAAAGTTTACGAACTCATCAGGGACCGGCGACGCTTTGCAGCACTCAAAAGTCTTGACGAGCTACAGAATATCCACCTCAAGGGTGTCAAGAACTTTGGCTTTGCCCAAATGATCAACAAGTCTGTGCCGGCACTGACAAAGATTGTGCGGACAGAGTCACTAGTTGACCTTGACGCGTGGATTGCGAGCCTGGGAAAATTTAGTAGTAGAATTGGCCAGGTGGCTTTTGACCATATCGAATCGCTACGCGAGGATTGGCGCACCATACAAACCGACCAGCCACAATTACAAAAGTACAAGTTTAACTCGCCGGTGGAGCTGTCATTTAGAGATACCGACTTTGACTATCTGGAAAACAAGCACATTCAAGAAGATCTGTCGTCATTATATGAATCAGCGCTGGTACATGCAAGTTTGGGCCTCACCGTCGACTTTAGAGAACATTTTAAAAACGAGCTAAAAGTTCAGCGCGACTACCTGATCCCCAGCAAGCTTTCCATCAAACCTGAAGACCCCAATCCGCTTTTCGAAGTTGAGGTCATGTTTCAGAGTGTGGCTGGCTTTTGTATTATTGACAAAATTATTTCTAGACGTCTTAAGGGCCTGAGGTTATCCGATGACGTGGACGAGTTCTGGTCTAGCTTATGTCAAAAACTTGTCGTGATACTAAACAACACCATTCAAGCTCTTTCTGATCTTGACATTCTGCGGAGCTTGAGAACAATGTTCATTCTTTTTATCCTGACCATGCAAAACTTTGATTTCGATATTTCTCCACTTCAACGACTATTGATTGCATTATTGAAACAATACAACGATAAACTGCAAAAGAAGTTCACTAAGGACTTTATGCAAACGGTTGAGGAAGATGATTATATGCCGATGGTTATCAAAAACAAGGATCTTTACTCCAAGATTGCCAGTATCAGTTGGTACAATGTGGATGAAGAGGACCTGGATAAACCCTTTCCGCGGGTTTTGCCTTTCTCACAGGTCTACCCTCTTTGCTGTGCAGAAGTTAGAAAGTTTGTACAGGCTTTAGAATCGTTCATGGATGATTTAGAGCATGACGAGGGCGAGGTTGAGTTCTTCATTAAGACCTCGGTCGACGATATCTTGGTAAAGACGGTCTCCCAAGCGTTCTTTGATCGCTTGAAGTCAACGGCGCGCGAGCAAATTGTGCAGATTTTGGTAAATATGGAGTACTTTGAAAATATGGCATTGGAAGTTGAAAAGTTATTGCAAGAGTCATCGACGCGCAAAACTATAGTGTCACTCAATGCGACCGAGACTTTCCAGGCATGTCGCAAGAAGGCTGAGGTTCGGATCTTTGAGCTTGTCAATAATGTTGTTGACCAGTTCTTGGACATTGCAGACTATGACTGGCGGACGACCACAAAGAACACGACCCCGAGTACATACCTGACAGAGATGGTAACATTCCTGAAAACCATGATTAACTCCACACTCGTGAATTTGCCGCACAGCATTCGGAGCTTCCTTTACCTTGATGCGTTTGATCATTTGTGCTCATCCTTGCTTGAATTTTTGATTAGTTCAGATTCGCTGACAGTGCAGGCTGTTGAAAACTTTGACATGGACGTCAAATATCTGGAAGCGTTTATCAACGAGCTTGCCCAGGATCAAAATGACATGAGTTTGACGACAACTGTATTAGAGCTGCGTCAGAGTATCGACTTGTTACGGTCTCAAGACATGACCGATTATAACAATGCCCTCATCCGCATGAAGAAGTACGACCGGGTCAAGCCAGAGAATGCCCAGAGTCTCTTCCAAAAGGTCTACCACGCGCGAAGCACTTCGCAAAGCAGCGCGGAACTTAGCACCGGCGGCAGCAGCAGCAACAAGAATGGAACGGGATCTAAGATCATGGGGTTTTATCGACGAAAGCTAAACAAGTCTGACGGGGGTAATAACAGCAGTAATGAATCTTAAAGTGTTTTAATAACTTGTCATTTATTGGAGTTTATATGGTTGTTTTTAATGTTTGTTTGTTGTTTATTTTGTAATCTACGTTAAGTACTATAGAAATGATATGTCGTTATGTCTCGATAATGGATGAGAAAAAGGAAACTGCAGAGGTCTATGAGTAATTGTATAATTATATATTTACAAGATTTTTAAGAGAATAAATTTTTTTGTTCACTATTTCCATAGCAGTGATTTGACAGTACCAAGAGCACCATTAGAAGATTCAGTACCATCACCTGTGAGCAAAGAATCGACATGACGCTCCAACGCCGTTATCGACTCCGACACGGTCTGGGGTAAGTCCTGGGCATCAGTCTTTATCTGAGCAATCTCTTGCTTGATCTCCTCGAGTCGCTCTGCAAAAGAAAAAAAAAGGTTAGCGAAAAAAGAGATTATAAAAATGGTAGTAATAATAGGTTGATATGTACTCACGAGAGCGGTCGGTACTTGGCAGCTCGGCAATCAGGTTCTGGGTTCGGCGGATCCAGTTTGTGTGTTTGAGCTCTTCAATCTGTTGCTTCAAATCAGCCATCTCAGCTACCACGATGAAAGGACAGTTAGAACTAGCAGAAAAAAAATAAAGACCATAAAATGAAAAATGAAAAAGTCAATAAGGCTAAACCGTAACCCATACTCTATTGACACCAGATGCAGGTTCAGACGGGGGCCCCCAAAAAATACCACGGCATTCGCTTGCTCACTTACCTTCGTGATTTGCTCGCACCTCGTCGATCTCGAGCTTGTACCAAATCGCATGAAGACCAAAGTAGGTCAGGCACGCCAGTGCGGCAACCTTGCCAACAGGCATGCTGATATCTGACAGTTTCAAAGTTGGTTTTGTGCCGGCACTCTGGTTATAAAAAAAAAAAAGAAAAAAGAAAAAAGAGGGCAAATCAGTTAGATTGAAAGTCAACTCAACACATGTACAAAATAGAAAAGTGTGCTTTCAACTGGATCAATATTCTTCTTAATTTTGTGTCGGCAATTTGACAAGAGCAAATCGGAGTAAATCTTACATACCTGCGCGCCTGCGGCAGAGGAATACGCCCGGGCGGTGGTGCGGTAAACCAAAGATTTTCTAAATTGCGTTCGAAACATGATAAAAATTTTCTATCTATCTATGGGGAAGTGGAGAGAGAAGGGTAGAAAAAAAAAAAGACAAATGTGGGTTGGTTGCGGAGTGAAAATAATACTGGTTCTTTGGGCGCTGTATTGAGGCTGGGCAGGAAAAGTGAGCATCACCAAGTCGGCCTGTTTGCTTGTGCTGTTGGCGAACTAAAAAAAAATAAAAAAAAGTATTATGTCATCATATAGAATTTATTATATCATATAATTAGGGTGTTTTGGGTCATGGGGTTGTGGGTACGCGTTGGCTATACCAGCGGGAACGTTAGTGAAGCAGAGACAAATAGGGATGACCATCGGTTGAAAATAACTGCAAAAATAAAAATTGTGCACAATAGTTCTTTGCCAAACCCACTTGAATGTATATCAATTATTTATGTAGTTATTCGTTTTTTACTTGTGCTAATTATCCATGAGTTCATTTTGACTCTCTATGAGCATACACATATATCACACATGCATATTTTTGAGTAGTGAAATTCCCAAATTTCAAAAAGTTTTATTAAACTTATTTTTTTTTTTTTTTTTTTTTTTTTTCTATTTTTTTTTTTAAAAAAATTTTTATATTTTTTTTTATTATAAAGCTAAAAGA
>Ga0160505_100812_pt1 | contig 15984 bp, 10 predicted proteins | sample DIDeMG_FD_108225 | JGI IMG/M metagenome (GOLD analysis project Ga0160505, IMG submission 108225) | Enriched chicken feces microbial communities from UW Madison campus, WI, USA - DID2874_E49_Stillage MG | ecosystem: Host-associated > Birds > Digestive system > Large intestine > Fecal ... | reverse complement strand
CGTATATATCCAGCTTCATTCCGACGACCACGAATGGAGGAAGCGTATTGTTTCTCATCATCATCACTGCTTCGATATCATATTGAAGGGCCTCAAACGATTCTCTGTCAGTGACGGAGTATGCAAAAATGATGGTACGTGCATTTTTAATCTGCTCGACCTTACGTGATGAGTAATACTCCTCAGACAACGAGGAGATGTCTAAGATAGACAACTCATGACATGCTGACCCTTTAGAGGCTTGACTGGAGGCACTGCTGGAGTAATTAGATGTGCTGATTTGAGTATAGTGAAGCTCGCCTGATGGAGATGGCGACGGCTGTGCCCATGTCAGACCCAAGAATTTATAAATGAGAGAGGTCTTGTCCACACTTGTTTGGCCCATAAGGAGGATATCATATGGAGTATTAACTGCTGTGAGGCCATCTTGTATTCTGTGCATGGTGGCTAATTGTGACCAGATTAAATTAAGGGGAAACCGGGGAAAGGAGAGAGTTTTTATATAATGCAGACCCGGGTTGATTTTTTCTTTTATTCTTGGCTTCTGGAAAGTTTGAAAATAAGGTGCAATTTTTACGAGGAGGATGGGGCAACCGCTTGAAAAAAAGCAATTCATCGAAGTTTTTTACCCTGTTTGACATCGCAATGCAGGAAAAAAACTGTTCGATGCATGCTTCTGATCGGCGAGCGCAAAATATTCCTTCCAAACCGTTTTTTCCCAACGTTAATCGCCGTTACAAGTGACGATCGCAAATTAGTAATTTTTTCATTCAGCCATGCATCCTTTTAGAAGACAGAGTAAGACATTCTGATCTCTGATTGGCCGCCCTTATAACTTTTCGTTCGCATTTACCAGTTTCTTCAAGTTTGTAGAAGAAGTGGTTTGGGGGTTCCAAAGACAGCAATCTTTCCTCTCGGCCTCTTAGGGCGCGAATTTGTGTCTGTTTGCCGAGGCACGGCCCGAATGACAGCCGATATGGCTCACTTTTACAAATTTTAGCACTTATGCGTAAATCTAGGTTATCTTAGTCAGAAAATTTTATCCATTTCGCATATCATGCAGGATTGTAGAGGATGAATATGTACTCCGCTCAATAAAAAGGGTGTTTCTTTGCATTAATGTATGAGTTAAGTCCTATCATTCGTCGTCGGAATTTAAGTACTCAGAGTAGTCTTCAGCCGACGCAAAAACTGGAAGGCTCAGCAACTTTTGCTTTTTGGACTTTTTGTCGTCATCCTTACGTGAACGTTTCTTTCCGGCATCAGAATCGGACGATGCATCCTCCACGTCCGATTCTTCAAGCATCTGGGGCTCCTCATCGCTGCCGAATTCGTCCGACTCGTTCATATCGAACATCTGGCCATCTTCGAGTTCTTCGTCATCAAAATCAGGGACATCTCCGTTGTTCTCTGCACCTGCAATTACGTCATCGTCTTCACTGAAATCGCTGAAATCGGCTTCATCCATATCCGAGAAACCATCCTCATCTGAAAGACCTTCCACATCTGGTTTCAGTTTCACCAATGCATCCCATACATCCTCGTCGTCCAAAGGCTCTGCGTCGGAATCTTCTTCACCTTCATCAGCCTTCTGTGATCTAATTTTTCTGGTGTTACCTGCAAAGTACTGGTAGAAGAACTGTTCATCTGGTCTGATGTCGCTGGCCTTCTTGGACAACCAATCGACAGTGTTTACTGGTACTTGTTTCGACGAAGTGTTCGTAGCTCTTACTAGAAGACTTCCAGTATGAGCTCCGCCTAGAGGCTGCATGATAGAAGAACCCTTGGTGGTGGACTTTTGCTTGACGTTTTTGTAGACAAATCTGTCCAAGAAGTGAGCCAAGGAGAACAATCCCAAGTCGGGTTTTGGCTGAACTTCTCCGTCAAGTAGAGACTGAGCGTAAATGGCAACTGTAGGATGGTAGTGGTTAAGAAATTGCGAAATTTCCCACAAACAAGAGTTTTCTGCGTTGGCATATTCGGGATTTCTCTTTCTGGAATCGTATTCCTTTTTAGCAGGGTCAGCATTGGCTTCAGCACCGTCAGCAGTACTAAAGTCTGGTCTGGCCTCCTTTGGCTCCATCAACTCGAGAATCTGGGGGAAGGTTTTGCTCAATTCCATAAGCAAGTAGAACATACCAGCGATAGCTCCAATATTAATCCAGTGAGCACAAATCTGCAAGATTCTGTGGACAAAAGCCAACACTCTTGGAACGTTTTGGATATCGTTCTTCAACGACTTAAAAAGAAGATTCAAGTAGATACCTTGTTTGGAAGAAGAAACCAATCTGGGGTCCAATAAGGATTCGTAAAGAGTTCTGTAGAATCTATCAGCATCTAAATCCTGCTGAGAGACGATATGCTGAACCAACACCAATGCCTGAACAGAGGTATTGAAGTTTGTGGAATGGGTGATCTTGTACAAGGTGTCCAAGTGCTTCATGTAAATGTCAGAGGGCAAGTCTGCAAATGGGAACGCACGGTTCAAACCTGTAAGCAAAGCAGAGAACATCTTAGCAGATTTCTCTTCAATTACTTCCTCCTCAGATTTCTCGGCAACCTTGACGGATCTTCCTCCCTTCTTACCCTTCTTGAATGCTTTTCTGTTGTTCTTTCTTCCCTGTTCATGGGTTCCCAACACCTTGTCCTCCTTACCCTCTTTGCGGGCAGGGTCAGATTCATACAAGATTTTCTCGAACAAAGAGAAGTATGTCTTGACCAACGCGTTAGCCAAGTCATGTTCTGTTCTCGTCAAGATTGTCTGGTTAAGTGTGAGAATAGTGAAGTACTGTGCGTGATAATCATTAGACTTCTGAAGCACCATGTCCGTGACGGCATCTGTAATAATTTTCTTCATGGCAGGGTGTGCTTGTTCCAACTGGAGAATTTGGTAAGAAGTTTTCGCAGCAACCTTGTTCTCCACATCTCCGAGCTTGTTAACACCCAATCTAAGCAAGTTAGCTTCCTGCTCGGGCTTGGCTTTCAACAAGTCAAAAATGTGCGACACGACGTTCATTCTGACGTGCAAGATTGGATCATGGGACAAGTGTTCAAGAATCTGGATGAACTTAAAGTAGGACTTCTTGAGATAGTCCTCATAGTAGGCCAAAGCCACCTTTTCGTCGCTGGCGTCCTTGGAAAGAGGCTGCTTGAACAAAGACACAAGCTTTCTGTCAGGCAATAAGCCGTTCAAAAGCAAATCCTTCATGGCATCGATGGCCTGCAAAGCCGCCGTTCTAGACTTCTTCTCACAGTAATACAAGAGTGTCTCAAAAGCTTTCATGTTATGCAATGGGGCCTCCTGGACCAACAAGGTCAACGCGGAGATTTTATCGTTCAAGGTACCGTCAGCAAGAATCTGCGACAAGAACTTTCTTTGAGAGTTGTCGGAAGCAAACTCTTCCAAGTAGGTTTTGTTTTCCTGGTCGACAATGGCCTTGGCTCTTTCAGTGATTCTTTCCAAGGCAAATCTATCCAACTTCTCTGGGTTCTCGATAGGTGTAGTCTCTATGTTATACCAATCGATTCTGTTTTCGATTTTGAGTTTCGTACTGTTGACGGACTTGATGTCTGCGAATTTATCGACAACGACAGGTTTTGATTTGAGCGAGGCAATTTGGACCTGGACTGCTTCAGTAGTTCCATTGTTTTCGTCATCTTCTTCATCTTCATGCTCCTCGTCCTCTTCTTGATGTTCTTCATCCTGCTCTATCTCCTCTTCCTCCTCCTCCTCTTCTTCCTCCTGTTCTTCCTCTTCACTTACAACCTCGACCTCACCCAGAAATCCAAGCCCTGTCATAAATTTCGAAATATCAGAGGCCAATGTCTTGTCGTTGCTAGAATCACCAAATTCAGTCTCGCTCTCGTCATCGTCTAAACCATTCAACAACTCCAAATCTTCCTCAGTAGCTCCAAGAGCCAAAGCTTCACGCTTCAAATCATCCTCAATCGAAGATTCTCCCTTCTTGCTTACAGAAGACTCTTTGGAGTATTTACCCTTCTTGGTATCCTTCTTGGTGTCCTTCTTGAAATCCTTGGAACCCTTCTTGGAATTCTCCTTGGTGTGAGAAGCGGTGGACGCCTTTTTAGCATCTTTTTTCAGACCATTATCATTTTTACTGGATTTTTTGAAAGCCTTGGAAGTATCCTTGTGCGAACCCGAAAGTTTGGAAGTGATCTTGTCCTTCAAATTGGACAAACTAAGGGTTGTTCCATCCATAGTCGGTACTTGAAAGATTTATTTGTACTGTACTGGGGAAAAAACCCACTGCGATGCGATGGAGATCACGTGCATATAGCCTTGGATTCACGTGAGCAAAATACGAGTATGTTCATTAGTTTCTGATGGTTCTGTTCAACGGAGATGGATTATGAAAATTGAGTTTTTCTTTCCTCAAATTGGTTCTGTCTTTTACCTTGTGCTAAAAGGTGCGAAATCGGTGGGTTGAATCAATAGTCAGATGTAAATCTCAACCTCATGAGAAAGATGCAGATGTTCATCAAATAGTTGGAGACAGAGATGTAGATGCAAGTAATGGAAAGAAATGCAGAATGTATTAGATTTGATGAAGAGGAGAAGATCAGAACAAAGTGAAGTACTTGAGAAGTTGATGAGATTTCGTCTCTTCCCCTTGGAATTTGCACCCATTACCATCCCATGATTAAAACTAAATTTTAAAGAGTTGAAGAACTGTTAACAAGCGACAGTCACCAAGCTAAATATCTGCAAATCTCTTCAGTTCTTTTTTCTTTTGAAATATCCAATTGAAGGTAATCACATTTTTTTCTATGGATTCACTTGGGTTTTACTCGGAACAGTGACAAAATTTCGTGCGGTAATGGCTCCCCACTCCCCCATATTCATTGTACTAAGTGTATTCACCACGATTACATTTCTTGCTTGATATTAATCAACTTACCCGAGTTGCGTTGTGGTTACTACTTTGCGGTATGTTTCAGTCTCCCGATCTTAGTCATTCTCGTATACTGTCTGTTGGTTTATGGGCTGACATTATGCAAAGGGCTTATTATAAGACAACAGGACAGCAACCCTGAAAAAGCATGGAGTGCCAAGTCTCAACCAAATAGCGAGAGTCATACAAGTAAATCATAAATCTTCGGCATCAGGGGCTTCCTAAAGTGGGAAGTGTGAGTTTCTTGAACAGGGTCTTCATGTGAGTTAAGGTTCTCGTGATTGAGTGACTTCTCATAGCAGATCAGCGTCAAGTGCATCCACCTAAATTATTTTGATTATTGGAATTGGTGAATTTCCAACTTCGGAATTTAGACAAGTTGCCTTTAGGAAAGTCTAATTCTGTATCCCCAAAAAACATCGTGAGTTTAGCTGCGTTATTTCTTTGGAAAAGTCAATGCAGTTGAAATCATACCAGCAGTACCCACTTACTTGTGTTTCAATTCTTAGCAATTCACCGTGATGGCCTGTCTGTTTTGTTTTTGTAGCCATGCAAAATTTACTAAGATGAACATTCATTGATATAGAACCCGAAAATGTTTCCCAAGAATCAGATTAGCTATATTAGACGAATAGCAAGAGTTCCCAACTTTATAGTCAAAGAATCTCAAGATAATTACTATGAGTTCAGTTCCTTTTTCTTGCAGTCGTCATGAGATCAAGCACAATTTTAATAGCCACTTGGTGAAAGAAAATCTTGTTTGTTCCGAGCAGAAGATGAGAAGGAAGTTTTTTGTTATTCCAATTAAATCTTTCCGTTCAGCTGATAGTAGCATGATGGATGCTTAGGAATGCTTTGAAATTATCTACCTGAAGAGCTATCCAATCTCTTGCAATGAGTTACCATTCTTTTGTGATTTGTTTATCATTCTTACGGAATTGGGAAATGGTTTGTAGGAGATATTAGCCTGATTGACAATACGAACTGTTCTTGGTATCTAACCTTCCGAAATTGACAGAAATACCACAAAGCAGAGTATATGGTTATAGAAATTCATCTCGATGTTTTATGATTACTTATTATGGGATTGCCATTCAAAACTCAAGGTTTCTTAGCTTAACAATGGAGAGACATTTCAATCAACGGCTCTGAATTGTCCAGAGCAAGTAATTACTCTCCATTTTTCCACCGTTTATCTCCAGACAAATCAATCACAATAGTTAACTTCCTTTACTGTGGGTGTTGCTTAATTTTAAATATAATACTAGGGTGCCATCAGAGAAATGCCACCAAGTGACGTCACGTAAAACAACGCACAGGAATAGTAAACTAAACAGGTATCTTCCCGCTTCAAACTTTTTTAAGTGCTGCGTTCTAGTGAGAGGAATTGTGTCCCCAACTCGAAGCTTTATTGCCTTGATGTTCGGGATCAAGTTATCTTATTGTCCTTGTTGAAAATTGTTCATAATCACCCTTTTCCATCCTACATGACCAGCTTCTAAAGTTACTACAATGCCATGGATTGAACTTCGAGTTAATCAGTATTACCTAATCTGGCCGCACATTACCTTGGTCTCTCAATTAACAAAAATGGTAAGCATACTTTAGTGAATCTTCTCTCTAGATTGATCCTTCATCCATTTGCTCTTCTTCACGGTGCTCTTATGATTCAATTTCCAGGTCAGAATAGTCTCGCTTCGTACAAAGAACATCCTACATAATGTTATAAGTTGAATGGGGGCATTTGTATATTTTTGAATTCTACAGGCCGTGCATGAAGCGGCATCAGAGTGACTCCAGGCTGAAAGCCGGAATCAACAAGAGCCATAGCGGATGAAATTTGATAAGATATGCATCCAAACCCATTTGCTAGTAGCTCGGATTAGATACCAGGGCTGTACCAAGAATTCCGCTGCATAGAACGCGATAAATCTGTCAGTTCTAACGATACAGAGAAGATCAACATTATCCATGCACAACGATGACACACTATGCAAGGAGATTAACCATTCTTTTCTATAATTTGGAGATCTCTTTATTTGCGCTTGGTATACAATTGGTAATTTAATTACGAACTCACCGAAATGTTTTCTGTCAGCTTCTTATTTGAACGCTATGATGATCTACGAGACTCAATGTGAAATTGATCAACAATGCATGCATTAAAAAGTTCATCCTTGAACTGCGGCATTTTCTTTCTCTGGAAGTATATAAAGTACTCTTCCCTACGAAACGTCAACAATTTTTGAGCAGTAATGTTAGACCATATCCGCTTCGCTATCAACGGAGTGTTGGGTGTTGTCCAAGCAGCGACCATTTCAAGTGTTCTTAGCAAGGCTTTGACTGAAGAGGAAAAACAATCATATTTCAATTGCTTGATGGAGTGCAAGCGTCTTGAGATTGTTGCTATAAAACGTCTTGGTGGTGACGTCGATGATGGCAGCTCCGACTAGTCAGTGTTAATAATGTCAAATGTTCGCGGGCCGAGAACAAGTTTTACTTGACAAACTGTAAAAAGTTGCAATGCCAACACAACTATTGTTGAAACCTTCGAGAATATAATGGATTGTCCCACTTCTTAAAAAAGAATGAAACGCGACAAGCACTACCAGATGGTAGTTGGTGATCAAGTGTTGTTGGGTGAAATGGAAACAACCATCTTTGTTGACTCTTACAATCTTGAGGTTTTCCAATCATCATTTGATGACAACAAGGTTTCACATCTGGTCATCGTCCAAGTTAACCTTGACAATTCTTCACTAAATGGTTCTGGACTTATCTTCGGAGCATAGGCCCTCGTTTACAGCCACACCGGCTTCTTTTCTTACATAAACCATTGACCGTGAGGATACTTTCAAAAGGTTCCGTACATCCTCCTCGCCTGAGCCAGATCGTCTCGATCTTGTATACGGCGTATACGGCGAAGTGATTTAGAGAGTCTGACCCATCTCGTGGCATTCGGGAAGATCTTCCTTATACTCGAGCTGGTACTTTGGAAGTTTTGAAGACAATGGAGCCACTCAGGTGGTGCTCACTGATTCCGTAAGTCGAAGACAGGATGGTCGAGGGCGTTGCCAACGTCCTCCATGCCTATGCAAACACATAAAACTTCGTCTGTGTCGATTCCTTGAGTTCTTAAGTACTCGTGGCATGTGCTGAATTGGCGAAGAGGGTAGTCACTGTACCCGAGGCACATTGATTTGAATATGTGATTGATATTACGTTGGCATGGAGCAGTGTCTCTCCAAATATCGTCATAAAGGCGATTCTCTGCGAATCGTGAGCTATAATCTTTATAATTTCGCCGGCCGCTGCATTCTCATGAGTATTACTGATCAATATTGGCAGAGTCAAGGTATACGCTGTTAGACATTCGTTACACGGTCTGAAACTTCCAGGTATTGATCATATGATGCATTCTAGAGATGACAGACTCCGAGAGACTTTCGCAGTCTGATAATATTAAATCCGACAACCCGATCTCTCTACATGGATAATTTGTATGTTGCCTATCCAGATAAACTTTATATTGCCACATCTTGTAATTCTGCTGGATAAAAAAAAGGAATATTTAACCCCCTCTACATGTCTTACTTCAAGATTGCTCCTATTTTTCTTTTGTCACAAGTGGATTCTACTAACTGAATAGCCCCGCAATATCACCCCACCACCCCAAGAGCTCCTGTGGAGGGCCCCAGGCTCATGTCATGCGTATATTGGAGATTTCTCCGACGTCCTGCATCATATCACAACGACACACGATTCTTCCGCGAATCCTACACATAAAGATATTTGATCACCAGGTTCATGCCCTCGACCGGATAAACTGACGTAGCAAATAACCTTTCTGCAGGAATTAGAGCAAACATCATACTGGTCTTCTTGACTTTCTAGTTGGTAAATTACAGTCAAAGTTTTGTATCTTCTCATGTGTAAGCCTTCACACTTCTGTGAGGATCCCTTATCTTATTGTTAAAAAAGGGTGCCCAGCTGGCACATTTGACACACGACAGCGTTACACTCCATGCTTCCTGCCCGTGGGGGGACGACGTACGCCGGAAAATCCCTCTGCTGATTTTTCCGGCCTATACACCGGAGCATACCCCAATTCCCCATAAAAGTGCTGTGCTTTCCATGCCATTTATTTTTTCTGCTCATAAAAACCATCCTTTCTGATTTATTTAAATTTGCATTTTCTATTGTTCGCTTTATTTTTGTTTCGTCCCTCCCTTGTATCCACTTCATAATGACCATTCCAAAAGTTCAAGTCTGGCCCACATTTCAAGCAACACATATCACCAAATCCTCATCAGACCAGTATGATATACCCTGCCCTTATATTCTCTCCAAGAAGGTCTTGGGTACCGGATCATACTCACATGTGTACGAATGCAAGAACAGTGTAAGTGGAACACATTATGCTGCGAAACGTTACAGCAAGAAACTCGTTTATGGCATGGAGTCGATGTTACAATCTGAGTTTCAGGTACTTAAAGCTGTCCTGAATGGACATCCAAACATTCTCCTGATGATCGACTACTTTGAAACGTCAGAGTACTTTTACTTGGTGACAGACCTCGCAAATGGGGGAGAACTATTCGAAAGAATCACCGGTGCTCCGGAAGGGAAACTTTCCGTAGCCGAAACCCGTAGCGTCCTCTCCACGCTCTTGTCTGCATTAGTTCATCTCCATGGCAACAATGTGGTGCACCGTGACATCAAAGCAGAAAACATTCTCTTTGCTAGTCGGACGCGAGACTCACTGATGCTTTTGGCAGACTTCGGCCACGCCAAAATCCTTGCACATGGAGCCACTGCCTCTGACTGTAGCGGAACACTTAGCTACTTAGCACCAGAAGTTATCGCCCGTTCGGGCCACAGTTTCCCTGTGGACATGTGGGCAGTTGGTGTACTCACATACTTTATGCTCAGTGGATATATGCCGTTTGATTGCGACTCTGATGAAGAGACCAAACAGCTCATTGCCACTGCAGATTACTTGTTCGAACCAGAGGAGTACTGGCAGGAAATTCTGGACGAGGCGAAAGACTTTATGGCCCGGTGCTTCCAGGTCGACCCTTCCAAGAGATTGACTGCAGCAGATGCTCTTGAACATCCTTTCCTATCTGGACCGACAATTTCCCCAGTACCATCTCTGGCTTCATTTCAAAAACTTCGAGATGCCGTATGGCAACTTCACAAAAACCAACGGTCGTCCACCAATATGACTCTTCTGGAAAGAATCGACTCTCCATCTTCTTCTTCTTCAAGACTTTCCTTGGAGCCACTACAGCAGAGACTTTTGGGCGAAAGATGCTACTCCCCTGAGCAAGTCACGGCATTTAGCACCCCTGTAGTCTCGGCCGGTGTTTCTAGACAACACTCTCTGAACAACATCCATACACAGCAGATGAAGCTCACGCCGTCGCTTGCTGCAAGAAACGGCAAGGCTAGCTTTGTTATGTAAAATATAACGTAAAATAGACGGTAACTTTGGGATATTTGGAAGGTGTAGGTATCGAAGTTGCAGAGAAATTGCCTATTCTCAGTAGTTAATCCACTTTTTCGCAGCCATTGGAAGACTCCTCCACAGAATTTGCAACATAGAAACTCCAGCAGCATAACCACCAACACAGTAGAATATAAGTAAAATAATTCTTCATGGCTATTACAGATTCTTTCATTGTCAACATCCGATCATGACTCTCACTGCCAAAACCATTTATGAGCGTATCCAGTACATATATAGTCGTAACGATGAGAAGTTCTTAACTTTGAGAAAACAGAAGGGAGCTTGTCTTGACAAAGAGGTGCTCTGGGGTGATATAAAAGATGCCTCAGAGTTTCCAAAATCCATCCAAACCGAGAATTTGGTGGTGAAGGCTACGCCTCATCACTTGGTGTTCGAAAGTGAGACTTCTGATGCTTTGTTCTGTGGATTCGTTACCTCCAAAATTGACCCAACTACTTTTGATTTATGGTTTATGGCTACCATTCTCCAAAATGGAGCTATTGGATTTACGGAGGCAGATCTTTCTGACTCATTGAGTACATTAACTCTTAAATCAGACAACATTGCGGAGAAAATTGCTCAGATCTTTGAGTCCACCATCAAGCATTGCGCTAGAATTGACAAGTGGTCTGAAGGGAGACCTGAGTTTATCCAGAACATTGAGTTCTTCACTTCAAGAAGGTTGACCATTGAGGCTGTCCTTCCTGCCTTCCCTTGCAAATCATCCAACATCAGCAAGGTGGCTGGTACCACTCCAGACAAAGGAGAAGAATTGGCTATTGAGAGTATTATCAAATTTGTTCAGCTGGTGAGTCGCATCTACCAACCAGGAATGAAGTTTTACATTGTCAGTGACGGTCATGTTTTTAGTGACTGTATTAATGTCGATGACAATGTAGTGGATGCTTATACTGAGGGACTCAAGGAGTTGTACTACAAGTTGAAACCCGATGATTTCCATTCGATCATTTTCCGTGGCTTGAACGACTGTTTCGCTTCCGACTCGAAGCATTTGGTTGAACCTTTGTTGGCAGACGTCACAGTAGATCATTTCCTCAACACCCAATTGGACAAGGAGACTGAGGTGAACAGAAAAATCATGATGCTAGGTTGTGATGAGGATGCTCTCATGTTGAGACTGCAAATTAACACTCCTCAACACCCAAGATTGTACTTGTACAGAGGCTTCAACAAGTTTATGTCTGATGATTTGAGCCAGTACCAACTGAGCAACCAGCTTTCTGGAAAGAAGTACAAAAAATTAGTCTCAAACGTGGCATTTGAAATGATTCGCAGGAATGATGCCTATTCTAATTTGGTAGAGTTGATGTTTCCTTTCCATTTACGTCTCTCCATCCATGCCCATCCCAACTGTGGTCCCAAGTTCGGTATTCGTTTGTTAGATCCTAAGATCTGTGCACCACAGAACCATGACCAGGATGTCGAAGATAGATATCTTCACATTCCTACTCCTTGGCACAATGCCGTGTACGTTGTGGAGGGCCTTACCAAGATGATTGTTGGAGCATCTAGTCTTGCACGTCAGTTTGAGCTGGAATATGTGGGAGGTTGGAACGCTGACGAAGGCTGTTTCGTGTATTTCAAAAAGTGATTGGATTGTCTCTGTCCTTATTTTCATTAAATTTTAAGTATAGAAATGTGTAGTAGATTATTGATGTGTATAATATTTGGAACTTCCTCACTTTCGCATGCTAGTTCTGTAACTGCTTTATAGTGATTGGAAGTTTATTTGGGCTTTGTATTAGAAACAAAATTTGCTCATTTAGCAAATTATAGCAAGAAGGATGATTAGTTTACGTGGGCTCATGTGATATGAGTTCCGACTCATGACTCGCGAGACTTGTGAGTCATGGAAGACTCATGATTCATGACTCGCGACTAAGGACTCACGACTCACGACTCATGTCATATTGATGAACTCTATTCATGCCTTTCCTATTTGCTGTAGCTTTCCGAATTAGAAATTATAACACCTTGAATGAACTTGAATTAAGGTACATAGTGATGCAAAATTCTAAAAAGTACCAACGTAACTTTCTCGAACGAAGTCCTATTGCCAGTTCTAGTCAAACTTGACACTTCGTGCGGCTTTCTAATGGCCCAACAATTACAAGCATCTCATTCTAGAGGTATAAATAGGACTGAAATTTTCACTTCTTTTATTTTTCCTTCAAACTATCTAACATTTAGCAATGAATCTGGAAAAGGGCCCTCCTGCTGACCCTCTAAAGATTACCACAAACGAAGTTAACCTGCCTACTTCATTAAACAAGCAAGTTAATGCAGATGAATCTACTGTCTGTTACCAACAAGAGTTTGATGGAAATAGTTTGGATCTGCCATCTATTCCGACCTATCACGAAGCCACCACTCTTCGTCGTGTTCTTGGAAAGCATCCCACCAGTGCTTACTTAATCTGCCTTGTAGAATTGGCTGAAAGAGGCTCCTACTACGGAATCTCTGGCATCTTGGCCAATTTCATTCAGAGACCTTTGCCACCTGGAAGTACTACTGGTGCTCCGGTGTCTAAGACGAGCTCTGAGAATGCTGGTGCTTTGGGACTCGGCATCTCCACCTCCTCAGCTCTAACATTGTTATTGACTTTCTTGGTGTACGTAATGCCTTTGTATGGTGGATATCTTGCTGACACCAAGTTTGGCAAGTTTAAAGCTGTATCTTATGGTGCCATTGCTGGCTTTTTTGCCCATATTTTTTTCATTATTGCTGCTATTCCATCTGTTATAGCAAGTGGTAAGGCTTTAGGTCCCACAATTGTCGGAATCATTACTTTGGCCTTCAGTACTGGTTTCATCAGACCAAATCTTTTGCCTTTACTTATGGACCAGTATAAGCACAAGCACGACTATGTCAAGTTTTTACCTTCCGGGGAGAAGGTGATTGTGGACCGTCAGAAGACCTTAGAACGAGTTTCTTTAATTTACTACTGGATAATCAACGTTGGAGCATTTTTTCTAGTCGCTACTTCGTATTGTGAGAGGCGAGTGGGTTTTTGGTTGGCTTTTTTGGTTCCCACCATCATGTACTTGATTGTACCCTTTGCTTTGTTTTATCTGAATTCAAGACTCGTGAAGGAAATTCCTGATAACTCAGCTCTCACAATTACCTGGAGAGTTTTACGTGTCACTTTCAGTGGTAACTGGTTCCGCAGGTATAGAGAAGGGACATTGTGGGAGTATGCCAAACCTTCAAACATAGCTACTCGAGAAGAGTCATTAATTCAACTGAAACAAACAAATATCACTTGGAACGATCAATGGGTAATCGACATCCAGAAAACCATCGAATCTTGCAAAATATTCATGTACTTTCCAATGTTCAATTTAACAGATGGAGGTATTGGTAACTCCCAGAACGCTCAGGCTGGAGCTATGATCACTAAGGGCATCCCAAATGACTTATATGGTAACTTCAATGCTTTGACCATCATTGTATTGATTCCAATTTTGGATAGTCTTGTTTATCCGTTTTTGCGTAAGCATCAGATTCCTTTCCATCCAGTGTGGAGAATCACTTTTGGATTCTTTTTGAGTGCCACCTCTCAAGTCATAGCTGCCATACTTCAACACTACATTTACAAGACATCACCATGCGGAAATTTGGCCAGTACTTGTGAATTACCTTCTAGAGTAAACGGTTGGTGGGAGGTAGTGTTATACTTCATGACTGGAGCTGGAGAATGCTTTGCAAATACAACTGCTTATGAATTGGCTTACATCAGATCTCCCCCACAAATGAAGGGTGTGGTGATTGCATTGTTCCTCCTCACATTTGCCATTGCTGCAGCCATTAGTCAGGCATTAACGATGGTTTTGATCGACCCATACTTGGTAAAGGTGTTTATTGGCACGGCAGCATTTGGATACCTTTTTACGTTTGGTTTCTATGGACATTTTCGGAATTTACATAGAAGAGATTGAAAAGAGATATCAAAATGAGGAGTGAAAATAAAGAGCCCCCACTTCAACTTTGGTGCAAAGCTTTTGTTTTCGATTTTCTATTCGATGCCAAACTTATAGCATCTTGAAACAATCCTTCTCAGTCCATGTATGCTTAACTGAATAAATTTCTATATTGAACAATTCATAGTAGAGCCAAGGTGACTAGAAATCATGGCGGAGAAAATTGGAATTAAAGCTATTTAAAGACAACACAAGTATTGACAATACCAATCTCCAATTAAATCGGTGTTCAAATAGACGTAACTTAAGTTTGTTCTGAATAGAAACTTCTGAAATGGGTAGTTCATTCCAATTTCTGCCCTCTCAACTTTCGATGGTATGCTAATAGCCAACCATTCTTTCGAAGGGTCACAGGGATTTTAGGACTTGCTGGGCTTTATTGTCTAGTTCTTGAGATTACCTGAAACAATGACCAGTCTTCAAGTTTGTAGAAAAAATACTCTCTATACCTACCCAATTTTCTGTACGTTTTGGTTTTCTAAACACTCATTTAACTCCTCAAGTTCGAGAGATATGATGGAAGTAACATTGGACAGAAAGTTGTCCGCTGAATTCATCGTTCCCGTTCTGAAGAAAGATCTGAAACGAATAGTATAACCTTTATTGTTAATAGATACCCACAATGGTGATACCTGTAATCCACCTTCTTAGACCCTTAAGAATTCAATACTTGGAATGTACTCCACCAGACCCTCGATTCCATTTTCACATGGTGGAATACATGCTAAAATCTTTACATCTGGTGCAAATGCCTCCACTGCTTCTTGATTATCCTTATTCAATGGTCCATTGAAGACCACGTAGATGTCTCTGACTCCTTTATAACGTAGATGTTCAATACTCAACAAGGTGTGGTTTAACGTTCCCAAACCACTTCTTGCCACCAAAATCACGGGGCTTTTGAACTTAATAATAAGATCAGTCATGATCTCCTTCTCATTTATGGGAACCATAAGGCCCCCGGCTCCTTCAATCACCAACGGCCGTGGACTGATATTAAATTCGTCTGGAATTTCAATGTCCGAAACCTTCACGGGAACTAATCCTTCTTTTAAAGATGCTCGCCACGGAGACAACGGGTACTCAAGTTCAACTTGTGGTCTACAGAAGCGGGCATTCGGAAGCCGTGTTAAAGTCTGAACAGTCGTTGTGTCTCCAGGATCAGACGTTGTACCAGTTTGTATTGGTTTCCAGTAGTTGGCATCCCAAGCACGAGTGAGTGCTGCAGCAACATGAGTCTTTCCGACATCTGTATCTGTCCCCGTAACAAAAACTAGTTTCATTTTGAATAATGCTGTAATAGAAGTTTTACATCATCTTGTATTTTTTTTGTTGCTCGATATGACTCAAGAGTCATCCCGAAGTGTTAATGTTGATTACGAGTCACCTCACTAGTCAATGATTATGAGCCATCCAAAATCATTAGGTAGAAAATGGCCGCCAATTTTCCAATTTTTGACAATTTGGCAAAAAAAAAAAAAAAAAAAAAAAATTAAAAAAAAAAAAAAAACATATAAAAAAAAAGGAAGTGAAAAAAAAGAAAAATGGGAATGAAATT
>Ga0160505_100810_pt1 | contig 16007 bp, 3 predicted proteins | sample DIDeMG_FD_108225 | JGI IMG/M metagenome (GOLD analysis project Ga0160505, IMG submission 108225) | Enriched chicken feces microbial communities from UW Madison campus, WI, USA - DID2874_E49_Stillage MG | ecosystem: Host-associated > Birds > Digestive system > Large intestine > Fecal ... | reverse complement strand
TTTTTTTTATTATTATTATTATTATTATTATTATTATTATTATTATTATTATTATTATTATTATTATTATTATTATTATTATTATTATTATTATTATTATTATTATTATTATTATTATTATTACCCAACACCAACATTTTTCAACCTTCCCCGTTTGATCTACTGTCATCTACAACCGTTATTTTTTTCTCTCCTCCACGATTCTTGTTATTTGACAATAATCAAACCTCCCTTTCTTTCCCAGATTTATTCTCTTCTTTCTTTTTCTTCTCCTTCTTTTTTCTTCCCTTTCATCTTTTTTAAACACTAGAAACAATAATTTCTTCTCTCTTTACGCCCCTTCTCCGTCGTCCCCTCCCTTCATCATTTCTCCCCTGTCTTCTCTCCTCCTCTATCTACCTTCCTCTTAGAGCTTCGCTATCCTCGTCTCGTTACTCCTCTATCCCAATCTTTAACTCTAGCTTTATAATCGGTTCCCCGCCTAGATCTCTATCTACAGCTATAACCAAAATGTCCACAACTTCACATAATGATCCTCAATATAATCACTCTAGACTCCCCCCTCATTTTATTGGCTTAAGCTCAATTGAGTCTGCTCCTGAGAGCAAAGTAAAGTCATTCGTCAAGTCTCATGGAGGTCACACAGTCATCAACAAGGTATGTGCATGGATACCGCGAATACTGCCCTTTTGATGGAGTCGACTTTAGTACTAACCAAACTATTCGTACTTGTAGGTGCTAATTGCAAACAATGGTATTGCTGCTGTCAAAGAAATCCGCTCTGTCAGAAAGTGGGCCTACGAGACTTTTGGCGACGAGCGCGCCATCTCATTCGTAGTAATGGCCACCCCAGAAGATCTTCAAGCCAATGCTGAATATATCCGCATGGCTGATCAATATGTCGAAGTTCCGGGTGGCACCAACAATAACAACTACGCTAACGTAGAACTGATTGTGGATGTCGCTGAAAGAACCAATGTGCAAGCAGTTTGGGCTGGTTGGGGCCATGCATCAGAAAACCCACTTTTACCCGAGTCTCTCGCTGCATCGCCAAAAAAGATTCTTTTTATTGGTCCTCCCGGATCTGCCATGAGATCTCTTGGAGACAAAATTTCTTCGACTATTGTCGCTCAACATGCTAAGGTTCCATGTATTCCCTGGTCTGGTACTGGTGTCGATCAAGTCCTTCTTGACAGCGAGACTGGTCTTGTTTCCATATCCGACGATACTTATCAATTAGGCTGCTGTATTTCGCCAGAAGACGGTTTAGAAAAGGCGAAAAAGGTGGGCTTTCCAGTCATGATTAAGGCCTCTGAAGGCGGTGGTGGTAAGGGCATTCGTAAAGCCGAAGGTCCTGAAAACTTCATTTCACTTTACAAGCAGGTCGAGGGTGAGATCCCTGGCTCCCCCATTTTCATTATGCAGCTTGCTGGTAACGCTAGACATTTAGAAGTTCAACTTCTTGCAGATCAATATGGCAACAACATTTCACTTTTCGGTCGTGATTGTTCAGTTCAAAGACGTCACCAAAAGATCATTGAAGAGGCCCCAGTCACTATTGCAAACCCTACTACTTTCACCGCCATGGAAAAAGCTGCTGTCAGACTTGGTAAGCTTGTTGGTTACGTCTCAGCTGGTACTGTTGAATATCTTTACTCCCACGAAGAAGACAAGTTTTACTTTTTAGAATTAAACCCCCGTCTTCAAGTTGAACATCCAACAACTGAAATGGCTACTGGTGTCAATCTCCCTGCGGCTCAGCTTCAAATTGCTATGGGTATTCCTCTCCACAGAATTCGTGATATTCGTCTTTTCTATGGCGTTGATCCCCACACTTCAACTCCCATTGATTTCGATTTTTCCTCTGAAGACTCTCTTAAAACCCAAAGACGCCCTGTTCCCAAGGGCCATACGACCGCTTGCCGTATTACTTCTGAAGACCCTGGCGAGGGCTTCAAACCTTCTTCGGGTATGATGCATGAGCTTAATTTCAGATCGAGTTCAAATGTCTGGGGTTACTTCTCTGTTGGTAATCAGGGTGGTATTCACTCTTTCTCTGATTCTCAGTTTGGTCACATTTTTGCTTTCGGTGAAAATAGAACTGCTTCTCGTCACCATATGATTGTTGCTTTAAAGGAGTTGTCTATTCGTGGTGATTTCCGCACTACTGTGGAGTACTTGATTAAGCTTCTTGAAACTCCTGCTTTTGAGCAAAATACCATCACCACTGGGTGGCTCGATGAACTCATTTCTAAAAAGCTCACGTCTGAGCGTCCTGATACTTTTCTGGCTGTTATATGTGGTGCAGTTACTAAGGCCCATGTTGCTTCTCAATCCAACTGGAACGATTGCAAACTTAACCTTGAGAGAGGCCAGGCACCTTCTAAAGATAGTCTCACGTCTATTTTCCCCGTTGATTTCATTTACGAGGGTTTCCGTTATAAGTTTACAGTGACACGTTCTTCCATTGACGCTTACACACTTTTCATTAATGGTTCTAAGGTCATTGTTGGCGCCCGGACTCTTTCTGATGGTGGTCTCCTCATTTCTCTGGACGGCAAATCTCACAACGTCTACTGGAAAGAGGAAGTTGGTGCTACTCGTCTCTCTGTAGACTCCAAGACTTGTCTACTAGAAGTTGAAAGTGACCCAACACAGTTGCGCACTCCCTCTCCTGGTAAGCTCGTTAAGTTTCTTGTTGAAAATGGTGAGCATGTCAAGGCTGGTCAGCCCTACGCCGAAGTTGAGGTGATGAAAATGTACATGCCTTTGCTTGCACAGGAAGATGGTATTGTCCAACCTATCAAGCAACCCGGATCTACTCTCGAAGCTGGTGACATTCTTGCTATTCTTGCTCTAGATGATCCTTCTAAAGTCAAACTTGCCAAGCCTTTTGAAGGTCAATTGCCTGAATATGGTCCACCCAAAATCATTGGCAACAAACCTTTCCAGAAATTTAACGTGTTAATCTCAATTCTAAAGAACATTCTTTCTGGTTTTGACAACCAGGTTATACTTGAGAGTAGTTTGAAGGGACTGATCGAAGTTTTAAGAAACCCGGATTTGCCTTATTCTGAGTGGAGCCAACAGGCCTCTGCGTTGCACTCTCGTATTCCCCAAAAGCTGGATGCTCAACTGGCTCACATTGTTGAGAGAGCTAAGGCTCGCAAGGCTGAGTTTCCAGCTAAACAATTGCTAAAGACTTTTGAGAAATTTGTTCCTACCTCTTCTCCCTCAGATGCATTGATTTTTACTCAAGCCATTGAGCCGCTAGTTTCAATTTGCAAGCGCTATACGGAAGGTCTTATAGGCCATGAATACTCTCTTATTGCTAGTCTTCTTACCGAGTACTACAACGTTGAAAAACTGTTTTCTCAGCCTAACCTCCGTGATGAAGATGTCATTCTTCGTTTGCGTGACGAGAACAAGGATGGCCTTGATAAGGTCGTGCTGACTATTCTCTCTCATACCCGTGTTGGCGCTAAGAATAATCTCGTTCTTGCCATAATGAATGAGTACCAGCCTTCTAAAGCCTCGTCTTCTGCACTTCTCAAGTACTTGCGCCCTGTTCTTAAAAACATTGTCGAGCTTGAGTCCCGCTCCACTGCCAAGGTTGTTCTTAGAGCTAGAGAAATTTTAATTCAATGTGCTCTTCCTTCTCTTAAGGAGCGCTCTGATCAGCTTGAGTATATCTTGAGATCTTCTGTTGCAGAATCCTCTTATGGTGAGATTGGCTACGATCGTCGCACACCCAATCTTGGTGTTTTGCGTGAAGTCATTGACTCTAAATATCTTGTCTTTGATGTCTTGCCTCAATTTTTTGGTCATTCTGATTCTTATGTAGTCTTAGCTGCTCTTGAACTCTATGTTCGCCGTGCTTTGCGTGCGTACAATGTCTCTGATGTTTCTTACTATCAAAAGTCATCTTCTCCTGTCATTACTTGGAAGTTCAAGCTGCCTTCTTTGGCCCAGGCTGCTTTCAACATTGGTTCTATGCCCCCCACTTCTCCTACTTCTAAGGAGGTGCCTAGAGTTCTCTCCGTTTCAGATTTGGGCTTTATGTCTGGCAATAACTCTTCGGTTGATCTTAGATCTGGTGTTATTACTTCTGCTGCCGATCTAGAAGATATTGAAGAGGCTCTTTCCAACGCCTTGGAGCGTCTACCTCGCTCTGGTGGTGGTATAGAGTTTGGTGCTAACACTAGCCATCTTTCTAAAATGCGTGGTCCTGCTCTTATCACTACTGGTAAGGGTCTTCTCAATACTTGTAACATTATGGTTTACTCTGCTGACCCTGCGGCCACTGATGACACCATTCTACAGCATCTTAAGGAAATTATTGAGGAGTTTAAAGAGGAGCTTCATGCTACTTCTGTAAGACGTCTCACTTTTCTTGTCTCTCAGAAGGTTGGCAATTATCCTAAGTACTTTACCTTCCGGGGTCCAGACTACCAAGAAGACAAGACAATTCGTCATATTGAGCCTGCTCTCGCTTTCCAGCTTGAACTTGGACGTCTGTCAAACTTTAATATCAAGCCTATTTTTACAGATAACAGAAACATTCATGTTTATGAGGCTACTGGCAAGGATGCACCCACTGACAAACGTTATTTTACCAGAGGTATCGTTCGTGCTGGCAAACTGCGTGAGGATATTTCTACGTCTGAATACCTCATTTCTGAGGCCAATAGACTCATGACTGACATTCTTGATGGTCTTGAGGTTATTGGTACATCAAATTCGGATTTGAACCATATCTTTATTAACTTTTCCGCTGTTTTCCCTCTCGAACCCCAAGAGGTCGAAAATGCCTTTGGTGGCTTTTTGGAGAGATTTGGTCGTCGTTTGTGGAGACTTCGCGTTACTGGTGCTGAAATCCGAATTGTCATCAGCGAACCTGAGACTGGTAAGACTTACCCATTGCGTGCTCTGATTAACAACGTTTCTGGTTTTGTTGTCACTTGTGATCTCTACGCTGAAGTCAAGAACGACAAGGGTGAGTGGATTTTCAAGTCCCTCGGCAAGCCTGGTAACATGCACTTGAGATCCATCAACACACCCTACCCTACTAAGGAGTCTTTGCAGCCTAAGAGATACAAGGCCCATCTTATGGGTACTACTTACTGTTATGATTTCCCTGATTTGTTCCGCCAAGCTGTTCATGCTTCTTGGAAGAAGTTTCCTAAGCTTCGTACTCCTGAAGACTTTTTCTCTACTCGTGAGCTCATTCTTGATCAATCTGGCGAGCTTTCAGAGATTGAGCGTGAGCCTGGTACCAATACTTGCGGTATGGTTGCTTGGAAGCTCTCTGTAAAGACTCCTGAGTATCCTCGTGGCAGACAGCTTGTTGTTATTGCCAATGATATCACTTTCCAGATTGGATCCTTTGGTCCTCAAGAAGACTTGTTTTTCAACAAGGTTACAGAACTTGCTAGAAAGGAGGGTATTCCCAGAATTTATCTTTCTGCTAATTCTGGTGCTCGTATTGGCATTGCTGAGGAGCTTCTTCCTCTGTTTTCTGTCGCATGGAACGATGCCACAGATCCCTCCAAGGGATTCCAGTATCTGTACTTAACTCCCGACACTTTGGATTCTCTGGTTAAGTCTGGCAAAAAAAATTCTGTCATTACTGAGCGTATTGTTGAGGATGGTGAGGTGCGCCACAAGATCGTTACCATTATTGGTGCTCAAGACGGCCTTGGTGTTGAATGTCTGAAGGGATCCGGCCTTATTGCTGGTGCCACTTCGCGTGCCTACAAAGACATCTTTACAATCACATTGGTCACCTGCAGATCTGTCGGTATTGGTGCCTACCTGGTCCGTCTCGGTCAAAGAGCTATTCAAATTGAAGGTCAGCCTATTATTTTGACCGGTGCTCCTGCCATCAATAAGCTGTTGGGCCGTGAAGTCTATTCCTCTAACTTGCAGCTTGGTGGTACCCAAATTATGTACAAGAATGGTGTTTCACATTTGACTGCCAACAACGATTTTGAGGGTGTTCAGAAGATTATCGACTGGCTTTCTTATATTCCCGCTCAACGCAACTTACCTGTTCCTGTTTTGGAAACTGGTGACAAGTGGGATCGTGATGTTGAATACACTCCTACTCGTAACGAGCCTTACGATGTTCGTTGGTTGATTGCTGGTCGTGAGACTGACAACGGCTTCGAGCACGGTCTATTTGACAAGGGTTCTTTTATGGAGACTCTTAGTGGCTGGGCCCGTGGAGTTGTTGTTGGCCGTGCCCGTCTTGGTGGCATCCCCTTTGGTGTAATTGGTGTTGAGACTCGATTAGTTGAAAATGTTGTTCCTGCCGATCCTGCCAATCCCGATTCTACTGAAGTCAATGTTCAGGAGGCTGGTCAAGTTTGGTACCCCAATTCTGCTTTCAAGACTGCTCAGGCTATCAATGACTTTAACCTTGGTGAGCAACTCCCTCTGATGATTCTTGCTAACTGGAGAGGTTTCTCTGGTGGCCAGAGAGATATGTACAATGAGGTTCTCAAGTACGGTTCTTTTATTGTTGATGCCTTAGTCAACTATAAGCAGCCCATTATGACCTACATCCCTCCTACTGGTGAGCTTCGCGGTGGTTCCTGGGTTGTTGTTGACCCCACCATCAACTCTGATATGATGGAAATGTATGCCGACGAGGAATCGCGTGCCGGTGTCTTGGAGCCTGAAGGTATGGTTGGAATTAAATTCCGCAAGGATAAACTTCTTGCTGCAATGCGCCGTCTTGATCCAACTTACAAGGAGCTTTCCCGCAAGATTGAGGAGGAGAAGTCCCTTAGTGAGAAGGAAATTGCTGAGCTTCATACCCAGCTCAATGAGCGCGAAAAACTGCTGTTACCTGTCTATCAACAAATCTCTATTCAGTTTGCCGATCTGCATGACAGAGTTGGCCGTATGGAGGCCAAGGGCACTATCAGAAAGGCCCTCAAGTGGAAGGATTCCAGACGTTTCTTTTTCTGGCGTATCCGCCGCCGGTTGAATGAAGAGTACCTCATTAAGCGCATTGGTGAGGCCCTTCCTAACTCCTCTCGCTTGGAACGCGTCGCCCGTCTCAAATCCTGGTACAACAGTGCTCATGACTTTGATGACGATATGGCCATTGCCAAGTACTTGGAGGAGTCTCACAAAGAGATGGCCGTCAAGGTGGCAAAGTTGAAGAAGGACTCTGCCACTCAGCATTTGGTTTCTTTTGTGCGCAACAACAGAGATCAAGCTATTGCTGGACTGTCTCAGGCACTGAAACAGCTCAGTGCTTCTGAGCGCGAGGCTATTTTAAAGAGCCTTTAAGTATTGTGATACTACAATTTTACTAGTTTATGTTTTTATGGTTTTATGTATATAATATAGCGTACAAGAAAGACTATCAAGTTTTCTATATTACAAATGTTCATGTATTGTCATGAATTGTTAGAAAAGCCACTATAGGCTTTACCACTGGTGGGTATTAGTTGCAAGTCCGAAAGGGTTTTTTGAATACCCATGTGTCCACTGACTATGCCCTGTTTGGGGAGAGTTTTCCGTCTGTCTTTTGCAAATTGTAACCCATGAAGTAAACCCAAAAGGTGCTAATGTTTGGGGTGGCAGCCAGAGCCCTGGGTCCCAGAACGCCCAAGAAGCTTCGGTCTATAGTATTTAGACGTTTACCATCTGCTAGATAATCTGTTTGAAACGGTCATAAAGACCTTAAATATCACATCTAACGCTTTCAATTGCGCGTCTTTTTTTTTAAGGTGTGCTTAAGAGGGCTGAGGTTTTCCGTAAATTTTGTTTGTCCAGAGCAACAACGGGAACCGTACATTGCCCTTTTCACCATTTGGCTTTTCCCTTCACAACTTTTTTTTTCCTCTCCTCTACCACCAACTTTTTATTTCATTCTCACGAGTTGCTTTTTAGAACAGAACGCAACACCCCGCAATTCTCGCTTAATCTCAGGATACGGTATGTTTGAAATCGTTACAATTCGAGGTTATCTACACTCCACTCCTGGCCTCTCAGTGCCTTTGCCACCTTGCAATCTCCCTCCTGTGACTTGCTTTAATTGATGCCATTAAATTACTGACACCGAATTACTAACACAGTTTAGACGCCTCTTCAAAGCTCAATTCAGGAGATATACAAATGACAGAGCCCATAGATCTAGCGGAAGCTACCGCTCCCGTGGTTAACCTTGCTTCTGATGGTAAGTAGTTCACATCTTATTACCTTGTAGCGCGCCTGCCCTTGGAATTCTCATCTTTTTCTATAGTTTATCTATTCGTTTTCTCATACTAATCAGGTTTTTTTTAGCTCAATTCATGGCCAGCAAATTGCTGCCTCCGTTTGACGATGACGAAATCGAAACCGAGCTTCAATTTCACCATACCTGGGAAATTGAGGATTGGGATTCTCTCCCCGACAAACTGTACAGTCCTGCGTTCGATGGCGGTGACTACAGCTGGAAGATCTTTCTTTTCCCCAGGGGCAACAAATTCAATTCAGTTTCAGTCTACCTGGCATGTGCCCCGAAAGGTCAAGATCCTGCAAATCCCGATAAGGATGGTCCCCATTGGACCTGCTGCGCCCAATTTGGTATCGTGATGTGGAATCCCGACGAGCCGAGTGTCTGGAAAGAGAACAAGGCTCATCACCGATTCGAGGCCGAAGAGTCTGACTGGGGATTCTCACAGTTTTACGAACTCCGAAATCTATACAACAAGTCTCCTACGTCAGATCATGCCATGATCGAAAACAACAAGGTCAACATCTCTATCTACGTCAAGATTGTAAAGGATGTCACCGGTGTTTTATGGCACAACTTTAGAAACTACAACTCAAAAAAGGAGACCGGCTTTTCTGGAATCAGAAATCAAGGTGCCACTTGTTATATGAACTCATTACTACAATCACTATATTTCACAACAGCGTTTAGACACGCTGTCATGGGCATTCCAACGGAGGACGAACCAGATAAAGTCCCTGCAGCCCTACAGCGTCTGTTTTTCCAACTCAGCACATCTTCTGACGGGGTTGACACGCGCAAACTGACCAAGTCGTTTGGTTGGGATTCGGGTGATGCTTTCACCCAACATGACGTTCAAGAACTCAACAGAGTTTTGATGGACAATCTAGAAGGCAAAATGAAGGGTACCAGTGTGGAGGGCATGCTTAATAAGATTTTTGTTGGTCAGATGAAGAGTTATATCAAATGCGTCAACGTTGACTTTGAAAGCTCCAGAATTGAAGACTACTGGGACATTCAGCTGAATGTCAAAGGCATGAAAAACTTAGAGGACTCTTTTAAGGACTATGTACAGGTTGAGACCCTTGATGGTGAAAATCAGTACCAGGCAACCGGTTTTGGCCTCCAGGATGCGAAAAAGGGTGTTGTTTTTACCTCCTTCCCACCCGTGCTGCATCTGCAACTTAAACGCTACGACTTTGATTTCATTCGCGAGCAAATGGTCAAGATCAACGATAGATACGAATTCCCCACTGAAATCGATCTTGCGCCATATTTGGATGAGTCAATTGTCCCTGAAGAATCATGTGAATACGCTTTACATGGCGTGCTGGTACACTGTGGTGATTTGAATATTGGCCACTATTATGCGCTAATTAAGCCTAAGAAGGATGGTCATTGGTACAAATTTGACGACGAACTTGTCACTAAGGCCACAATGAAAGAAGTCTTGGAAGATAACTTTGGTGGTGACTTGTTGGCCTCGGACCTTGCCAAGTCGCGGGTTTCGAATATTTCTCCCTCTTACAAACGTCATACCAGTGCCTACATGCTTGTTTACATTCGCAAGTCTCGACTCGATGAGATTTTGTTTGATGATAAGGTTCCCCAGCATATCATGGACAGAGTGAAGGCAGAGATCGAAGAAGAGGAAAATGCTCGCCGGGAGCGTGAGGAGCAACATCTTTACATGTCTATGAAGATCTCATCTATTGAACAATTCAAAAAACTCAACTATTTTGATATTGCTATCTGGAAGCAGGATCCTGGTTTGGAGGATCAGTCCCCAGAAGCACATGCTGTGGTTTATAAAGCCAAGAAGTCGTTGACTGCAGCAGAATTTATTGATCAGATTGCCAAGTCCATCAACTACCCTTATCCTGAAAGATTGCGTTTGTGGAGAGTCGGCGAGAGAGACAATAAAACCAAAAGACCTGGTGACCCTGTTGACACTTCGTCTAATTTGCCTCTCGAGCAGATTTTTGCTAAGAATTTAAAGGTCAGAGCGGAAATTAACCTTTATTTGGACATTGCTGATGTTGACCCAACAACTGGAGAGGTAATTCCTTGGTATGACAATGACCTTGAACTTGGACCTCGACTTCTGTTATTTATTAAGGTATTCAATCCAACCACCCAGAGTGTACATGGCTTCATGACTTGGGTTGGTCGGGCCAATCAGAAGGTCAAATCTTTAATCCCTGATGTTCTAAAAGCCCTCGGATGGGATCCTGACACCAAGATAAGACTACTTGAAGAGGTTAAACCCAACTTTATCGAAGAAACTGATATTGAGGAGACGTTTGATCAGGCCAGAATTGGTGATGGTGACATTATGTGCATTGAAAAAGTTGAACCTGATCTTTCTTCTCTTCCCGTTGGTGGATACAAGACTGCGACTGACTACTACAACTTTTTATTTAAGCGATTACACATTGTCTTTAGACGCCGTGTTGACCACGATGGATTCAATGATGAGAATGACAACTCTCCCACCCCCGATGTTGACGTTTGGTTAAGCGCCAGCGATGAGTATGATCATGTTTCGGCCGTTGTAGGTGAAAAGCTGAATGTTGATCCTACCCACTTGCAGTTTTTCGTTACCAATCCAAACGGAACGGTCAAAAATGTTATCAAGCGTAAGACTATTGTGTCTCATATGATTTCCTCGCTTCATGGTGTATCACCTCACATTATTTTGTACGATGTTCTTCCTATGAGTTTGAAGGAGTACGAGACCAAGCAACTGGTTAGGTTTATTTACTTGACTGACGGTATCTCCCAAGAGCATCGTCATGAAGTGCTTCTTCCACAGACAGCTAAGGTTCAAGACCTTCTTCCTTACTTTGAATCTAAGATCAAGCTTAGCCCCGAAGATCTTAGCAAGCTTCATTTCTGGGTTTCTTCCAACCACCTGTTTTCGCAGGAGGTACCGCTCAATACCCCTGTTTCAGAAGTAGTTAAGCACGATACTTTGTATGCACAAGTTCTCAGTAGTGAAGAACAGGAATGGTTGGAGAATAACACAGATTTGAGCGAAGGCATTGTTATCAAAGTCTATCAGTTCCACAAGGATCCTACGAGTACTCATGGCGTACCCTTCCAGTTCCTACTTAAACCTGGTGAGCCTTTCCGTGAGACTAAAATGCGGTTACAGAAAAAGCTGGGTATGTTTGACAAACTCTTTGAGAGAATCAAATTTGCCATCGTCGATGTTCAGCATTACGACGAGCGCCAGGGGTCGCCTTATGTTGAAGATGAAGATGAGGTACTCTATGATCAGTTTGCTAGCGATCCTGAACTGATGCTTGGTCTGGACCACATGAACCGTACCCCGCGTCGCGTACACACCGAGAGGGCTATTTTTATCAAAGATTGAGAGCAGAGAATGAATCATTTAGGAAGCTTTTTTGTTTTTTGATTTGTTTTTATTATTATAAAGCTATTAGCTAAATCTACCCTATAAATAAAAGCAAAATGGAAAGATGACTTGATAGTGTAGATTGTTGCAATTGGATGCAATTTGCCAAAGAAACGAGGCCTAATATTAGTTAATGTTCTTTTTCAGCTTGAGATTTACAAGTTACTTGACTGTGCTCACCGGACCGTAATTAGCAAGAACTTGTGTTTTTTCTAGTCTCTGTGAGCTAGTGTAAATGGCATTGCTGTACCTGCTTTCAAACCGTTGTTATGGTTTCTTAGATATATTGCGTTGATTCAAAGTTGAAGGCTGCCCGTGCCGCGCAGGGTTATTACCAGTAGCCCAGCTTGAGGGCAAGTTAATTAATCGAGGCACAAAAAGAAATAAGGACATTACGTATGCAGCTATTTTCATACATACTTTTTTTTTTTAATTTTTCACACTATACTGGCATTTTGAATTTTATCAGCATATTAAACTTATAATGCCATCACCACCGTAATGTCTTCGCTGTGGCGCAGAACTGTTGTATGTAAGCTTGAAGAATGAAAGAACAAAAAAAGGCTTGTGTAAGAAGATCTCTATTGCGAGTTTTGGTATGATTTGTTGCTTTAAAGTACGTAAGCTTTCTAGTACGTAAGCTCTCTCTCCATCAACTACATATGTAGATTGATTCTATAGGTACTAAAAAGACTTGCAATAAGCAAAAGCATTTTATTGGAAAAGCAATCAAATCTTCAAAGTATGATTTAAAAAGAATAAAAACAATAATCACCAACCTAATGTCAGTATACTTTCTTGGCACATGTCTCGAAATCTATAAATTCGTAGATATAAACTGACCATCTATCCTGCTCAAGTTTTCCTTTTTTTTTCTTACTTTTCGCATCTGTTAAACTATTTTTCTTTCTTATTTCTTTCTGATTTATACTCTTATTAACTATTAGTGACGATCCATTGCTTGGTATTGTTTTTTTTTCTAATTACTCTACTCATTGGCAGCGCCAGGATTATTTATAAAAGGGCGACGTACCCCGCCGTGTCAACAGATAAAAAAGGCAAAAACATCAACAACGGTACCAGATACAAGTTCTGTGACACTAGCTTAACGATCTCAGATACCGACTTTTCGGCAGTTGTTTTAAACTATTTATTGAGAACCATTTTCCTTTCTTTCAACTTTTTTTTCATTTTTAGTGTCGTTACTGAATAACGAAAAAATACATGATGATATCAGAGAATTGCCTAAGATTGATTGACAGCATTGTGTCAGATCAACGTATAACTATATTGGTGCTTGGCGCGCTTTACATGGTATTTGCCGTCTGGGTATGGCAATCTCATTTCGCGGCAGTCAGGTCATGTCTTCATCAGGACCTTATGAGCTACTCCGATGGTAATCTCAGCAACAGCAGCGACAACACTAACTCGACAAAATCGGACTTGTCTAAAGTGCATTATCATGAGAATGAAAAAGAAAGGATGAATGAAAGCAATCCTAGTGTCATTCTGCACCGCAATATTCTACGGAGTAGTGCTAGAAATACCCACAGACAAACTGCTGTCATCTCTGCATTTGTGCTGCTTTTTATCGCTGAGATTTGGGTTGTTTTATTCATCTGTTTCCCATCGTGGTGGCAGCTGCTTTACTTACAGCAAAAGCTTGAAGCGCTGCCGGCTGTGGTCTCCACAATAATTGAACAGCTAGCACTATCACGAAACATTGGCTTTACTGTCACAGGCAACTTGAGCGATGTCAATTTCTTTAAAATTTTTGTACATCTCCTTCTTGAAGGTTGGATCGTTAAGGGTGTCCATTATACTCTTTTCCAATGCTTTTTCTCGGTCGGTCTTGGTCATCTCAAAATGGATCTTGCATATGAGGAGGATTTGATTCAAAAAGTTGAAAACTCACCATATTTAGAATTACAAAAGCTGTCGTCGCAGTCAAAATTGATAATGTGGAATCGTCTACCCCATGTTATTCTGGTATCAAATGTGGTTACGTTTCTGTTGTGGCTCGGCTTGCGGTTAATCTCTGGCTTTAGCAGTCTTGTTGTGATGTTTGTCATTATTGCAAATATCCTATTGTGTTCGTTCGAGTACATCGCATCCTACAAAGCTAGCCATAGCTCCAGATCCATCTATCTAGAGTAGGCATCCAATTTATAACAAAAAAGAGTACCTGACCATTTTTTCAGGTTACTACTTTTATTTTTGATACCCTTTTTTGGTTCTTTTGTGTGTCAAGTTTTGTTCTGTTTTTTTTTCTCGATTTTTTTTTTCAAAAAAACAAATCTTTCCTTGTGGTTGGCTTTTGTGAAAAGTCCATTGATGATTATTATGATTGTAACAGGTATTTTTTTGTACTTTATTTTATAAGTTGTTGTGAATTCATTATTTTAGAAAAAAAATATTCAGCTTTCGCAATACTGTTTCAACCATGTGTATTTAGGCAAGCCTTGTAAAAGAAAAAAAAGGCTTGGTGGCTAACTTGAGAATCTTGTCTTGGAGTAAGTCTATATTAATAGTAATTATTATTTAACCCAGAGTGATGCTGTGGTTAATAATTATTATAATAATCACAAGGCTTACACGGCATGTCAGATCAGAATCCTTTTCTGGCTTGTGAATACTTATCATGTAAGTTGTTAAGTAAATTTTTTTAATAAAATGAATTTTGAAATATGAATCAGGATAGTATCACTGATGGATTTCGTTGGAAAGAATGATAATGTAAACTTTCTTTTATGTATCCGGTATTAAATGTTATTGTATCAATGATGACTTTTTTTTTATTAGCTATTTCCAGGCTGAGTTGAGATTTCGACCAAAAAAAAAACTTGAAAACTGTCCTGTAGATCTACATGTGTCCATGTTTAGTTGTCAGAATATTGCATCAACTGAGCATTACAAACCACAAAATTATTAGTCGTTGTCTGGGTTAAAACTTGGTTTTTGCAATCAGATTCTTGTAAGAGTTCCTAATATCAAGGTGTCAAACTTATTACCTTTGGTGCCAGGCAATTCAGTTTTTATTTTAAGAAATAAATTCGGCACCCATGCTAATGAGCATGCACCAGACTTATCAGCCATGATTCTTTCCATATATTTTGAAATCCAAAACATTATCTTCAACGTCGGCGTCGGGGCCCACCGGCTCTTGGTCATCTTAGACTTTAAATGATATTCATAACCAAATTATATTTGGTTTTTATAACTATAGGCCATATTTATGGCCAAAGTTTCACTTTTAAAGATTTATTTGTGGGTGCACTCTTAAATATGGACAAATTTTCATTGATGAACAGTGAAGTGATTTTTGTAATCATTTTATTTATTATCACAAATAGTTATATTTACTTTTATTAAGCTTAATAGATGAGTGGAATTGTCTACCAGTTGCGCTTTAACTCTATCAAGATACTTTCCAAGATGTAAATTTTTAGTCAAGACAATGTTGGTGGGTAGTGAAATTTGAATTGGATTGAATACATGTTGTAGAGGTCTATGCTTATCAGCATTTGAAATGACTGGTTTTTACACTTGTGTAGTTCTACTTTTTATTTCAAACAGCTTTGGTAGTGATTATACAAGTCCTGTGCATTTAAATGCATTTTGGTGACCCTGGATATAAAATTATTTACTAATCTGAACTAATGGTAATTTAACAGGATTAATATGCGTTGTACAAAGGCCAAAGCTCAACCTGTCAAAAATAATGGTTGTTGTTGTTGTTGTTGTTGTTGTTGTTTTTTGAACTAATTGGTAATCTTGTAACTGATTTCAATAACTTATCGCATCTTGGTAGATCTGTTTTGCGATTTCTGTAATAATAAATCTCTGATATTTTGGTTCTAAAATTATTTTGATAATACCCCACGAAAACCTCCAGTTTTCAGATACGTATGGAGAGTAGTCTGGTACTCATGTTGACCCCACTATGGTTTGTAGAGTAGGAAACAGAACCTATGAAGTATATTAAATGTAGAAAACACTACAAGCTAGGAAACATATTATTAAATTGAAACTGCCAACTTTAAACAATGAATCAGTTGTCATATGAGTTGTAGCTCGCTACTAAAGAAAACTCATGTTTTACAATGTTGGTATGTGAAAACGTATTTATGTAGGAAAGATGGGTAGTGAAACATACATACAAGCCCCCAATTACTATTAATAAAGTAAGTCAGGTAGGTAGGTAAGCCAGGTCCTTGTGGCCTAGACGGACATGTGTCTACAATCTTGTGTAAGGTATTTTTGGTAACAAGCCAAGGGAAGTATTTATAGATCACCCAGTTGTCAAAGTGAAATAATTTTTTTTTTTTTTTTTTTTTTTTTTTAAATTTGGTT
>Ga0160505_100809_pt1 | contig 16014 bp, 9 predicted proteins | sample DIDeMG_FD_108225 | JGI IMG/M metagenome (GOLD analysis project Ga0160505, IMG submission 108225) | Enriched chicken feces microbial communities from UW Madison campus, WI, USA - DID2874_E49_Stillage MG | ecosystem: Host-associated > Birds > Digestive system > Large intestine > Fecal ... | reverse complement strand
TACCTTGCCAATTCATTTTACAAAATTGATAAAAAAATAATAAAATTTGACAAAAAGTGGTTTAAAAAGAGGGGGGTGTAAACTCACTTCAACCCAACCAAAAAAAAAAAAAAAAGATTAAAAGAAGAACGATACTATACCAATTTCCAAAAACAGAATTCATAACGGCATTTTATTCTTTCCTAATCAATTATGTATCTCATTTTATCAGATCCAAGACGTCTGCTCAGAATCCGCCTCATTTAAACCGTCACCGAACCGTAGTCACTTCTATGGTTGTGACCGTCACCTCCAACAGCAGCGTAGCTCTCACTATATGGATACATTGAGATAATGTAGCAGGCGTGAATCAATCCGGGGAAATAACCAAGAATAGAGAGACAAATGTTGATAGCTAAGTCCATCGAAAGACCCCTCTTGACAGCCACCGGAAGAGGAGGGAAGAAGATGGCAAGTAAAACCATAAACCAGTCACGAGCATGCATATTTCAGGTATTGTAACAGTTTTTTACACGTAAAATTTAGGATGGCGGTGGTCGTCTTTATATAGCGCCAGATAGCAATCATTACCTGTATGATTGAACGGCACTCCGATAAAGGCAATGCTTTATACAGATAATGTCCGGAAAATGACCCCACGATGACTATGACAATGAAGAGACTCTTTTATTTGAAAGTTACATTGAAGGGACATAATGGTCTAAATAATTGAAGAGATATCCAATGAAGTTTACACATCCAATGAAGTTTACACAGATTTAGTACATTGGATAGTGTAAAGGTATTTGCCAATAAACTTGTCGAGGTTTAGTCTTCGAAATTTCGATATATAGGTAACAACACTGATTAACAGCAATATTAATGCTGGAGTATCGAGTATCTGGAATTGAAGAGACGGAAATGTTGTAACGTGCAAAATCGATAAGGTTCTGGGCATAACTGATAAAGAAGTGACTGATTAGGAATAAGCCAAGATGCATACACAGGTTAATGTTGGTTCTGACAAGTGACCCAACACTGAAGACCAAGCAAAGAAAAACTGAAAATGATTCATTACCATAGCCGCTAGTGTTTATCTGTATCGGAGAGCTGGGACTAAACAACATAAAAGAAGAATTGAGAGATGGATCGCTGAAAAGCAGCGTATTCAGGATGATTTGATTCCACATTATCACCCTGGAGTACTTTGAATTTTCAGAAAAAGGAAGATAGTAATGATAAGGTTGCATAATAGTACCTGGCCTCGTTCTATGTCAACGATTATCGGCCTTCCATTGCTAACCACCATTAGTTGTACGATAGTTAACTATCATAGTGATTGTGGCTTTACTGGCTTGAGATGTTCCTTCAAGTGTCGAAAAGCCAAATATACCAAATAATGAACTAGGGGAAACTATTTTCAACTTCTCAAAAGTTGCAAAAGCAAAAGAAACGCAAACTAATAACAATGTTGACAGATCAATACCAATATTGGGGTTGATGTGGGTTTTGTCCAATGCGACAAAATGTATAGGTCAAGGTGCCATGAGTAATTTCACTACTCCTACAGCATATCCTTGCTGTCATAATTTTATTCAGAAATATAACTGCAAAAGACATTCAAATGGATGTTTTAAATGGATGTTCTATTTCCTCCCCGCAAATAATAATTTCTAGATAAGACCAGGAAGCACCTACTAATTCACACACACACAGATTGACTACACACGACCCAAGATTCCTTATCGGACTTAGTGAATTTTGGCTAATAATCCTAGTCATACATTCTTTATGACGGCCAAGAACAATAATCCTACCCAGTTGAGTCGGAAACGGCGGCCGCTGATCAGAACTCGAACTGGATGTCTCTGCTGTAGGAGAAGACGTAAAAAATGTGATGAACAGAGGCCCAGATGTGGGGCTTGTGTCCGGTTGAGATTCAATTGCAACTATGATTTGGTTCTCAATTGGCAGGAAGGAAACCAGATTCTGGTGCTTGACCACCTTCACAGCCCATGTAACTTTCTCTCTCTGCTGCGAGCGAACGTGACTCAGTTCCTAGTCTCTGGTTATGCTGATATGGAATTCTATAATGCTATCACGAAATGTCAGAGCATAAGCGTAAGCAAGTTCTTTCCCACTACTAGAAAGTGCAAGCTCCAGCTTGAAAATGGTCTCTCAAATGGGAATGGTCCAACCGATAAGGAAGAGGAACATTTGTTTGAGTATTATGTTGAAGTGATTTGTCGTAGGAAGGTGTTCTCAGACTCGCTTTTCAACGAATTTCGGGCTGTCACAATTCCTCGAAGCGGGATGTCTTCGTCTCTTTTCCAAAGCATTATGGCAATAGCTGCCAGTGATATGGAACGGAACAACCCGGCACGTTCAGACTACTACCGTCTGTTAACATTGAAGTACCAGAATAATGCTATCGACTTGCTCTATAATTCGTTGGATAATCCCGATCCTAAATGCATGACCGTCTTGATTATCACCATCATCATCCTCTGCTCTTTGGAGATAGGAGATAATGCAACAGGACGATGGGTCAATCATCTTCAAGAGGCATGTTTAGTGATGCAATCTATTGAGGATGAGCAGATCTTGTCTTCGACAGTTCTATTATTTGGTTACCGCTATTTCGCTTTGCGCTATTATCTTTTACTCACCACATTGAACAAAGAACACTATTTGAAGTTCACGTCCAACACACCGTTAAGAATGATCGAGTCATTCTTTGACAGCAACATAATAGATCATCTCTTTGGGTGCTCTCCTAAGCTTATATTTTTGATTCATAACATTGTGAAGCTCAAAAACTCACCTCAAGAAGACAAATGTGACAGCATATTTCAAATCTATAACGAGTTGGAGGAAATTGAACAGGTGGATCTCGAAGACGACGAGCGCCTCACAAGCTGTGCTCAGTTGTACTTAAACATTACCAAAGTTTATTTTCAGAATTTGTTTAGGATTGATATTTGCCAGCTTGGGGCGAGGTATCCGACTATTGAATTGAAACCCACGGACAGTATTATTACTGAATCATTCCAGCTATTCCATAAATTGACTGATATCAACCGAGAGAATTCAGCTTTGCTCCCCACATGGACTTTATTCATTATGGCAACAAACGGATCCTACCAAATTGACGACACTTTGAGGGTTAATGTGCTCCAGATTTTTGATAAGATGGAACGCTTGTGGCCCAAAGCTTCTCCAGCAGTTATCCGAACGGCCATTGAACTCATTTGGAAGAGTCAAGATTTGGGATTTGTGGAACAGACTAACATGACATCTCTGGCTAGACGTGAATTTAGTCCTTCGTGGCAAGATGTGATTTGCTCATCTGGTATTAAATTAGCTTTGACTTGAACTGATGAAACATAGCACAGAATATAAAATACAATGTATGAGGTACTTAAACCACTTTTAAGAAAGTTTACAAATCAGCTTGACCATATTGTGTCATTATCAGTAAGCTCTATTGAGAGGTATTCAAGGACTCAACATATTTACCCCAGGATCCCCCAGCCCTGGCAACGTATCCAATGGGTTTTGAAATTACAGAAGTATTTTCACCATCTGGCACTCCATATCCTCCACCACCGGGTGTGGAGATCTTTATGATATCCCCCTTGTTGACATCAATCTCTGCGGTTGGGCCAACGTGCTTCCAGTAAATAGTGACTCCATCGTCGCCAACTCTTCCAAGTCTGTTTTGACCTCGACCACCCTCGCCTCCACCAGCCATTCCATAAGGTGCAAAGACTCTTCTCTGTGTTAAAATTGAAGCATGGCATGGGGAGGTGAACTCGAGCTCACGGACTAATCCTTCCCCACCATTCCACTTTCCAACTCCAGCACTTCCTTGTCGAACTGCAAATTGCTTGAGAACGACAGGATATCTCTGCTCGAGGACTTCAGGATCAGTCATTAACGTATTGGTCATGTTACACTGAGTGCCGCTAAAGCCATGGAATCCGTTTCCAGCTCCCGAACCTCCCCCAATTGTCTCACAGAAACCAAAACCCGGAAGCATCTCACCGGTTGTCTTGTCAAGTCCACCTTGCCCAAAACATAAACAGTTCATACATCCATAGGAAGCTGCAGCAGTACCAAATGCTTTCATGATTACATCAGTGATCTTCTGAGATGTAATTCCATTTCCTCCAGAAACTGCTGCGGTGATACTGGGATTCAAAACTGTCCCTTCAGGAATGCGTACTTCGATCGGATTTAACACCCCTTCATTCAACGGTAAATCTCCATCTGTAATGTGGCATCTCAAGCAATACGTAATGCATGCGTAAGTGATGGAACATGGCGCGTTGAAGCAGTTAAAGGTCTCTTCAGCAGTGCCAGTGAAATCAAAGAGGGCAGATCCGTTTTCTTCATCGATAGAAATGCTTAATTGTATTCTAGCACCATCATCCATATAATCGACAGCAGTGAGAGGTAACGCCCCTCTTCTTTCTTTTGCGAGTCTTTTCAAGAAATTTCTCACGGAGCACTCAGATGTCTGATTAATGGCATTCATGTAAAATAACACAGTTTGGGTATTGTATTCAGTGAAGAGATCCTTCAAGAGGTTAATACCTTTTTGATTAGCAGCAATTGCTGCTTTGATGTCAGAAATATTGTCAGATACTTTTCGTGAAGGAGATGAACCTGGAATGTTCTTCAAATCATCCACAAAATACCTTTGAATACCGTCATTATCAAACTTACCATTCTCCACAACTTTCCAAGCCTCAAACTTCGCTCCTTCCATGTCAAGATGTGTTGCAGAGGAGTCCATCGAACCTGCAACGCTTCCTCCAATTTCGGCGTGATGTGCCCGGGAACCCAAGTAAAAGCGAATAACCCCATCAACAAAAACTGGAGATATAATGGTGATATCTGGCAAATGAGTTCCCTTCGCATTTGGATGGTTAGTAGCAAGAACGTCCCCAGGATTAATATTTTTTCCCCAGTAGTTTATCTGCCACTTAACTGCAAAAGACATGGCGCTCAAATGGACTGGAACAGCAGGGGCATTCGCAACCAAACTCCCATCTTTGCCAAATAAGGCACAACTGAAGTCCATACGTTCTTTGATGTTAGCACTGACAGATATCTTTTGCAATGTGGTACACATGGACTCTGCAATAGACATAAATCTGTGAGAGAAAATAGACAATTGAACAGGATCAACCACATTGGTAGCTTCAATCGCATCCAGAGTAGAGTCTTCTTCCAAATCTACTATAACGTGTCTTGGTAAAACTGTCAAAAATGAGAACGGTTCCAACAAAATCGTTTGTGTAGCGTCCAAGACTAACGCAGGGCCAGACACCTTCCCGCCAATTGGTAAATCATCAAGATTGTAGATTTCAGAGTTTTGGAACCCACCAGAGAAGTATAGAGGTCTCACTGTCTTGGCAAGATCTTTTTTGATATCAAAGAGCTCAATTTTTTTTAAATCTTCAAAAGGTGATCTCTCTCTGATTTTGTTGACATTACCCACACCTCTGACTCTGATGTCCATAACAATAACCGGTTTGCTGGAGTCATTGAAAGAAAACTCTCTTTCATGGGTCTCATAGAAGATAGTTAAGAAATCTTTACCGTTGCTCTCAGAAATCATGAGTTTAGAATCAGATCCTTTGTATCCCATATTAAGAAAGATCTGATAATCGACATCATTAACACCCTGCTCACTTAGTTCTTCAAACACTCTCTGCTTCAAAGATTCACATTCTTCTAGCAAAATCGTTCGAGATTTCTCAGAATATTCTCGCAATGTAGGCTCCTGCGCTTCGTGGATAATATCTGCCATTGCAATACCATACGCAGATAAGATTGAAGAGTACCGGTGGATCACCACTCGCTTCATTTTTAACACTTTTGCCAATGGAACAGCATGTTGACCTCCAGCACCACCAAAGGAAGCAAGGTTATGCTTCGAAACATCGAAACCTTTGTTTTCTGTAAGATGTCTGATAGGCTTTGCCATTGCCACGTTAGCTACATCAAGGAATCCAAGCGCAACTTCATACGGAGTCTTGGGGCTTGCTTCAGGATGCTCTGCGTTAATTTTCGTTGCCAACTCTTCAAACTTCGTGACCACAGCCTCTGTATCCAATTCTTCGTCTTCATTCGGGCCAAATATTTTTGGGAAAAATTCCGCCTGTATCCTTCCACACATCAAGTTAGCATCAGTAATGGTCAAGTTCTGACCATTCTTCCTGTAGCAAACCGGACCTGGGTGAGCAGAGGAACTCTCGGGACCCACACAATAAAGTCCATTCTTATACGTGAGAATAGATCCACCACCAGCTGCGACGGTATTGATATCAAGTTGGGGCGCTGCAAGCTTGATTCCAGCGGTGGTGGCCTCAAATACATGCTCGTAGGCTCCAGCATATCGAGACACATCAGTAGATGTTCCGCCCATATCAAAACCAATAGTATGGGTTCCCTCATCTCCGTCGTAACAAGTCATGGCTTGACCAACTACCCCACCAGCGGGGCCAGACAATAACAGCTTGAGGCCAGTAAACTTTCTGTAGTCACAAAGTCCACCGTCGGACATCATGAATTCAACGCGCGTAGTGTCCTCGAAACCCTTCTGAAAGCCTGAAATCAACCCGTTGATGTATTCTTGGACAATTGGAGTGAGGTAAGCGTCGACACAGGTGGATTGGCCCCTGTTCACCGCTTTTATCATTGGTAGTACCTCATGGGACAATGTGATGTTCTCAAATCCCATCGCACGAGCAATTTCGCCAATCCGCTTCTCATGGACTTGGAAGTTGTAGCCGTGAATTAATACAACTGCAAGTGAGCGGATTCCATCCTCTTTCAATTGCTGTAATTGAGCCCTAGTTTTTTCCTCATCAAGAGGCTTGATGATTTGTACCACTTCCTTAGTCGACCCTAATACGTAAGTTTTGTCATCAATCAAGTCCATGGCATCATATCCCGAGGCATCCTCCGTAAAAGCAGGAAGAGTGACTCTTTCAGCGACTTCGATAACTCTCTTATACAAAACCTCTGGCTTTACAATATTCAAAGCAAATAGATCGGGACGTGACTGGTTTCCAATGTGTAAGATATCCTTGAAGCCTTCGGTAGTCACAAGTGCTGTTGGTACACCCTTTCTTTCCAACAAGGCATTGGTAGCCACAGTAGTACCAAGACGAATACTTTCAATTGCCGATATATCCAATTGAGTTTTACGTGGAATGTCGATGCCATGGAAATATTCCAAAACCCTGCGAATACCTTCGATATTGGCGTCAGCATAGTTGGAAGGGTCCACTGACAACAATTTGAAAACGTAGTCTTCCTTCCCAGGAATAATAGCCAACACATCAGTAAACGTTCCACCACGATCAATGGCGATCTTGATACCATTGGCTTTGGTCATGATATCTTACCTACTTTAATTCATGTTCTACTATATTCATATATACCAGATCTGAGATAGACTGCACCAAAATGTGGAAGGTTGAGACGCGGAATTGTTGATGCACCATCAATTTTGGTGAGGAAACTGGAAGCGCCAACCAATGAGACCAAGATCACGAACGCAGTTATTAGGAAAGTTTAAACGCTGATGTGGCTATCGGGGTAATTTCCTATTTGAGAAGATATGAAGTGAGGATTTGAATGGGAATTATCACACTGAATGGGAGTCTAGATCAGTGGCCCGTTTAATTTAATCCCCACCATCCGGGCGTTTCTTTAAAGTGTTGGAAAGTTTCATCGAGAAGTTTTATTGAAAGTAATGATCAGATTATTTTCAAATCAAATCATACATAAGAGAATTCTCGAGTTTAAGGGTTTACGCAAATTGACAAGCCCTGAAGTTCTTCTACAAATGCTATCAATAGATTAGCTTCAATTTTATTAGAGACTTAATTTTTTGGCATTAATTAGTCAAGTGTATTGGATTTGAGCTCAAAACTTCAGATTAACTTCATCGTAAAACGTAATCTCGGAAAAGTCGAGCTCTCTGTCCACCACCCTCCATGTGCAATTAGTAGCATTGAAAGCAGTGGCATCGCTCTTCCATCTCCAGCAATAATTCAATTCTGGGTCGAGAGTTCCTTCCAACTTCTTGCGAACATACTTTCCAATATTAGGTAAAAACTTGAAAGCATGGCCACTGTCTCCCGTTGCCACGTACAACTGGTTGTATCCTGGAACCTCGTCAACAATAAAATGAGAATCCGAAGTGTCGGCAATCCAGCAGACCTTATGGTCAAACAACTTATGGTATGCCAACTCAGGTGCAAATTTTCTCAAGAGTGCTAGGGCCCGAGCCGGCTCATCTGATGGAATGGTATCTCTGGGATTTTGTAATTTATACCGGGGCAAACTCTTCTTCTCGCCTCTATCAAATGGATCTTTAACATAATTGGATGCACCGGAACCCGGTAAGCATAACTTTAAGATTCGAGTCTCGGGATCTGGAGGAAAGAAGTAGCCCATGTCAGAATCAAATACAACTGGCATATCTTTGTACTTGAAGTATTCCTTCTCATTGACACGAATGTGCGTGACAAACAATCCTGTGGCAGCTTGTTGTGTTTTCATGTCCACTAAATATCCAGTTGATGCCCCCATAGTCACGATGATCTTATCGGCCATATACCTTGTGCCATCCACTGTAGTAACAGAGTCGATGCCGTCAACAGTTTCGATTCTCACCGCATTTCCAACATCACCAAAGAAGAATTTGACTCCAAGCAGTTTTGCATTGGCGTAAACTGCTCTCAAGGAGTTAGCAGCATGTGCCAAGCCCGACTCTGGGTTCCATTTGAATTCTTCATCGTTCTTAACTACATTTCCAGTGAAAATAGGAAACTTCGAGGTCAATTCTTCACCTCCTCTGAAAATCTCAATCTTTTTACCCACACCTACTCTCTTTAAATTGTCTATGCCAACCTGTTCGAATTCCTTTCGTGAAATATACGACTTGGGAGTCAACATCACTCGTCCGCACTCATTGAATGTATCCTTGAACATTGGCGAGCTGCGCCACAAATCCAATGCTTCGATAGACATTTTGGTATACATGAGCTCCGAATACTCCGTTCTGATGATCTTGTTGTAGTCGTTGGCAGCAGACCAAGGCGACGGCACTGGATATGCATCGATAGCTGTCACATGGTAGCCCTGTTGGGCCAATTCTAAGGCCGAGGACAATCCCATCACTCCGCATCCGACAATGAGCACAGTAGTCATTCTAGTTGAATTTTTTGAAGAATTTGGGGAGCTGCTTCATAAATCACCACCAATTACTTTTTCAATTGACACGATCGGCCTCGGGACAATCTCCTTATCAAGAAGCCCGCGATTATGCAACATTTATGCACGGCAATCTAATCAGAAGGCGCTTACAACTTCCAACATAATGCGCGCTTGCGACTTCCCACTGCGCAATAGGATTCCTGAGTAAATCATTAACATCCATAATTTTTTTCTTTTGGGTTTCAATTTTCTTGCTCCAACCGGAAAGATAAAATTCGGGGCACTATATATTCGCCCCACTAAAACCATTTGAAATTATATCAAATGTCCACAATGAATTCTTTCTCTTCTCCTGACACCAGGTCTGACAATGAAAAACATACTAACATCGTAACCATTAAGAGTATTCTGAAGCTTGATGATGGAGACCTTGATGAAGGTGCCAAATTTTTGCTTGAACATCCACAGCATGCTGAATACTCACCAGAAGAGGCTGAGAAAGTGTTGAAAAAAATTGACTTGATGTTGATGCCAATCATGACTTTGATCATCACTTTTGCAGCTGCTGATAAAATCATTATCTCCAATGCTGCTGTTTACGGAATGAGAAAGGATCTAAACTTAGTTGGTACCCAATACTCTTGGCTCGGATCTATATTTTATTTTGGCTACTTGATTGCAGAATTTCCAGCCAATTTCTTACTTCAAAGATTCCCTGTGGGCAAGACACTATGTCTTTCATTTGCAGTGTGGAATGTTGTGCTTATGTGTATGGCTGCTGGTAATAACTTCGCCGCTATGGCATCTATGAGATTCTTGTTGGGAATGGGTGAAGCCTTTTTATTTCCAGGTTGCTCAGTTATAACGGCCATGTTCTATAAAAAATCAGAACAACCATTTAGAACAGCTATTTGGTTCTCGGGATTCTCTTCACTCGTGACTGGTATCTTATCTTATGCTGTGGGCCATGCTAATTCGAAAATAGCTAATTGGAGATTACTTTTTCTCGTGTTTGGTTGCATTACTTTATTTTTGACATTTTGTTTGTACCTTATTTTGCCTGACTCACCAATGACATGCAAGTGGCTCTCGGAGAAAGAGAAATACATTGCTGTGGACAGAACGGCAGAAAACAGAACAGGCGTCAAGAATAGAAAATTGAAGAAAGATCAGATTATAGAAGCTGCAAAAGATTGGAAGACTTGGATCATGGCGTTGTTTGCGTTATGTAACAATATCTCTAATGGCGGTTTGGTCACTTTCGCTGCTCAAATTGTATCTGGTCTTGGCTACTCACCTATCCGAACTACATTATTAGGCATGCCTACTGGTGTGTTCATGACAACCAGCAGTTGGATCATTGCATTAGTGACATTCTTTTCTCCAAGGAAGTTCAGAACAACTGCTGCCGCGATTGTGTGTTTATGTCCATTGATCTGCTGCGTGCTCATGATGAAACTTCCTCGTGAAAACAAGACAAGTTTGTTGATTGCCTATTATTTCTTTTACTTTTACTGGGGACCTTACGTCTGCATGACTGCTATCTGTTATGCAAATACGGCTGGCCACACAAAGAAAACTGTGGTCAACGCAGTCAATTTTACAGCGTATTGTGTTTCAAACATCATTGCTCCGCAATTCTTCATTACAAGTGAAGCACCGGGGTATGCAACGGGCTACCACTCGATTTTAGGTTTCACCACCGCCTCTTTTCTCTGTATTGTCACTTATGGCACTGGATGCTATTTTGAAAACAAGAGGAGGGACAAGAAGTTTGGAAATGCAGACGACAACTTTGATGCCGAGGTAGATGCTCTTGATTCTACTGACAAGCAAAAGGAGGCGTTCTTCCGTTATGTTTGGTGATGTGGCGGAGTACTCAATTTAGGTAGTCGTCAACATTACTGAAAAAAGTTGAAAGTTCGCAAGCTTTACTTCAAACTTTATGGCCCAGTTATAACACAATATGGAAATGAAGCCATTTAGATTGAAAGTCTGCTTGTAAATTCCGTGTGCTTGGGTCGTCCAATGGATGATTGCGAAAAGTATGAAAACTAGTTCAAGATTATGAATTCTCTTGGGTGTGAATATCAAGTAGGAATAGAAAGCAATACTAAGGGATTATTGGTAAGGAATTGGTGTTCTTATGTGTAGAAACAACTATATTTACTTTAACTCTTCGCTCGTCTTTTTGGTCTTTTTTTTATTTTTGAAAGAGCAATCAGAGAACTGTTACATTTAGAAGCTTTGCAACAATTAGGTGATAAGCATCTCCGATTCCGATACCTGTGTCCGCATTCTCTCATTTGCATATCTATCTCCGACACACGATCCAAATTTAGTTTATCTCCGTCATACATGAAGATCAAAAGTTTGTAAGCCTATCCAGAGCTACAAATGTTTGGGGAGAAGTCAAGGGGTAATGTCACAGTTTATCTCCGCTATTTCCCCATGTAATTTCAATTAGCATTATTAATATATACCTAAGAACTCAAGAATTCCAGAATAGAACTAAGCCTGAAGGAGGCAGTATGGTTTTTTAAGGTTTAATAGTAGTGTGGCCCTTGGTGCAATCTGTATAATGATTGTAATCATACTTAAAACATAAACTATTTCAACTACATTCCAGCGTATTTGGACCTTGCCCTCAATCTTGGCCCGTTGAAGTAAAACAAGACAGGGATAGCAATCATCAACATGGTTAAAAAGCCCAATATCTGTGATCCCCAGCCAATAGGGAACTTATGTGTACTCAAATTCAAAAATAAAGCTCTTCCAAAAAGTGGGAAGGCGCCAGCCATGAAACTTCTGAACAAGTCGTTTCCAGCAAAAACTGAAGCAATATACCTATAGAAGGACATACTTAAATAATTGAACAAGGTCTGGAAAATCAAGAAAGCCCCAGAAGAGGCAATTAATGCTCCAATCATTGGTGCAATCCAGTGAATATCAGCACTACTGGTCCACGAAAAAATTGTTAACCCTATGGGCATCAAAAAACTTCCAATTATGGAGATGGGAATAAACACTTCTGGATCAACCATCTCACCCTTCTGCAACTTTCGAGTGAAAACTCTTAAGATATGATTGACATAAAATATTCCCCCAAGCAAGATTCCCACCATGATGGTGCAAAACGCAACACCCGATTCAATCAACGTGAAATGGTGAACTTCAAAGAATACGATGGGAAATGCCTCAAACCAAAGATACATAATGGAATAGATCAACCCAATATAGACGTTGATGAGTAACACCACTGGCTCAAAGACAATGATTTCGAATGGTCTCCACAAAATGTCTACTGCCATCTCGTGTACCGTCATCTTACTATTTTCAATGTGACCCTCACTGACGATCTTCTTGTTTCCAGTCAAAGCCCTCAATCTCTCTGCTTTTCTGTACAAGATGGTTTTCCCGTATGATTCGGGAAGGAACCAACCCAAAACTAAGAATGAGCTCCCCGAAGCAATACAAACAAACCAAAATGTCCAGTGGAAGTTTCCTTTCACAGTAACAATTGCGCCGAACAAGGGACCCATGGAGGGAGCACAAACTGCTGCAATAGACCACGCACAAAGTGATATTGGAATGAATGGCATTGAAGTAACATCCACCACACTTGCACCACCTGTAGCCAAGCATGGACTGGCAAAGAAACCAGCAATAAATCTTAAAACACATAGTGATGCTAAATCATTGACCAAAGCAGTTGGGATTTGTAAGATAAAGAAAATGAACAAAGTAATGATATAAATTGAAGTTCGTCCAATTCGAGCATTCTCAGACATTGGAGAAAATACCATTGGCCCAATTCCGTAACCAAATACAAATAGAGTTAACGGTAAAACTGCCAATGTTTGATTGATGTTAAACTTTCTCATAATCTCGTCAACTCCAGGCGTATAGATTGCTGATGCCATATAAACAAAAGCAGTCAAAATTCCAATCTCGAAAATAAATAGGATTTTGTAAGGTAAGGGCCAATTCAATGGATTCTCAGGATCATCTTCGCCGTCCCACCCTACAATGATTAAGTTGTCCTCATCAGATTTGTTGACTTTCACTGTTAAATCAGAACTCGACGATTGAGAATTCGACCTCGACTGTGAACTCATCTGGTCATCAATTTCTGCTTCTGGTTTGTCCCTCGATCCATCATTTTCTAATTGAGCTTCACTATTCCCTGTGTACTTGTCTGGAATCACATAGTCGGGCTGCTCTTCTTTGTAATTGAAGAGTTTTCTACGTGACAAGTGGTAAATGACGCGACCCCAAAAGCTTTCTCTGACGAATTTTGACAACATTGTTTGATAAAATTTATCTAATTACTAATTCTTATATATGATTTTACCACGGATATAACGCCGTGTATGGTTGCAACAATAGAGTTTAGCCCGACACAGTATGTCGGAGCCGTGAAGGTGTAGTATTGGAGAGGGTGAGCGGATTTAACTCAGAAAGAGGAAGAAGTGGAAGAAAAGGAAAAAGCAGAACAACGCAAACAATAGGATTTGCCACCACTCGGTATATTATCTGAAAGGTGGATCATCCTTTTATTCCCAATGCGGACAAACCTGCCTTGGTGGGTAAATTCCAGTTAATGCTTGTGATTCATTTGAGGTCAATTCCCGTTTTCACGTTACTTCCAATCCCAAGGTCTTCACATGCATGCCTTGGGTATAAAGGATTTCGAGAGCTGTATTGAGTGTACCGTTCATGGTAGATCTCACGGGAACTATTACTTCAAGTCATGACTCTCGTCTGGTTAACCTTTTCTGCAGCAACAAGGGATACTTGAGATCTTTCTCATTCTATCAACAGTTTGCTATTAAGCTAGGTGATGTGCTGATGTCTTGTCTCTTTCTTGCTACGTCTATTTTCCCCCTGTTATAACGCGTCACCAGTTTCATTCACTGAGAGATTTCATAAGTCTGTGCTTTCTAGTACTCAGCTACGTTATCTATGTATCTCTTCCACGATGGTTCCACGCAGATTCTTTCGTCTGATGGAACTTGAATCCTTCAATTGCTGATGTAAGTCTGGGGTTTACAATCTCTCACGAGTATGTTAATCCTGATACGAATCCTGTCTCGGTACTTTCCACCTGATTGGTAGCATCCGGGGACTCGCTACTACCGATCTAACAGTCTTTCGAACATTTGATGAGCATGTTTTTCAGAAGTGAGCAAAGCCGAAACGAAGTTAATAGCATTCTGGTATGCATAGTAGATCTTCTATTCTGCAAAGTGTACATATTACATACTACAAGGTACTGTGCATAGTGCAGATTTTGCAACCACTAGACCAGTTGATATCTTCGATGCTCCATCTTGACGAAGTCGTGTAATCCGTTGAAAAAGTAATTGATCTCTGCTTCATGCCACCAAAGAAGTACTCGATAGAGAGAGATGTGTATCGAGGCTTTCTATACACCATGATAGATGTGACAGCCATTGGATGGGCCGAATTCTTCGGCCAAGGCTGCATTCTTATTCTAAATGAACTTTCTTACCTTGGTGTAATCAACTACTATTATTTCCTCTGTAACCACTCCTTTTTTGACGCGATGGGTCATTCATTTTGGTCAAAATACCTTTCGATCTTCACGTTTTGACTGTCACACTTCTGAGGCGCTCAATCTCTGATTTATATTTAAGCCCTCTTTTTTGGATCTTACACAATTGACAACTCCTGGGTTCCTATTCTCATCATGTTATCCCTCCCATACAATTACGACATGTTGTCTTACTTGGAGCGACTTCACAGGCAATTCTAACTCACCAAGTAAAGCAAACCTATATCACAATTTGAACTTACAAACTAACCCCTATAATTCGAATAAACGTTTTGTGTATTCTAGGAATAATACCCTTACTCAAGGAATGATGCTGTAACTGGATAAACATCTTGTCAACTACATATGATTGATCTGAACTCAGTTCATAGAGCGATACCAACTGCTCTATCGTAACTTGTTAGCAACCATCAAAAGCTTAGTGGAGTTGCTCTTCAACTGAAATTCCAAGCGCACAAGACGTCTACTGCAACTTGGTTGTTTGAATGAAAATCCTCTAGATCTCAGACTCGCTAAAGTTGGGGTCTTATCCTCGCGATTGAAATATCATCCCCAAAATAGTTATAAATACTCGAAGTTCACTTCGGTTATTTTTGATCCTGATTGCTAGTTTTCCACTTAGATAAGGAATATGACGGCATAACCGGCATAATACCTGATAACACAAAAATCAATTCTGTACACTCAGTTTTTATAAGCCCATACTAGAGTGCATCAGCTACTTTCAAGAAAGGCAAGAAGGCTAAAATTCAGGAGGAAAATCAGGGGACAGTTGCATGCGACAACCATGTAGGCCGCATTTAGTCTGCCGTCTTTACATGATCACCCTCCGAGTGCAGGGTTTGATGTCGTAACTTGGTCACGTGTTTTGTCTTTACCTCCCAGACAGGACTATTATCAAAACGGTCGCAACTGCTTAGTTACATAGAACCACGTCGTTCAATAAGTTCTAAGAGCTTCCTTAACTGTTAAAGCCTTCTTCTACATGTTCTCTCGCGTTAACCTCCCCTCTTTCGGCACTTTTGCAGCTTCTATCTACGTCGGCCGTCACTTGGCAGAAGTGTGGGGCACTCATCGCAGCGTTCTCTGCAGGTGATTGCGTATCAAGGCTATCGAGAAAAAAGCTCCTCTTGACCCTGTCAACTTTAAAGTAGGAACTGCTTCTTCACCACCACCGGTTTTTGTCTGACTCTCCTTACTGCTGTTAGTACTTC
>Ga0160505_100808_pt1 | contig 16015 bp, 12 predicted proteins | sample DIDeMG_FD_108225 | JGI IMG/M metagenome (GOLD analysis project Ga0160505, IMG submission 108225) | Enriched chicken feces microbial communities from UW Madison campus, WI, USA - DID2874_E49_Stillage MG | ecosystem: Host-associated > Birds > Digestive system > Large intestine > Fecal ... | reverse complement strand
AAAAACAAATCCTGGCTACGACTGGTTCAAGGAGTCTCAGATTGATTGGGTTGGGATGGAGGCTGAATCGCTTCTAGCACATAAGGACAAGAAGGAGTTACTCAGCATGGCGTTCTTCCATATCCCGATCCCCGAGTACCGCAAAGTTGAAAATAGACCCATGGTGGGCCAGCTCCGTGAGGGAGTCACCGCTCCTTTATTTCACTCGGACATGCGCTCAGCTTTCAGCCAAGCAGGAATTCAGGTAGCAACTGTTGGCCATGACCATGCTAATGACTACTGTTTGTTAAATCCAGATTCGGAAAACTCCGAATTCAAGCACACCATGTGGTTGTGCTATGGTGGTGCTGTTGGTGAAGGTGGATATGGAGGCTACAATGAGTACATTCGGCGAATGAGAGTCTACGACCTTAATGAGGTAGGTTGGTCGATCGATACATGGAAACGAGCCGAAAATAACCCCGGCGAACTTTTTGATAAGCAAAGAGTTGTTGAAACTGGTTCTGCCGTGGATCACGTGTAAGTTCTGTTATGAAACAGTGGAGTAGTTGATGTGGAGAACTTGATTGGGAGAAACTGATGATAAAAATACGAAATTTTAAATAAAATCAAAATATTCTGTGCAAGGCTGTGACTAAGACCATATCTGTAGTTGAGCTTCCTTTTTCTCTTCACTTTTATCAATTTTTCCGACTTTCTCTTCTACTCTCTCTCGTCTCCATTAGACGGTATCGTCGCACCTTAACCACCGTTACCTACATCTATCAGATCTAGGAAATATCCCGTCAAATCGTCAATTTTCTTGTTTTCGGACGGGTACGAGTAATCAAATTTCAGATCTATCAACTTTTATCCTCAATCCGTTACTTTTTGCGTCGCTCTGCATTTTCCTAGTCTTCTGTTTCAGAGTGTAATTGACGAATTCGTCCATTGCACACTATCTTGATTTCCATCCAGAACTTCATCCAAACTACATCCAGAACTAGCCAAACAGCAGTAATACTGTCAAAGGGCCACTTGATATGACAGACTACTCAGACATCCATGCCTGGCTTGCCAAATCTGGCTGTCAGCTGTATCTCAATCGCTTCGTTGAGCATGAAATCACCGTGGATCTTTTACCTGAGCTAGACACTGCTGCCCTTCGAGAAATTGGAATCCAGAAGCTTGGTGATCGTCTCCGGCTTGAGTTGGCGATTGCTGACTTAAAACAGGAGCTCCTCAAGGAGAAGTATCCCATCGATCAGATCCGAAAAGCAATTGATCAGCATCCTGAAATCGTTGAGGTTCCTGCCGACCCCATGGAGCAAACAATCGTTCTGCCGCCTGAGCCTGCCACATCTCGAATTGTCACGTTCATTTTACCCGATGGCTCTTTGAAAAAGGTAAATGTCGAAGGCTGTTTTAATGCTCAACTGATCAAGAGGAAAGTGTTGAAAAAGTTGGGTGTGAAAGGCAGAGATCACGAGTATGACACTTACATTCATACCACCTCCATGGGGGAGGCCCGAATCAGTTGCCTATACGATGTGGAGTTCGTCACCATTTGTTTTTCGCCAGATAGACCTGAAAAGCATCGTATCATGCTAACACCCAAGAATGAGCAGCCTTCCGAGACCGCAGCTAGCCAATCGCTTCGAATCTTACAGAGAATCGCTGGCCGTAAGCCTCTGCCAAGTTCTTCCCAGTTGCGGAACTTTTTCGGCCAGAGACCTCCAAGTGAGTTGATCTCATCCAACTTGGGCCAGTACTTCCCCGAGACTCCGCTGCAAGATCTCGAGGCCACCATCAGAAACTCTGTACGCCATAGTATGCGGATTCTGCGTCGTCTGAATATGCCATTCGGAGGGCTGGCACTATCGTTGGGAAGACCCTCAGGTGCGTCCATGATGTCTGAAGAGAGATGGTTCAGACTGCAACGTACCATTGGTGATGTAATGGTGCACAACGTTAGCTTAGTGGATGAGGCCAAAAACCCCGGCGATGGTATGCTGATATATAGCAAGACATCAAATCCTCTAGCATCCAATGGAAGCGTTCATGAAGACGGAAAACTGGTACTTTCTCAGAAAACAGGCTTGAGTTCTGCCAGACATAGACTTTCAGTGGTGACGCTGTTTGCTTCGCCCAACAACAGATATTCTCGAATCGAACTTGTCAGCGTGGACTCAGAAGATGAAGACGAAGAGAACGACTTTTTGGCCCACTATGGTGACGAGACCAGTGACGAGGAAGGAAACCTCAATTTCTCTTCTGGAAAGAAGTGGGTTCAGGGTGCACGCATTGGCGCAGGCAGTTTCGGCACTGTCGTGTTAGGTATGGATCCTATCACTGGAGAGTTGATGGCTGTGAAGCAGGTTCCTATCCCACATGGAAACACCAAGCAGAACGAGCTCCAACGGTCGATGATCGATGCTCTTCATCGAGAAATGACGCTTCTCAAGGAATTGAACCACGAAAACATCGTCAGGTATTACGGACTGTCGTCTCAGGGCAATTTCCTTAACATTTTCCTTGAGTACATTCCTGGAGGCTCGGTGCTGCTGATGTTGCAGCTGTACGGTCCATTTGAAGAACCCTTGATCCGTAACTTTACCAGACAAGTGCTAGTGGGGTTGAGCTATTTACACAGCGTAGACATTATCCACCGTGACATCAAGGGTGCCAACATTCTCATCGATATCAAGGGTACGGCTAAGATTAGTGATTTTGGAATCTCCAAGAAGGTCGAGCTGGGAGAGGATGGAGATGAACAGAAGCCAAACAGGAGGGCATCACTCCAGGGTTCAGTCTACTGGATGGCCCCTGAGGTTGTCAAGCAGACAACTTATACGAAAAAGGCAGATATCTGGTCGGTAGGTTGTCTCATTGTGGAGATGTTCACAGGCAGACATCCATTCCCTAAGTTCAGTCAAATGCAAGCCATTTTCAAAATTGGAACCCACACTCTTCCCGACATTCCTGTGGGATGTACCGCCGAAGCACGGGATTTCTTGGTGAAAACGTTTGAGTTTGACTATGAAAAACGACCCAGTGCTGTCGAGTTACTTTCTGAGTCGTTTGTCACTCCACTAGTGATGTCGGGATCTCAGAATGACAGAGATGATACGGAAGGTTCTACGCTGAATGTCTCATCGCCAGATTTGAAACGTGAAGGGGAATATCTGCCTCGAGAGCCATGAATGTTACCGCAATACATTATAAATTGATTCCAATGCATTCTCAAGGCACGACAGACATGATAATCAATGTGACCGGTGAATTAATGGATGCAAAATGGTAGTGCATATGTGCCCGACGCTAATTTTAGTGGCATTGAGTCACCGCCGATGACCGCTATAGAAACTACAGTGAACATGGGGAGAATTTTCTCGTGTTTTGCCGAATACACTCAATTTCATCTATTTGACCCAACTATCCCCTTATAATTTTCGCCAACTGACTCCGTGCGTCCAATTTCCCACCATTCTCATTATGTTCTCTGTCGTCAAGATTACCCCAATTTCCTGTCTACTGCAGAGAGAAAAAGTATGATGGACTGCACCATGGCTTACAAAGTCTATTACTTAAAAGCTCACCATCTGGCTACCACTTTTGGAACCTCTCTATTGACACCCTTTTTAGCTGCTCAGACGTCATATATAAGCAGAAAGCACCTGCTTCTTTTTGTGTCTTCAACTCTTCTGGCGTTCTGGCTCCATGGATATCAAAAGGACAAAACCAGTGGTGTTGTACAACCACCCAGAGCCTCGGGATCATAGTCCTTCCGACTACCGCCCATCTCGACTGGTTACAAGGGTAGCTACGTTGCCCCTGTTTGCAGAAGATCCTGACATTGGCCAGGGTTACAAGCTCACACGTACATATTCCGAAACAGAGACCAACAACTTCGATGTGGATACGGGCCACCGCCTTTACGACGATGGCAGGATTCGTACTAAGCCTTCGCGGACCGTTTCGCCCTCTAGACCTCCATACCGGGAATCATCGTCTTCAAAGCTTTACCTGAGATCCCACGACGAGTACATTGATGGTGATTATAGTGCCCTCACGGGCCTAGAAGATGAATACGTGCCAGGTCTTGACTTTGGCGACGTCCTCACACACTGGACTCACAACAGCTCCGATGCTTCCACTCCTGTGTCCCGTGATGGGCTGTTCTTAGATTTAAACAAACTCCATGCCAAAGTTGCTCCTCAACCTATTCAATTTAGAACGCATCCGTTCAGCAAGGGTGCAGACTTCTCGCCGAAGCCCAATTCCGATACTCATCATCTCAAGAAGAAACCGAAGTGTTCACCTACTGTGGTGGATCCAGTCAGTGGGGAAGTCAACTTCAACGCAGTGCTAGCTAGTCTTCCACTGAACTTCTCTGATTTACCATATTCCCAAAGGAAAAAAATGGTGAAGCTGTTCTCTGAATCGATTGATTATTCGCAGTTCGCCAACTTTGCAAAGTCTTATATGGGCGAGAAGTCCTCAGTTGGTCTGGGAAGAAAATCCGAGAGTAATTCCGTAGTTCGAAACGGCAGTTTCCTTCGCAAATCCAGAAGGAATAGCGCAAATACAATTGCGGGCCGCTTATTGGCCCTCTCTCTGTCATCTGATTTGAGAAAGCTCGACAGAGCACCCAAGGTTAATGTGGACGAAAAGGGAGCCATTGTCCTTGGCCATGAGTTGGGCAGGATCATTGGATTTGGTGCCTGGGGCACCATTAGAGAGTGTACAAATAAGGATGGCGTCGTGCATGCCATTAAGATTGTCAAGTCAACAAAAGATAATGAACATTCTGGTAAGGTTCACAATCCGAAGGTTTTGCAGGTCTTCCGCAAAGAAATCGAAATTTGGCAACAGTTGCACCATCCGAGCATTCTTCCGTTGTTAGATCATGTGGCAACAGAGGACACTATTTTCTGTCTCACTGACCGAATTGGCGGAGGCACTTTGTTTGAAGTTGTGTCGAGATGGGGTGATTTTAATGAAGGGGTTGACAGTACAGGTCCATTCACGTTCCTGGTTGAGAACCAGAGAACCCGTTTGCAGACTACCATCCAGTTCACAAGACAAATAGTTGGTGCACTTCACTACATGCATCAGGAGTTAGGAATTGTCCACGGAGATTTGAAATTGGAGAATGTATTGGTGGACGATCTGGATCCCACCAATTTACAAGTCATACTTTGTGATTTCGGCATGTCTCGAGTATACGCTCCACAAATCAGCAGAAAGCTGTCACGCTTATTGGACTTGAGTACAGACATGGGCCGTTCGAGAAGTTCTGCTGTTCCCATACGCAAGCCCTACGACAGCCCCGACACTCATAATACGAGGTATCTCTTCGCCGATGACTTGAAGGTTGGAATTCTGCACTTGCTTCGTCCACATGGGCCTGCTCTTCAATCAGTGGACTTGAGTCACCATGGGTCTCATGCGTCATTGTTGGATTTCCACGAATTTAAATCCAAAGATAGCAAGTTGGGTGGTGAGATTGATTCGGACTTGCCCCATCTGCACATTGGTCTGTTGCCTTATGCATCTCCTGAACTTTTGAACCCTCTGCCTCCACCATTGGGTCCTTCTGCCGACATATGGGCGTTGGGTGTCTTAGTGTACACAATGATCGTGGGTCGGCTTCCGTTTCAACACCCATACGAACCTCGTTTGAGAGCTATAATCAGCGCCGGAAAGTATAGCAGACGCACACTGAAACAAGCGTGTCTTATGGAGTGGTTGTTCGAGGAAGAGCCCTCCTTGTCTAGCTCATTGGTGGATATGGGTAGAAGGGAACAAATTGAAAGGGTTAAGATAGAGTGGGAAAAGCACGATCCCAAAGAGTTTGAGGGTGTTAAGTGTGTGATTGAAGGGTGTTTGGAAAGGGACATTACAAAGCGATGGGATATTGATCTGATCGTGCACGAATTGAGCAGCAACCACGGGGTAACATCGATTGCTGCAACAGATATCTAATGGAAATTAATGAGCTACGATAATGCTGAAGCACAGAATAATTTCACTGTTATGTATTAAATAAAGATCATTTGGTGATTACAAGGTAATAACCAATTTTCCAACTGCACGGTTGGATTCAAGTTTGTCCACGGCCTGTTGGAAATGGTCAAAGTCGTAGACGCTGTCGATAGTCACCTCGATGTTATGCTTCTCGAAGTACTCCACCACGTGGTCTGGCCATGGATCGTTACCATCCAAGGTGATCAACTGGTAGTAGTAAGGCAAGAAGCCCCATCTGGACTTCATTCCACGGAATACGGCACTAAGGTTCTTGACCAACATAGGGAAAATACCCTTGCTGTAGTCGATTTTGGCATCTCCAACCAATGTGATGTAGGATCCACCGACATCTCTGGACTTGATGATCTCTCCAATTTGGGGGAACAAGTCGTTGTTTCCGCAGCAGTCCAAAATAGCGTCAAACTTGCCGGTAGCCTTGACGGACTCCAATACAGGGTTCAAGATGTTCTTGTGTTTGGTGTAGTCGATGACCTCGGTAGCACCGTACCCTCTGGCGATAGGCTCAGTCTTGCCAGAACAAGTCACAACAATATGCTCAGAACCGTAGACTTGCTTGGCCAATTGTACAGTAAATCTTCCCACTGATGTTCCTGCTCCAAGAATAAGCACTTTGTTGAAAGAATTCAAGTTCTTGCCGTTCTTCTCGTGCTTGCTGTGGTCAAACAAGGACTCAGCCGTACCAAACACCAATGGGTATGCAGCAGCCTGCTCATAAGTGAGCTTTTCTGGAAATCTTCTGATGGAAGCTCCGGTCTTCTTAAATGGGTTGACCAAAGTGTACTCACCTAAAGTTCCATCACCGAAAGGAACCTGGTTGATTCCACACACCTTGTCGCCAACTTTGAGGGAGGTTTTGGCAGCTGCGGAGGCACCGATGGCCACAACATCACCAGAGTAGTCAGAGGCAAAACCCTTTTCACTGAAGGAAAAAAGAGGGATGACTGCACTCTTCAACAAAAGGTCGACTGGGTTAAGTGCGGCTGCTTTGACCTTCACCAAAATACGATCGCTGGCAACCTCCAATTCACCAGTAGCATCCTGCTTAACAGGCAATGAGGTCTTCTTGATGGCAAGTGGGGTGTTTTTGTTTTTAAAACGAACAGCGTTGAATTCCAAAGGCATAGTGAATATTTGACAATTGAGGATGGACAAGAATGGAATTACATGATGGGGATATATATATGGTTGCTCAATGCCGTGCCGTGGGGAATTCCCTTTTCTCCGTCGGGATATTGTTAGTAATCATAAGCAACACTTGCCGAGGAAGGACCACTTAAAAAAAGAAAGAATAGAAGGTTCTCGAGTTTGACGTACGGCTAGGTGAGTTGTGTTTACGGAGATTACGGAGCTAATTTGTGTTTATTCTTTCACAATTGTTTCACTGATTTGTAATCTTTGTAGAATATGGGGTAAAATGGTTAGAAAGTAAAAATTGAGACGGATTGTGCAAAAAGTGAAATGACTTCTGTAGAGCCTGAAAAATACAATGAATGAATTCTTGTCTCCTTCATCCTATTTCCATCATTCTTAAACATTTATCTACCCTTGCGATTATTGACATTGTGTCCAGATTTAAGAATGGCTGTCCTTACCATCACAGCACCTGGCTATTGTTATCTGTAGTATACAAGACACGGCGAAGTAGAGATCGCTAAACTGAAATTTCAGTATTTTGCCTTGACTTTGCCAAAATGCCTTTGCCAGACAACTACACGTTCAGACCTGTCAAAAAATCTGACTACCGGGAGTATTTGGACACCTTGAGTGTTCTCACCACGGTGGGAGAAGTGAGTGAAGAGCAATTTGATCAGTTGGTGGGTACATGGAACAAAAACCCGGAGATTTACTTTCCGCGAGTGATTGCTGACGAAAATGATAAGGTGGTGGCCACCGGAATGCTTGTGGTGGAACAAAAGCTCATTCATGGGTGTGGAAAGGTTGGCCACATCGAAGATATCGCCGTAGCCAAGTCTCAACAAGGCAAGAAGTTGGGTAACTACCTTATTGAGCTGTTGAGCGAGATCTCCAAACAGAACGGATGCTACAAGGTGATTTTGGACTGCCTGGACCACAATGTAGGGTTCTACGAGAAGTGTGGCTATAAGAATCTGGGGGTGTTCATGTCTAGAAGGTATGATTAGGTATATAGAATATAGAACGGAAGCCAATAGAAATTTGTTCGAATCCCAATAAAATTCCATGGGGAGGTTCCTGCTATGCTTTCTCAAGCGCCTGCGGTTAGTACTGATGGCTGACTATATGGTCAGTTACATACCTCCACTGAGACTATAGAGTTACCACGAATAACGATGGTGCCGATGGCGACCTTCTCTCCCGAGGAGGATTCCACTGCATCAGCCATGGTGATGTTCATGAAGACGTCGTAGCCTCGAAGCGTTCCGGTGACTACTCGTGATCCATTAAGCTGGACAGAAACTTTTTTGTCCAAGTACTGAGGTTAGTATGAAGAAAGGAAAGGAAAGGTAAAAAAATAGACAGGATTGTAGCTGGATTGGGATAGAAGTTTGGAATAACATTGAAATGACTTTAATTCATATTGGAATTATATGGTATTGGAATGATATTGGAACGATGTGGGACTGATACTGGAAATGATAATTATTGAAGATTAGATGCCCATCTTCATCTCCAAGTCCAGGCTTCATCTCATCTCAATTTCTCCGACCAAGGCATTCCATCGTGAACAACAAATAGTCAACAGAACTCCCCATCATCCACTCTTTCCTCCACACATGGTCTATACATACATTCTTCAACTCCGGCGCAGATACCATGGTTGTAGTTGAAAAGTCCTATGTACACCTCGCGATCACAACATCACAACATCAACAATCTTTCTCCACACTCTATATTTCTTCACACTAAAAAAAGCATGTCATGAATATCGACTTCAATCTTCTAGATGATATCGATAAGTCGGACACTCTGGAGCCTGAGCAGTCCCAAAGTGCCATGGACAGGCTCTTGGTGCTCCAGACCAGAAAGGTGGAGTTGATTCAACAGCGAGATGCTCTTTTGGCTCGGAAACAAGAGTTGGCCGACTCAATTGACCGTCTCAACATCACATTAGATGACTATCAGCAGCAGCACCATCAGTATGAGACAAGGAAGAAGTTGGAATATTATCTTCACCAGAATGATCATGAATACGCCAAACTCGCTGCATCTGATGGAGCTGCAAGCTTTGTCATAGATAACCTCAACGTGTTGCCGTCTTCGGACTGGCCGCTGCGACTACATTTGGTCAAGGAGTTCTATCCACACATGACCATTTCGGACTGTGATTCTTATACTGAGTATGATAGCGATAAGCTACTCACAGTCAAGGTCTATTCGGTAGCTGCCAAGGGCCTTCCGACGCTACAGGTCAAGCTCTTTGTTCTCAAGGAGGCTGTGTATCGTATAGAAGTGGTCAATTGGGAAAAGGTGGCATTTTCTCTTCAGAAGATAAGTCCTACTTTTCATAAAACTGTCAAGAGGAACTACATTCCTCGCAAGAAGATCGACTTGATTATGTATTCATACCATTCGTTAGCTCAACTTGAACAGAAGAGAGTGGCGGCTCTCTCTGAAATCTTGTCTACATATTCTGATTTGGTCCTTCGACCTGCTCACGACTGGATCAATGACCCGTTCTCGACTCTAGTTGCTTTACCATATGTAGAGCTAGACTTGAGCCTGAAGGGTCCAAGATTCACGGTTCGTTTGTACTGGACGCTATGTTTGAACAACTCGATCACGGGATCATTAGAGAGCGAGCTAGAGATTGCAATTATTGGGGAGGAAACCACAGTGGTTGCGAATGCTAATGAGGTCTTCTTGCGACTAATACCACAACATGGAGTGGTCGGGGCATTTAAGGTTATGCTTGTCAACATATTTGGGTTAGGATAGAATCAATGCAATTTGTCATTTATTTTGTTGTTTTGTAGACCGTTCTATTTTTCAGTTTTACAGCATCGTCAAGGTCTCGTTCTCCAAGTCAAACTTGATGTGGTGTGGTTTGGACCGACACATGAGCCCATTCTGCTTGATCAATTCGTCCACCAACGTGATCAACAGATGCTCATAAGTGGTGCGTTCATTGGCATTGTTGAAGTCGTGCACAGCAACGTATCCAGAGCCAATTTTGTCAATGCTTCCAATATCTACTGGCGAAGAGTCTCCAGGTAATACATCTATCCCAGTCACGAAATTCTCGCGCTTGAGAAGTTCCGGCTCGCCGTTTTCGTAGCGTTCTTCCTCCATCTGCTCATCGTAATGATGATTCACTAACATCTTGCCCTTTTGTTGGTACAAGTAAGCCTCAACACCATTGACAAGATCGCTACGTAAGTCCTCCCATTCGATACCTAACAAGCCGTTGCCAGTATCTTTTTTGTACTGGAAATAGCGGTGCATCCATTTCAAATACTCTTCTCTTCTCTCAGCAAAATCTGGGGTGACTTTCGAAACCTGCGAAACATAGCCTTTAGACTTATTGGCAATCACTCTCCTCTTAGCTGTTGACGTTAAACTATCTCTCGTCAATGGCTGAACTTCGATGTCTGTGGTGCAAACTGCATACTTCTTCACAATATCAGGAAGCCCTGCGATAGGGAACTCAGGATTCACCCATCTCATTTCGGCATCTAAAGGCTTTTTGTTTTCATCAACCAACGAACCGACCGAGGGTGTTGGCTTTTTTCTTTTCACCCGGTCGGCAACATACTTTTGAATATAGTTTGGACGAGCCTGTTCCTCAGTCTGTTCGATTTCATCCGCAGACTCAGCGTCGTCTCCATGTAAAGTGTCATCCACCATCAGATCTTCCATTTCGTCATCAGCCTGAGTAGTTGGACGCAGAAGCTCCTCGGAGGACAACTGCTTACGGATCTTGAGGCGTTCACGCTTTGATTTGTTTCCACGCTTTGGGTTTGTATTATTGACATCTTCATGCAAGTGTAGCATTCTCGTATGGTACATTTTGATAGCATACTCAACCTCGAAATCGAGATCAATGTCGTGGGAGGCAACTTCGGCATCGGGAATAAACTCAATGGGAGGAATCAGCTTAGGATTAAATGGATTCTTCTCCAACTCCTCAGCAGTGAAAGAAGTTTCCAAGTATGTGTACATTAGCCACAAGAAGCGGCGAGCCCTGTTGGCAGGGTAGATTTCGTCATTCAAAAAGAACTCCATAAACTTATTTTGCGGGCCGGGAGAAGCCTTGATGAAGCGCAATTTCTCCAGGAACGAGTCATGGTCATACGAGTCATCGTAATGGAATGGGATATTCTGGAAGAACGTACTCATCAAGAAAATCAATTTGATAATGTTCGTGTTGGGCTTGCTTTGGGGAGGATCTCTCAAAAGATCAAGAAGTGTTTGCAAGTGATCTTGGCCATCGCAAACGGCCTTCAAGATCGTCTTTAGTCGTGGAGTATCCTGAAGTGGTTTTGTCTGGCCATCTTTATCAGTCTGAAGCGATGGGATCAGATGGTAAGTCCGAAGAGCAGATCTCATGTCGGGGACAAAGTTGACAGTTGTGTTCATACGGCCCGCATTGACAAGCAAACACACCTTGCTGACGGCAATCCCCATTTCAGTGTCTTTTATGAGTCGCTCGCGCAAAACTTTGGAAGATTTCAGCGACTCTGCCAAAGTCCTCACGTAGAGCTCTGCAAATGTAAGTTTTGGTCCATTGGCAGCGTTGGGCACCTCACAATGGGGAAAGCTGTTAGTAAATACCTGCAGTTTATCAGTAAATAACTCATGAAGAAATTCATATTGGATATCTTTCCGCCAGAATGGCTCTCCATCTGACTTTTTCAAGTGCTTGAAGCCTTTTGATACAAACCTGAAATTTGGAGGAAGCATTCCGAGCTCCACTTCGGGCGAGTCAATTTCGACCCCCAGATTGGCGTTAGCTGAAGGTCTAACAGCCAAAGACGGGTCCAGCAGCAGCTTTTCGTCCGAAGGATCTAGACCTTGCAGTGGATTCAGAACATTCTGAGACATATGAATTTGACCTGGCTGTATTGGCTGCAAAGGCACCAGACCAGGCAATGGCTGGGCCACCGAGATTTGTGGATGCAACTGTGGCGGTGGCTGAACATATTGCGGATGCACTTGTAGCGACTGGCCTTGTGGAACGATTGGAAGTTGTGGTTTGATATCTTCAGATAGCAGAGGTGCAGCATTAACAGGCTGGAGAGGCGGCGATGCGGCCGAATACGACGGATCCACAGGATCCGGCGCCGTATAGGTATCGTGGATGGGATCGTAGTTCATGGAGAACGAATGGAGACGAGAAACAGTCGGAGAATGTTGGACAGTGAGACGGAGGTGGAGAGGTCGTGGACACACCAATTAGGGTGGAGGACGCGGAGCAGTGTTGATGGGGGAGGTGTTGATGGTGAGCGAGGAAGAGTCCAAGTAAGGGATGTTTGAAGGATGAAGAGGGAGAGATGTATTAATGAGGATATGACGAAAGATATAGGGGTATTTATGTTTCTTTCGGGATAAGAAGGTGGAAGGTATGGGGTGGGTGTAATGGGCTGCGAAATACGAACCATCAGAAGGTTAAGGCCGAAGTGAAGGAAAAGTGAAAGAAAAAGAAAGGGAAGTGCTTTAAGAAAACAGAAAGTTGTATAATAAAACGTTCGAATTGGAACAAAGAGGTGTGAAATGTAAAGAAGAAAATTTCTGTTTTTTTGTATATTCAATGTAAAACTTGAGCTTTACAGGGCATTTTAATTGTAAGAGGTGAGTCCTGAGTGGACGAATGAAATCAGAGATATGAGACAATGGAGAAATTTATAAAAATTAGTCCGATTTTTGTCGACTCACCAGTACTCTGACAGAATTTCTATTTTGAATTTGAAATACTTCGCTAATGCAAATTATCATTTGTCTTTAGTATGTTATTGGAACTAATCACTAGTAAACGGGATCGTAATTCGTCACTACTGAATGGCCCTTTGTTGACTGCATGAAGCCAACTAAAAATTATGGCTGTTTTTTGCAAGCATTATCAAAGGCACTATCACCACAATCAACAAATCATCTTATTTTTTTTTTTCTCCTCTATTTATCAACACCTCGAATCATGATTGATCTCATTGATGTTATTTATCCAATGGTTGATCTCTGGATATCTGCTTCGTTTGGTCACCCCATGGACTCCTATTCATTTCATTGATCTCTAGTCACTATTCATTTCATTGATCTCTAGTCACCTGCTTCATATCCATTTATCTTCTTATTCTTTAATTAGACATCATATCACATTCACATCATATGATGCAATACTTTCTCTACAACCATTCTAAACAGATCAATTCTATATGGTGCTGCTAGCAGCTCCCCCGTCACGGCCTCGCAGCCAGTCTACCCAGTACAATTAACGATGTTTATACATATACACAGACCAATCCACGCATATTTACCACTGGGAAGCAGCAGCCTCCTCACCAGCAGCAGTGACACCAGAGTCAGCCCAGTCCTCAACGTTGGTCTCGGTGTTCCACTCGGTCTCGGCCTCGGCAGCAACGTCCTCGGTCTCCTCGGTGGCAGTGGCAGCACGAGCCTCCTCGGCAGCGTTCTGCTCAATTTCTTCTGGGTCTCTGTAGAAGTACAAGTCAGGCATGACAGACCACTCGGTCTCTCTGTCTGGGATGATGCCTCTCAATCTCAAAACCTCTCTGGCCAACAACCACCAGATCAAACCGATGGAGTGCTTACCTTTGTTGTTACATGGGATAGCAACGTCAACGTACTCAGTTGGCGAGTCAACGTCAGACAAAGCAATGACTGGGATGTTCACGTAGGACGACTCCTTGATGGCCTGAGCGTCGGTTCTTGGGTCAGTGACAATCACCAATCTTGGCTCCTTGAAAGAACGGGTGATGTAGTTGGTGAAGTTACCTGGAGTGAATCTACCGGCAATTGGAGTAGCACCAGTGTGGGCAGCAAACTTCAACACGGCTCTCTGGCCAAAAGTTCTGGACGAGCAAACAACAACGTCGGAAGCGTTTGGAATGGCAGCGATGATTCTGGCAGCCAAAACAATCTTCTCCCAAGTCTTGGAGATGTTAATGACATTGACACCGTCTGGTCTAGTCTTGTAGACGTAAGGCTCGTTGTGGACCTGGACGTTTTTAGAGCCCAAGTGGACGTTGGCGGCCAACAACAACTTGGCGTCTTCGGCGGTCAAGTTAAACGATTCTGGCAAGGACATATTGGGTTTGCTAGTTGGAAGGAGAGAAAAAGGTGAATGAAAATTTCTCTGGATGTGCGCAGGAGGAGTGGGTGTGGTGTACGGATGTAAGCTGCGCGAACAAGTCGAGTATACCGGGACACAAGAAAAAGTTTTCTTTTGGTTAGTGGGACGGCATGTGGTAGAGGTTGTGCGTGATCACGTGGAAAAAGCAGGGCAGAAGCCCTAGGTGTGATGAAACTGGAGTGATGCAGATAAGGAGACAATAAGTAGGAGATAGTGGGTAGGAGATAGTGGGCAGGAGTTACTTGGTAGGAGATATTTGATATTATAGACAACGGTAAAATTTGATTGGTAAAGTTAAGTGCAGTTAGTATACCTACTTAAGCATAGTAAGCTTAATAAAATTGTATCAAAATATTTTGGTTAACGTACTGGAGTGGTTTCCTAGATTGGTATGCTATCAATATCCCACGATAGCTCATTTGGCGGGAGATCACTAATTATTAGAATTGGTTACGATTGACTAGATGAGGGAGCTATGTGCAAATGAATTTAGGTGATTATGTGATTGGACAACTTCAGTACCGTTCGTGATGCATTCAACCTAGGATGTTATTGTATCTATAGCTGATTTTACCTCAAGTAATGCATGAGTTGAAGAACAGAAGTAAGCTTGACAATTCTCGATTAATTTGCTCTTAGCTTCACATTAATTTCTGCCTCTCTTCAATTTGACCGCATCAAGTGACTGCTGTTATTAAACTTCAAGTTCATGGTTAGATGGAACCAAAATACCTTCCAGCAATACCCTATCCCTTTAATCATATCAACCACCCTCTGATTTCAAGCTGCATGTTGCAAGAAATTCTATTATCTGATGGACATCAGTGGGTGTTGCCTAACTTGTTACTGGAAGTCTACTAGATGAGTAAAGAGTTCAACCCCACAATCGACTTCTCAGGCATTTTCAATACGAATTCACATCAGTAAAGAGGAAATTCAAAATGGGTCTAACCTCTCCCCTAAACCAAAGCTATGCTACAGATATTTTGAGTATCCATATGAATTTGGTGATACATTCAGAACACCAATCACATGGCTACAACAGAACGTTGTGATCCAACTTAAAAAACAAAAAAAAAAAAACATCATACACATAAAAGCACACTTAAAGTCACAATTGAAACCTTCAAATATAAATGTCCAACATTTCCATGGTAGTAAGAGAACAGCAAGTAACCATTGCGCAAGGTTACCTAATCCAGCCAACTTGACAAGACCTGTCAAATGAACCCTTTGACAGATTCCAAATAATCCAATGAGAATGATACTCAGAACACTCCCGGATCAAGATTACCCACATCTACTACATTCCTTCATCATCTTTTCTATCTCTCCTTTTTTCCCTCGAATTTATCCCTTTTTCCACATTTTCCCTCTCTCCTTTCCCAGTTCCTTCTTATCTCCATGTGGCTGCGAAACCACCACATTCATCCTCCCACCACCCACACTACCTTCTTCTGCCTTAAAGTCTCCGTGGCAAAACCAAGTATTCCCCTCAATCCCTTGCCACAACACCTCCACTTAATTGCCTTCCCTAAACATAGCAAACAAACCGTCAGCTACCCCGAATCCTGTTTGCCTTCATCGGGACTTCCCAAACTTCCGCTCCCTCCATACAGGCTTCCATCGCCATTGCACCGAACGGCTACAATATTTAATGCATAGCACCTTCCCCCGTCGTAAACCGTCTACTTTTTT
>Ga0160505_100806_pt1 | contig 16042 bp, 9 predicted proteins | sample DIDeMG_FD_108225 | JGI IMG/M metagenome (GOLD analysis project Ga0160505, IMG submission 108225) | Enriched chicken feces microbial communities from UW Madison campus, WI, USA - DID2874_E49_Stillage MG | ecosystem: Host-associated > Birds > Digestive system > Large intestine > Fecal ... | reverse complement strand
GCATTTGGTCGAATGCGCCTCTGATGATAATAAAATTAGATGCTTTTTTCTCGTTAACGAATAGATCGCTTGTCATGTTGAATGGTGGACCGTATTCCGTGATCCGAATTGCATTTTCCCAGAACTAGCGCTCCACATCTTCTACTACATACATAATCGGATTGTCGAAGATAGTGAAATTCGCTCGGACCTCGTACTCGAAGTTCAATGTAATGTACGAATAGAGTACGAGGGTAGTGAAGTGCTGGCATTATTCACTACTAACGTAAAGACGAGAGTAGGTTTACAGTTTCCCAATCAGGGCGAGACAAAGTTCGAAATTTGTTTCGTAAAAGAACACTTCCTGGCAATTAAATCTAAAGTGTTTTTTAGATTCTTCGCACGTCACCTCCGTACGCTACCGACCTTAATCGATCTAGGCATAACTGTATGCTTTCATGATATCTCGCATCGTGTGTTTTGGGGTTCAATGTCAGAAGCTCAGAAAACTCTCGTGTTATATGAACCATTAAAATGTTTTGGTCATGTCGAACAACTTTCAAATTGAAGTAATTCACGTGATTCATTAACAACCCAGAATACATGATTTGTCTTGGTCAAGAAACATTTGCCAGCTACTAATCGGACCTATTAGTGTCACTGCCGAAAAACAACTAATTGCAAGAGACTCATTACGTCGACATTGCATGTTGAAATAGGTGTGCTTCTCATCTTCATTCAAAATGTTTTTAAGACTCACAAATGCTTGTGCGAAACTCAAGATAACGAAAAGAAAATGCTCAAATATAACCGAAAGACAAGCTAAATAATCAAAGGGTTATATGTCATTTCGAATCCAAAAAAAAAAAAGAAGTATTCCCCTGGATGGAGGACCCAATACATACGCATATGTTTGTTCTGTAGAACTCTTAAATCTCTTCGTAGAAAGAAGCTAACAAGAGAGATTAAATCTCTATAATCTATTGATCTAGGAGGGTTTTTTCATGTTTTCTTTTTTCATTTTTCTGTACACTATGGGTATGGAAGTGAAGGTATCTAATAGTGGTCCAGAGCGACTATTGTAAGAAGGCTCCGTTACAATACTGTCCATTAAGAAATATGTCAACCGTAATGATTGGAAGTTCATTTTGGTAAATCCACAGAAGAAATAAATTTCTGAATATTAATAATGAAATTTGTTATAATGCATTTTGTTTCCTGTTTTGATTACTACACCGGGGGCTATTATTACTTCTCTGTTCCACTGTCCAGTCCTAAGAGGCCAGCCATGAATGATGCCGCCTTGAAATGAGATCCGTGATTGAATACCACACAACTTAACTGTTATTATAGGATGCTGCCCTAGCGATCTATAGACAAGGAGTCTCAAATGTATTTGCCAGTTTGGATAATAAGAGGATTGTGACATTAGAAAGCACAATACGAGCAAGGGTACTCATCGGGGCCGCCATGGAACATCCCTCAACAGTCAAAGTCAAGATTCTCGAAGTGTCTCCAGTTAATCTCGCAAAGAATCTTGAGGCTGAATGGCGTGAACCATGTATGTAAAGCGCAATTAAAATTAAGAGCGATCAATTCCCATTTTGGCTATAAGCAACACTCAAATTGCAAGCTATTGTCAGAAGTCAAACTATCTCACAATGAGGAACTAAATATATTCCATGGCAATATCATGTTACAAGCAATAAACAGTGTAACTCTAGTCTGAAAGTTGGGATGGTCAACCAAACAGTGAACTCAGAATTGATCTAGGAGGACGCGAAAAACAATACTGGAACATCAACGGATACCAAGTCACACTTTCAAGAAATATATGAACATAGACTCCCAAAGGATTATGATACTTAGCACTTCAAAATTTGCTATTGGTTATTTTTGATATTTGCAAAGAAATCTCTTCATTTGCATGATAATATCAAGAACCTGCTGGCAAACAATGTGCTTTGGATTCATACATACTTTGTGGGATCGATTGAACTACTAAAAATCACAGCTTTGATAGCAAGTTACATTCTGAGGCTAGAGACTTGTTCTTTCCATAATACTTTATGAAGATTTACAAGATATATACCAATAGAATATTCAACATTACATGGATTTGACACCCAGGAGGGCTCCTACATATTTTCATCACAAATCTGTATTAGCCACGTATGCAAGCGTATTAAACGTAATTGAGGATCTCCATAGACTGGAAGCCCGTTGTCTTCGTTCACCAGTCACCTGGAACAATATTTTCCTTGGCTAATGGAATGTTTCTCTCAAACTTGGTTCCTCCTGGTCTACAAGGAGGAATGTATGGATCCGGGTGCTGCCATTCAGCCAACTTTGATTGAGCTTTGGTGATGACTTCCTCCAACTCATTTGGATCGGAGATATGTTTGTTGGACTCAAATTGGGCTCTGATTTTGATTGTCTCTCTTCTGTATGCATCGAATTTGAGGGAAGAATCAAATGCTGTTCTCAATGCTTGTCTGAACAAAGAGGCAACTCTTTTGCTGTTAGCTTCAGTGAAAGGAAGAATGGACTTGCTCATACTGTGCTTGTTATAACAGATGTACGAGAAGTTAGCACTATCAACGTAAAGATGTGAGCCTTGTAAATGCTAAAACTTTTATTGGACGGAGAGTTAATGGTGTACTGGTGTTAATGGAGTGCACAAATTATTTTGCGCAGTTTCGTACTGGCTACATCATTATAATACAAAACACTTATCTTAACAATATTCATGGCAACATATAGTTGATTTACTTTTGGTCACTGACGTTCATCAAGCTTCCAACAAAGGATAAGATCAAACGACTTCTCACTTCGTTGATATCCTCTGGTACCAACCAAATTAAGGCACCAATTTTTCTCGCAATCGAAATAGCTAATCTTGCGTTAGCATATTTCTGCTCGTCAGTAACATTTGCACCTTGATAAACCAAATCGTAGTCAACATAACCAGGCTTGATCCCGTTCAATATATCCAACAAGAAAACACCATTAGATAAAGTGGAATCCTTAAATGACCTGATGTTACTTGTTCTTCCGCCCTTTGCAACTTGAGCATTTGCCCACTTCAAAATGTCAGCATCTGAAACATGCTTGCCATTACCCAAGCTGGAAAGTGTGTTAACAATATTCCTTCTCATTAATTGCCAAACAAGGCCCAATGTCAACAACTTGTTGCCATCAACGATATCAGATCCCTCGATTCCAACTAACGAAAAGTTGTTAGCCTTGCCAATCTCCACAGAATAGTTAGTATTTTCTAAGGCTTTGAAACGTGACAACTCGCTACCATTGGCTGGCCTTTTATTGATATGTTTCCAGGAGACACTGCCAGGTAAAACCTTGTCGTAAGCTTGCAAAAGCGCCAACCCATCCTTCAAATCCTCAAACAAAGAGACAATTGGGGGATCAACATCCATGGAGTTTAACCACAACGTAAACACTCTGGCCTCTCTCTCTCCTTCAGCATCAAAGTCTTCAATGTCAGGCTTCTCACTTTCCTCGATAGGGTCCAAACCAGGATATGTGTTGAACAAATGCGCAACGAATGCAAGATTCAATTTCGGATTTCCACTTACCAAAGAAGTTGGAGTCAAATACTTACGAACTCCAATTCTCTCAGCACTCTCCAAAATTTGCTCCGCACGTTGCAATAAGTCTGCAGTCTGCAATGGGGACAAGTCACAACTTTCTGGTTGCAATTGGTTCAACAACACAGTATAGTTTTCTCCATCACTTATGTCTTTAGAGAAGTTTCCAACTCTTCTATGCCAACCAGCGTTCTTCAAATGGTAATTGAACCAACGTAGCAAGATCTGTTCAGGAGGCAATCTCAAAAATTGCTCAAGAGTTTCATCGTCTTCCAACAAGCGGTACAATTCGGGATGTAATTTAATATCGACCTTGGATAACAAGCCGCGACGGATAATCTGCCAAATCAAACCCAAAATCAAGTGTTCCTTACCATCAATAATATCCTCCGAATGAACATTGACAACAACACATCCAATGGCTTTAGCCGAGTTAATGACAATGTTGGCATTCTCTGACATCTGAAAATTATTTAGTGTTTTCTTCTTCGCAGATGGAAGATTCAAAACACGAGTATCAATTGTGTCAGGAACCGAATCATTAATCAATTTGGATAATACCAAACCATCACGACATTCATCGAAGATTTGGAACGTCTCGGTGTCGAATGGCAATCTGCTACCAACATCTGAATCTCCGGAAAGAACGGAATTGATATGACGGGTGAATTCAGATCTCTCTTCATCATTTATAGTGTGAGTAGTGCCATCAGTCTTACCACTGATGTATGTCTTGTGTGCCGTGTTCGCCGTCGCAATTGGCGCAACTCCAGATGACACTCGCTTAGATGGCGAGGCAGCTGAGGAACTCAAAGCACCAAATGATTTCCCACCGGACGGAGCCCTTGGCGAAGGTGCTGGTCCATCGACATTCTTCAATTTGGCCACCAACTCGACATAGTCATCTAACTCGACATGGCCAGAGGCATCCACGTCAACGACTTTCAAGGTTTCTCTTGCTTGATCGTAAGTAAATTCGCCCTTTTTGGAGATTGCATTGATAACATCCTTCTTCTCAACCCAACCCTTTTCTTCCAAATCGATATTCCGGAAATCTTCAATTATGGAGAAGATGTCACCCTGGTCTAATTGGGGAAACTTCTTCTGTAACTTTAAGACGTTCATTTTCCCTCAAAACTTTCACACAATTAAAAGAGAAGCTATTAAAAGGACAATTTCAATTGGGAGTGTTTTTGTTAGTCATTAATTGTGAAGTCATTCCCCCAGGCAGTGTTTTGGTTTATACACTACCACATTTTAAAGGGGTCCATGAGACCTTGTTCAAAGAATCACACATTGAAGTGCTGTCTGAGAGACAATACACATACTCGCATTGACTCTGTACGGGGCGATTCATGACTATCTTCTTGATCTTCTTTTCCAAACCAATTCTTTTTCACGAGAATTTTTTGTACGTTAGCTTAAACTCAAAATGAGTCCATCAATACTCCAGAATTATTTTTTTCTTTTTTCACAAGGAAGGAAAACTTCAAACGAAAAAAAAAAAAAATAGTAGCACTTGGAGGAAATGATATTTACAACTGTGTTTCATTTTCCATCTTATCCTTTCCGACCATCAGGGTCTGGAAAACATCCTTACATCTCACTATTCAAGCATGATCTTAAACATTTGTGAGTAGCTCGAAAGTCATGTCTAATTCAATAAAACCCACTGCCTCAAGGCAATTCATATCAGCAACTCCTGATTTTTTGGAAGATGATACATCTGGGTGGAAGTCCGACCAACCGTCATTCAATATCGAAAATGTGCAACTTCAATTTGATTTACGAAATGGGCTCCAGAACTTATTAGTGTCAAATAATTTCATGTATGTTTTGTCTTCTAACATTGTTTTCAGAATCGATTTGGACAATCCATCAATTCCTACAAAAATTATGGTCCCAATGCTGAACGATGGACTGAAAGTCACCAATTGGTGGCTTCATCCCAATGGAAAGTTCTTGATTGTGCAAGTCAATAACAATCAGTATTTTCATCTTCACAGTCAGTATTTAAAATTCAAAATTCTCCCAAGATTCAAGGGGCTAAATATCGAACATATATGCTTTGGAGATAAACATTCCCATCAGAGCACCGGTGATTTTCTTTTATCCTCTAAAGATGGAAATATTTATGTAGCAAGCATCAAATTTCACGAACCCGGAGTTCAGGATAAGAAGCGTGACGACAAGTATGTTAAGCAATTGCACAGGCTTGACGGGACTATTCATGGACTTTTATTCTCAAACAATAGCACACAGATACAGATATTCGTGGATGATGAAATATTAGTGTGGGACTGTTTTGAGCCAGTCATGGCGGAACTCACGAGAGTCTTTCGGCAGCCTCCAAAGAAGTTGCCCATTACACTCCTGAATGAGCAACCGGTCTTTTTTATAAAGCAACTGAACTTTTACCTCGTGGATCCCTTAACTGGAGACATTTACTCCAATGACGAAGAGATTCAAATGTCCTCTACTGACAAAATGAACCTAGGGGAATTTGGCTTATTCGGCGGACGAAACTCTTTCATCGTGACGTCCCATCATATCATTTGTTTGTCACAATCGCGAGATTCTTTGATTATATTTAGCAAGCTTGTTCTTCAAAGTCCTATTGTCATTCCCCTTGGACCTCACATTGAAGCTCGGGAACAGGTTTTCGGTCTTGTTTCAGATGTTTTGGGTAACACACATTGGATTTACACTTCTGACGGGATCTATGAGATTCTTATTTCAAATGAATCTATTTCTGTTTGGTATAATTACTACAGAGTTGGAAATTATGAACAAGCTTTGAGATTATTGGAGGCCAGTAATGTGCCGAGCTCGTCATTAAAGAAGAATATGGTTTTAGTAAAACAAGGTTATGATTTACTTCAAAAAGGAGATTTCGGTCTCCAACCACTGAGCCATAGTCATGAAGCTTACAATCTTCAACTTGAAGGAGTTAGACAATTGGCTAGACTGAAGGAGCCATTCGAAAAAGTTTGTTTGATGCTTTTCGGTTTGCAGGAATCAAACTTTGATGTATCTTTAGTTGCGAACAAACTTCTCTTGGAGTATTTGAAGGTGAAATTTTCCCTTTCTAAGGATTCCAACAACAGAACTCGAATTGTAGTATTGTCGAGTTGGATTGTGCAACTACTGTTAAGAGTTATCCAAACTTTGGAATCCCGACTTAGGATTGATGATATCGATAATTTTGCTAGTTATACCGAAAATTATAATACGGGAAAGGATGCTTTGAAGAAGTCCCTTGATGAGTTCAACAGTTCTCTCGACGAATTTTTGAAAGCCAATTACAAATTGGTCGATTCCATTACAATTTATGAAATTCTTCGGGGAATGGGTTTCCCATTGAAATTGCTTTCGTTTGCAGAATTATTGGAGGAATATGATTTTATCCTCAACTATTACATTGAAAGAGAACAATGGAGCAATGCGCTTAAGGCTCTTTCGAAATTGTTCGTTAAAAGCAAGGAAAGAGCCCTCGAGGCAATGCAACGCACCTCTACTGTTCTTCTTATTAACTATGCATCAGGCACTATAGAGGCTTGGCTTCGCTTCCCTGAGGTCTATTATGAAGCATTGTTACCCGCTATTTTAACATACAATAGAAACGGCGAATATGCTCCATTCAATCAGAATCCCACCATGCAATTTTTTCTGCGTTTGATATTTGAAAAAGGCATACAAAGCCAGGTCATGAATGATTACTACCTAGCACTTCTCGTAACTTATCCTCCGCAGGATGATGAGGATGAAATCAATACAGCTCTTATTAAGACTATAGAGTATCTTAAGAAAGAGAATCTGAATCAACTTCGAAAAGGAAAGCAGTACGACTCTGAATATCTTCTTCGACTTTGTTTGAAGCACAATAAGGTTGACGCAGCAATATTCATTCTTGTTAAGGATTTGCATTTGTTTGATACTGCTTTGAAACTTGCTATAGATCAAAATTTGGTATCTGCTGCAGAATTCGTTCTACAGCTGTTCAACGAATATGTCTCAAATAATAACAAACCAGGAAGTGGTGAGCATGTTACCACTGGTCAAGAAGAAGAAAGTCAATTTCAAAACCATATTAAACTTGAGGATACTAATTTTGCTTCCCGAAAGAGATTGTGGATGATTTATGCAAAATACTTAATTACCAGTGTTTGCAACGGTGTTCATTTTAATACCTTGGAAAATAATAATGAACTACTGATTGCCAATTCACAATTTAAGAAGATTAAAAGCAACAATGAAGTGATCTTAGCAAATGGAATTGGTGAAAGAGGTAGCGCAGATACGGATACCAAGTTGAAATCCCAAGAGTTGAATAAAGTTTTGAACTACATTCTCCATCTTAATCGAGAAGATGAAACTATAAGTATTCTTACTTTGAAGGATTTGTTACCCTTATTACCAGAAGATGTTTTGATAACCAGTTTCAAGGAAGAAATTGTGGATTCCTTGGATAATTATAATAATCGCATCAACCAACTATCTCTTGAGATGCAAGAATCTGCTGAAATTGCTGATAAATTGAAAGGACAAATCTTGAATTCTGAAGCACGTGAGAAGTCCGGTTCACTTTTCACAATTATCGAACCCGGTGAGCCTTGCAAACTATGTGAGCGACTACTTATTGATAAAAATTTTCTTGCTTTCCGCAATTGTCATCATTGTTTCCACAAGGACTGCGCTATTCGTTATTACCTTAAACTGAGAGGTGATTACAGGTTTAAAAAGATCTTCCAAAACTTCAAGATAAATTCTTCGGTTACAGATGAAAGAGAGCTTGATGACATTTTGTTGTCCAATTGTTTGTTATGCAATGACAGCAGTATTAACTCTGTTGATGAATATCTTGTGGACTTTGAAAACCAAGTCGAAGAAAAAAAAGATTGGGATTTGTGAGAGTATGCACTACACTGTATGTGCAGGTTGGAATAACCTATCTTTTTTTCCTCTTCTCATCGCATCCATTACTAGCCTACTATATAGAATGGGTAAAACACAGAAAAAGAATAGTAAAGGTCGTTTAGATCGCTACTATTACCTTGCCAAAGAGAAAGGATACAGAGCACGTTCTTCATTCAAGATTATCCAAATTAATGAGAAATATGGACATTTTTTAGAGAAGTCGAAAGTTGTGATTGATTTGTGTGCTGCTCCAGGTTCATGGTGTCAGGTTGCTTCTAATTTGTGTCCCATCAACTCCTTAATCATTGGTGTGGATATTGTTCCAATCAAACCACTTCCAAACTGTATAACATTTCAGTCTGATATCACTACTGAGGACTGTAGATCTAAACTCAGAGGACACTTAAAAACGTGGAAAGCAGATACTGTTCTTCATGATGGTGCTCCAAATGTCGGTTTAGGTTGGGTCCAAGATGCATTCACTCAATCTCAGTTGGTGCTTAAAGCCTTAAAGCTTGCAGTTGAGAACTTGACCCAAGGAGGAACATTCGTTACCAAAGTTTTCAGGTCGAAGGACTACAACAATTTGATGTGGGTTTTCCAGCAGCTTTTTGAAAAGGTAGAAGCAACCAAACCTCCAGCTTCTCGTAATGTCTCGGCTGAAATTTTTGTGGTTTGTAAAGGTTTCAAAGCGCCAAAGAAATTGGATCCCCGCTTGTTAGATCCTAAGGAGGTCTTTGAAGAGTTGGAGGCAGGAAAAATCAATAATGAAGCGAAGGTGTTCAATCCTGAAAAGCGTACTAGAAAGAGAGAAGGTTATGATGAAGGGGATTATTTGCAATACAAGGAAATGCCCCTTTCAGAATTCATCAGGGACGATGAACCGATCAATACTCTTGGAACTTTGAACAAACTTGCAGAGTATGAAAAGGAGGATACTGAATGGAAGATGCTTAGAAAGTTGAGGCATTGCACTCCCGAGTTTCGTGAATGTATCAAAGATTTAAAAGTTTTAGGAAAGAAAGACTTCAAATTAATTTTGAAGTTTCGGAAGGAAGCAAGGGCACTTTTGGGACTCGACGATGAAGATGAAAGTGGACAGCAACAGATCGAAGTTGAGCCGCTCACTGAGGAAGAGCAAATTAATCGCGAGCTTGAACTGTTGAAAAAGAAACAATCCCAAAAGTTGAGGAGGGAGAAGAAACGCTCAAATGAGCAAAAACAGAAGGAAATCAGACGTATGCAAATGAACATGTTAACCGACATGAGTATTGGAATCGAAGCCGAACAAATGGGTTCAGATTCTTTATTCAACCTAAAGAGTGCAGAAAGAACTGGACAAATTGAAGATTTAGCAAAAGGAAAGAAAAGAATGATCTTTACTGAAGAGGAGAGGGCGCGGGGTACCGAAATAGATGCTGGTGATGAGCAGTCGGATCTTGATACGGACGGTGAATTAGATTCCTTGGAGGCCCAAATGGACGCCATGTATGAACAATTCAAGCAAAAAAGGGCAGAAAAAGATTCAAACTACAAGGCAAGGCTTGCTAGGGGAGATCATGATGATGATGCGTGGGATGGAATTACTTCTGACAAGGATAATAGTGACGAAGAGTACGAAAAGGACTTCGAAATGGATATTGATTCAGATGATGAATCTGACGACGATGCCCAAATCGAAGCTATTATTGAAAAAAAGAGAAGGGAAGAGCTTTCAAAGAATGCTAAAATTTTCTTCGAGTCGAACTCTGTTTTTGGAGACCTTAATGAGGACGACCTTCTCACTTCCTTCACCAAACCACAACAAACTCTGCTTTCCATACCGGTAGCTTCGTCCAAGACATTTCCGAATGCAGACGACTCGTCACTCACAGATGACGTGGAATCAGATTTCGAAATTGTTGCTGAAGAGCAGGATGTGGACAGTGACTCTGAATACGACTCTAATGAGGAGAAATTAGGTCTGCAGTTGAGGAAGGCACAATCACACAAGGAAAGAGTTGACTTAGCCACAGTCGAGGCCATGACATTAGCCCATCAAGTTGCATTAGGGAAGATGAACAAGCATGATTTGATCAATGAAGGTATCAACAAATACTCTTTTAGAGATCGTGATTTGCCAGAATGGTTCATTGAGGATGAAAAGAAACACTCCAAGATCATCAAGCCAATAACAAAAGAAGCTGCTGCTGCAATTAGAGAGAAACAGAAAGAACTCAATGCCAGACCTATCAAGAAAGTCTTAGAAGCGCAAGGTAGAAAGAAGATGCGTGCATTAAGAAGACTTGAGAAGCTTAAGAAGAAGAGCGACATAATTAATGAGGACAGTGCTAAGAGTGAGCGAGATAAGGCCGACGAAATTCTGAGATTGATGAGAAGGTTGACAAAGAAGCAAAAGACCAGACCAAAGGCGACTCTTGTGGTGGCTAAGGGCAACAACAGAGGTTTGAGTGGAAGACCTAAAGGTGTTAAGGGTAAATATAAGATGGTGGATGGAGTTATGAAGAACGAGCTGCGAGCATTGAAGAGAATTGCAAAAAAGCATAAATAGACCCCCTCTCATACGCGTCCTTTGATAAACAGAGTTCTAGGATCGTTTGCTGTCTTTCATTTCTGCCTTATCTTATTGCAATACCTAAGGGGAGATCATTTTCGTTTCATGGCAATCAGTCTCGAACCATGTGTCAGGTGAAAGCAATGCTTAAACTTTGTCAGTCAAATTCGAAGAAGATTATTCAGGCTTGTAAGTTAATGCCCAGGAAAACATCATATAGAATCATAAACACTTCAAATACTAATAAATATTACAAGTAACTTTAGGTGTTCAACAAAGATACAGAGAACTTACAAAAGCAGCCACCACACTTGACACTGCTATATTCCGTGCACCGAATAAGGCTCTTTGGGGTATACGTCATCTTTCAGCAAATCACGAACATTAAAAGTTTTTTGATTCAACGTCGTGACAGGAAACTGTCGCTCTTCTGTGGAGTTTTTTGATTATTTGCAAGAATCCCCTGCAAGGTAAATGTGCAAGTATCATTACTTTTGTGTGAGATGATATCTCATAAAACGGTATCCCTTGTTGGCAGTTTCAAATGGTCAATTCAATTCCATTGAAAATCTTCCAATGGTTGCAAATTTCATATCATCGCTTCTTGATTATAACAGATGCGTAACTTTCAAAATCATATTGTTCTTTTGAACGAATTGAATGCTAAAATTATATCGGATGATTTCTTCTTGTGACTTTCTGAAGCCGATGACGCAAAAGAATCAAGCATTCATTCTTTTTCGAGAGGGTCAATATATTTCCGTGAGTAGTACTTTTGCAGGTTTCCTGGATCTCGCGCTACTATTATACCACTTTATTGTTCATCAGCTAGCATGAACCTAAAACAAAGCATAATTGAATGAGAAGATACTATTTAACATCTTCACGCTCTTCAATTAAATAATGTACAAACTCTATAATCGATTCCAGTTTATTTCTACTTGAAACTTCTTGTTCACGTGATGAATGCAGGGAACGATGTCTAAAATTTTAAGGACGACTCCTTATATCTCAGAGCCGAACCAGTTCACTTTGCTACTCGATTCTTGAAGATAGTTCAGCGTTGGCGGTAGCATTATTCAGATAATAAGAGTATTGTCGCTAATTAAGAGGCAACCTTTTTTCTTCATATCACCTTTCGTCGCAAGCTGACCTATCCTTTTCAAACTCGGGCATCCATACCCAACCAACTCAAACCTAAGTGCTACTAGTTGTGGACCAATATTGGACCCCTTCCTTCCGCTCAACCTAAGTTGGCCGTTTTCCGAACAAGGGTGGTACTTTGAAAGGGTCCCTCCCACAGAGATTCAGCATTGCTACACGTATAGCGTCCCTTCTTTTCTACTTTATTCACCTTCTAGTCGTGGTTACTTGTGATTTTGGCGGCTGCTTGAGTATTGTTTCACAGGCTGTCATTTCATTGTTAACTATCCTCGTTTCCTCATTTGCCTGTTGCCATTTCTTCACGAAGTTTATGCTCATTCTGCAGCTTTATCGATGAGTTCTGTTCCCACTTCATCTCATTTATCGGCATCGCCAACTCCAGGTCCTGGCGGCCATCGAATTCATCGCCACAGGAGATCAGCCGCTATTTCTGGAGATTTTGATGTTATTGGGCTAGGATTATTCTCTCCTCCTCCTCCAATCTCCAAGACGTCTCGACACACTTCAATATCTTCAAGTTCCCAGAACTTGATTTCGCATTCCACCTCGCATCAAAGACTGTTTCTGAGCTCATACTTATCACAAGCAAAAACTGCTATCGAGGACCCCGATAAGCGTTTTCAGCGTTCCAGTGATGATGATTTCACAAATAAGCCTCAGCAAGATCCATTTCATTTTCCTGTCAAAAGTCCGGAGATGTTTCTGCTGTCATTGCCTTCAACTCCGAAGTATATGGCATCTCCAATACGCAAATATGGAGACGTTAGTCTTAATTCACCTATAAGACTTAAAAATACGAAGAACGCATCTTCAATTAATTGTCCGTCAACTCCAAAATTGTTCTTAACAGAGGAAACAACCTTAAACAATGAGAATATACCTGATCCTGTAATAGATTTGGATGAAATCTTGAATGCAAACACTGCAAATGGTGATAACGCTGTACATGATTGCGAATTTGGACTTAGAAATCAAGATGATTTTCTTGCATCACCATTTACGAAACTGGGACTGTCTGCCTTCTCTTTACAGACTTACAGCTCGCCTTCATACATGAAGCAACCAATTCGTGAGCAAGCGGCTGACGCCATAGTTGAAGAAGACGATTTGGATGAATTTCAACTGGCTGAAGAGGAAATACTTGAAGAAAGAAGTGAAGGTACAACTGTTTTGGACGAGAATGATATTGATGTTGGCTCGGATGTTTTCGCTAATCCCCAGGATACTTTTAGCGGTCTCTATCTGACCCTCTCTGCGAACTCATCGAACTCCAGTCTTCCTTCCACCGGGGGTAATCGAATGCTATTCCCGTCCGTGATTGAGAAAACTTCTTCAAATTCTTCAAAGGATTCCGGAGTTTCGACATTTTTTTCATTCAATGGAACTCCTACTTCGAAGCGATCGAGTGCTATGGCAACGCGGTACCAATCTTTTTATGATCAATCGTACAAGATTTCGAGTGCATTAAAATACTCATCGACGGAAAGTATTCCAATAGTTTCATCGCAAGGCTCTGAGAATGTGAATTGTGTTATTGCTTCCTCTGGAAAGGAAAATAACACAACGGGCTCGAAAATATTGGGTCACTCGTCGAGTCTACCCAGTTTAAAGTCAAACATCATGCGCCCCATACCTGTGAGATATAACGACTTCCGAACCAAACGGGATGTTAAAGCTGGTAAAGTTTGTCTGCAAATCAACAAGACTCCGGCTTTTCGGGAGCACCTGTCGAGGTCCCCGAACAGTTCACTTCAGATCACAACGAATGCTGTAACTCTGTCACCTTCAAAAAAGCTTCAATCTAAAGTTATTGACCTACACTCTGGGCTGAGCAAGCAGAAGAAGAACATACATGCGCCACCGAGCTCGAAGGTATCAAATAGTCCATCTAGTTTGGTCTCTGAGTACTCTTCTACGGTGACTTCTGCTGGGGAAGCATCGACAGATCATTCTTCGGTTATGTCTCAGGGAGACGTCCTTGTATCAAGCTTGAAAACTAGTGCCAGTGAGATGTCAAGAAGCTCGACTCCAATTATTGTTGTCAGTACTGAATGTGAAAGTTTGACATTGTCCAAACCACCAGCAAATGAGCATTTTAATTCAGGTTCTTCCTTTGAATCCATCCGGCAAGAGAATGATGGATTCAGGCAAGAGAATGCATCTCGTCGGAGTTCTCGCCGGGCGATGTCACCTAGTGAGAAGAAGATTTTGGCTTCGACAGAGATACCCCCGCTCCGAAAGCAGGGAAAGACGAAAAGCGTTAGCAGAACAGCTACGACCAATGACTACGTGGGATCGCGTTCTGAAACAACGCAAGCAACAATCGGAGATGTGCATTCCACTGATGATGGTTCATCTACTTTAAAGAAACAAGGGCGTCGGAAGTCGGACAGGTTCTCATCCTGGTTCAGAAGACATAAATAAAAGGTTAGTAAGTATCATAATTTAATACTCAATTTTTGGAGGGCATTGGCTTGCACCGATAAATGTAGTTGTGTCTGAACTATATTCTATATCCTGCACCGCGCAAGCTGACAAATTTTAAAAGAATCAAGTCACTGGTTCTTTAATTGTTCGGTGTGTCTCGTTGTTGTTGGATATTGGAACGATCCTTAGTGTATTGTTCATAATCATGAGTACTCAAACTATGAATCCTTCAAGTGATGAGCCGTTTGTTGGTCCCAATTTAAATATAACTTTGGTGTGCCCGGAGTGTAAGATTTACCCTCCAGACTTGATTGAAAGATTTAGTGAAGGCGACATAGTTTGTGGGAGTTGCGGCCTAGTCTTGAGTGATAGAGTTGTTGACACAAGATCTGAATGGAGAACATTTAGCAATGACGATCAAAATGGAGATGATCCCAGTCGTGTGGGTGATGCTGGAAATCCTTTGCTCGACACAGAAGACCTCTCAACGATGATTTCCTACGTTCCCGAAAATGTTAAGGCTGGTAGAGAATTGAATAGGGCACAATCGAAGTCATTGGTTGACAAGAAGGATAATGCCTTATCGGCAGCTTATGCAAAGATATCTCAGATGTGCGATGGTTATCAATTACCTAAAATCGTACAAGATGGAGCGAAGGAAGTGTACAAATTGGTTTACGATGAACGACCACTACGAGGTAAGTCCCAAGAATCTATCATGGCAGCCGCTATTTTCATAGGTTGTAGGAAGGCAAATGTTGCTCGAACTTTCAAAGAGATCTGGGCATTGACCAACGTTCCAAAGAAGGAAATTGGGAAGGTTTTCAAGATCATGAGGCTGGTAATTCAAAAAAAGAATGAAACCAATCCAAATGCATACTCTTTGATCGAGGATAGTGAACAAACCACTCAAACCTCGGCAGAGGACTTAATTCGCCGTTTCTGTTCACATTTGGGCTTGAACAATGAAGTCACTAATGCTGCAGAATACATTGCTAGAAAATGTAAAGAGTCGGGGATTTTGGCGGGTCGTTCACCTATCACTATTGCTGCCACGGTAATTTACATGGCTTCCTTGATCTTCGGAGCAGATATAACTCCTTCTAAAATCGCAGGTAAGACAGGAGTCAGCGATGGAACAATAAAGACTTCTTATAAAGTCATGTATGAGGAAAAGGACAAGCTAATTGATCCTACTTGGATTGAGAGTGGTAAGGTTAAGTTGGAGAACTTGCCTAGAAATACCCGTGATTAGTCTTTGCAGTTCAAAGTTGTTTTTTTTTCGCTTTGTTTTTTTTTTTTTTTTTTTTGCTTCAACCTTTTTGTTTAATTTTTTGAACCATTTTTTTTTTTTTATTTATTTGGTAAATAAAAAAAATATTTTTTTTAAGTT
>Ga0160505_100805_pt1 | contig 16049 bp, 12 predicted proteins | sample DIDeMG_FD_108225 | JGI IMG/M metagenome (GOLD analysis project Ga0160505, IMG submission 108225) | Enriched chicken feces microbial communities from UW Madison campus, WI, USA - DID2874_E49_Stillage MG | ecosystem: Host-associated > Birds > Digestive system > Large intestine > Fecal ... | reverse complement strand
TTTATTCACTTTTTTTTTTTTTTTTTTTTTTTTTTTTTTTTTTTTTTTGACATTGATGAGTGAGAGTAGAGAGATAGTTAGTTTTTTATCCTTGTATCAAGTAGTTACAAACAAAAATTATAAAACAAAAATCACAAAGAAAAAATGGATTTCAAAAACACTTGTCTCTGTGAGGATGGCAAGGTAGCGGTGTCAGCGCGTGCAGTGAGTTTAAACGTTCGATGGCGACGAATTCTGCATGGATAATTCCATATGTTAAAGGAAATCTGCAATACATAACACAGTAGATCGGTATCAGAGATTGATACTCCGTAAAACCTTAACAAGCTAGTTTAATCAGGCAGACAGTCAGCAAAATATTTGTGGTAATGGATCTAAGAAACTAGCTATTGCTCCAAGGCCCTTCCTGGTATAAAAGAAATCTTGGGACCAAGCTCCGGTAAAGCTTTTCTTAACAAGTCTTACTCTGTAGAATACAAAGAATACCCCCTGAGGATGTGTTCAACTGCTTCCAGCTGATAACGCTAGCAATTATGATCTTGCTCATCGATGCCTTTCGTCTGGAAATACTTTCCCAGGAAGCCATGACCTATACAAAGTTGAAACGGCTTTCTAAAGGTATGACGAGGCACGCTACTCATGGAAGATTTCAATGAATGAGAGTACTTTCTGCCATACAGTTTCCTCTTAACGTTAAAGTAGTAGTGGCTAATTTCACTTGGTGTGTCATAATCTGATTGCCATTAATTACGCAAAGCAGCATACAAATTTCTTTTCAGCTTTTGAAAAGCTCTATCTAATTTCATGTTGCGTAGGTAGTTTGACTGCTTCCATGGCGGATGTTTTCTCTAGTATTTGTCATCGTCAACTCCATTCATTTGCTTAACTCTAGCAAATAGCATTTCAAGGACACCCTTTGCTAGCTTACTGCTGTTTGGGAGTTTCCATTCTGGATTCCTCGGAGCCACAACATGAATGGCTCGGATGGCAAATCAATCACGGGTTTCTTTCATTCTTATGTTCACCGGTAGGATCTTGGTATCACACTGCATTGTTTTAATAGGTGCAGACCTGAATGGTCTTAAGATTTTGCGTAATTCAGTGTTCTGACCTTTCTGAATTTCATCCTTTCACTGGCCAGTCAGTTTGTGGTACCAAGCTAGGCTAGCAAATTCAAATATTGGCCGCACACAGGAAATATAGAGCTGTTTCATAGTTTGGCAAGAGATACCCATTTATACACCACCAAGCTTTCCTATGATGCCTACGAGTTTTTTGGCCACTAAACGTTGCAGTGCTCTTATCAATGTCCCTACTACCTTTATAACTAGTGATGTCATTAATAAGGCCAACAAAATGAGCATCAATATCTCTAATCTTACAAAACAGAGAACTCGTATAAACCAAAAACAAAAGCGGTCTAATAGATAAACCCTGAAGAATACCCGGATCCACTTATCTTGGCTCTGTTACATTACCAAAGATATCCAGTCTAGTTCTTCGTCCTCCCAGAAAATGGCTCACCCAACACCTGGAGGCCTCTGGGAGCTCCATGTCTGACATAGTTTTTAGACAAACGCTTTTGTGCACATTATCAAATGCTTCATTGATAATAATAGAAAGTATTGAATTTTGGTAGAAAAAAATACAATGTAGTTGCTGAATAGGACATTGGCTTAGACATCAAATGACAGAAAGACCGGGCGTTCATTAACAAATTCACGGACACCAGCTCGTCAATATACATAACTCCAAATAATCTTAGTCCACTGCTCGTATGCCCAATCCGTGAGCATGAATGGTCATTGTATAGCATTGGTTGGTTTATTAACTAATTTGATGGCGGTTTCTTTTCAAGCTTTCACATGGGTATACTCAGATTCTTTCAGCATGTGAGGAACAGTATCTGTGGAAACTGATTTATCAAGTGCTTGGAAGATCTCTCCTATTGTTATATAGGTCTCCGGCTTGAATAAGAGATAAATTAATTCCTTATTACTCTCAGTCAGAGTATTTGGTCGTTTGGAGTGGGTATCGCTGGTCCCACTAGTACACCTTTTGTATTTTTTAAGAATAGCATTTATTGTTGAATAAAGCAATCCAATGGTGCGTTTAATATCAATCATTTTCTTGCCCCCAAAATATCAGTCAACTATAACTCCATAAAGAAATGGGTTCAATTTCTTTTTGATGGGTTTGTTTGAACTTGTAGACTCTGAAGGTATCTAAGGCATGACTTAGATGGTGATAGTCAAGAAGAAGTAGGATATTAGGTTGCGTATCACAGGTTGTAATGTATTTTTTATTTCTCCAAACAAATTCACACTCCAATAGAAGCAGCATAACCTCACGCAAAACAATAAGATATTTACATATCTGATTGTCTTGCGTCAGATTATTCTGCTCATATTAAATACAAAACTTTGTTGGCTGGTAAATAATACAGCCTTTTGCGGGTGACGGTATTCCAATTATAAGTAATCTAGAAAAATCCTAGTCTGGGCTTATATGTTGTCACGAGCCAGATCTCCGGTCCGTGACTACCAAGCCTTAGTCGAGGTAAAAGAAGTAAAATACTTGAAGTCCAAGTATATTTTACCTGAGATTATGGGTTAGTTTGGCTGAGCTTCAAGTTGAGGTATGGATTCCCAATCAATAGAAAAGAGAATGGATGTAGAGATTGAGAGTAATCATTATGTATGACTTAAATTGAAGTAGAGGGGGTTGAGATGGTTCAGTAAGGTTATTTAAGGATTGTTCTCGTTCTCAGTTTTTCCCATTGTTTCTAATTTCAAGGATATCTGAGTGGTTATTTATATTTCTCGTTTGGAAATCCTTATACAATTAAAGAGGGCAGGTGTTATCAGCCCTGATTGAACTCAACTTTCTTAACCAGGTCCCCAATGTTGCAGCCCCGCCTCTGAAGGGCTCTATTCATAATGTATGATACGCAACGCAATATCCTATCTCTTTCTTTATAAGAAAAGAGGTCACGTCTCTTGCATCTTTACAGTCTACAGTTGCTATTAAAATTGTCAGAAAGGGATTAGAATCATTCCTGCGTGGAGTTATAGTTGGCTGATATCTTAGCGGCCTGAAAAAGACTAATATTTAATGCGCAATGGGTTTGGATTATTCAACAATAAACACTACCATTGTAACATACCCGAGATTTTCTACAGGAACTAGTACTCTCTGCTCTGGACAAGTGAAGATTCTTTCTAATGCTCACAATCAATATATTTATTTCCTAATAAAGCATAATCTCTTTATATAAAAAAGAAATAGATACCTGCAAATCCCTTGATAAGCCTGTTTTCGTAAATGCCGTTGCGCTGAAATTTTTTGAATATGGTTATTGTAAAGTACAAAAATAACCTCAATTAAATGAAGACATAGCTGAATTACCCTATCAATGGACTGGTAGCTGCAAAAGCAAGTTGAATTCTAAGGATGACCAGACACTGGAGTAAGGGTTTCACGGCCAATACAAGTTCTCAAGTTTGATCTTTTTTGTTCATGGCTATTGTGAGCACGTGATGTTAATATTAGTAGATGGGACTAGAAACCTATAACTTGTACTGAGTATATCTCAAGCACAAGTCAGAAAACGTGAATTCTTGACAAGAGATTGAGAAGAATAGTGTATCATAAAACTAATATACATGATATGTAAATTTAGAATAAATACAAGTAATAATGATTTTTCGACTCCTTTTAATCCAAAACTTTTGACAGTCAAACTCCAAGCATCATGATCTACGTAACTTACACAGTCTTGAGACCCATGATTACCTTTCTGCTGTCTCATGGGCACATCGGTGCTATCAACTGGCATGGCCTACTGTTAAAAAAATTGAGGTTTGTAGCATACGGACTGAATTCATGAGCACCATCTGCTCATGCTGGTGCTTTTATTTTATTTTAGATTTTTGTTTGTGAGCACTCTTATTTCACTGTATATATGGGTATTTTTTGGAATCCTCCCAACTATCCCAAATAAAATTAATTAAAGTCAACCACAGTAATAATCATAATAATATTACTTTTTAAAATTTTCATTGTTCCAAACTGACCTTATTTCCTGTTCACAACCCAACCCAACCCACAGATACATATATAAAACGATGGCAAAGAAACGATCCAAGAACCCGGCCGTTAAGCCCGACATTGAGTAAGTTTCTCTCCTTTCTTTTTTTGGATTATTGTTTGTTGCTACTTTTGCTACAAAACTACACACGCGTGTGTGATCCCCTTGTTTGTATATCCCACTTTATGCTAACATTTACAAAAGGTACGATATTGATCCATCGAAAATCGCTACCAAGAAACCCAAGAAAAAGCGGAGCAGTGGTGGTGCTGGAGTATCCAAATATGACGATGATGACACTCCCAAATCGTTTAAACGGCTCATGATTTACTCGGAAAAGCGCCAGGGCCTGCGGCCCTTGGACAGAGCGGTGCGGGCTGAGAAGCTTGCCGCTGGATCTACAAAGAAAAATAAAGACAACAACAATTCAGATTCAACTACATCGTCATCAGCCGCCGACCTAAAAATGAAAAAGGGCGAGTCGTGGTCCGATTTTAATCAGCGTGTGAACGAAGCGCTGCCCATGACCAAGCCTAAGTCTGGCGGCAATGGGCCTAGTAAAGCCCATCGCAAGGCCCAGCTGAAACAGGAGCGGGTACGCAAAGAACAGGAAGCCGCCAAGGAGCGCCGGATTGCGCGTGGCGAGATTCCCTCGGACGAAGAAGGCAATGAAGAGGAGGAAAAGAAGATTATGAACTGGGGGTACCGCGAGACTCGCAAGAACAAAAGTGGCAAGCGCGAGGTGTCGCCGGACCCCTGGGCTCATCTGGAGTCGGTGCCGCGGCCCAAGTTTGGCGAGGTGGCCGACCGACCCCCCGAGCTTACCCTGAATAAGAAGCTGCTCAATAATGTGCCCAAGGCTGCCGGCTCGATGGCTAAGCGCTACATGCTCCAACAGGAGCGTGAATCGTTTATCGAGAACTATAGAAAGTTGATGGAGGAGAAGAAGAACAGGCAAGAGTTCTAGTCGGCTGTGGTTGGAAATAAATAGGAATCATCATTATCATCAAAAAAACACTATTATGTGGGAGGCAGTTTGCCGCGTAAACACCAGCCGTGGAATTATCTTTTCAAGTAGAGTGTATCAGCAGCAAGAGTTCGAATTATCGTCAACAATTTTTTTATTATTTTCCCTACTCGTTGTCAAAAAGCCGGACTGACGAAAATGACGGATGGTTCTCCATAATCCCCTTGGCCTGCTGTCGTAGAGGGTCCTGACCCTGGATTCCGTAATTTTTCCATGAGATCAAAGGCGCCTTGACAACTCGCTGCATTTTTGGAATCCTGCTCCCGTTGCTGCCGCTACCGTCGGCCGTGCTGGTCTGCTGCAGGTTCTGAAGAAACGCCTGCGGATCACTCAGTGCCTCGGATTTGAGGCGCTGCAGCTCAACCAAATCCTTACAGGCAATATTGCGCTGGTTTTGTAATAACGCCAATGCTGATGTCAGGGCAATGTAGTCCGGGTTTGTTTCAATGCTTTGTTGTTGCGGGGGAGGGGTAGGCAGCTTGGTGGCGGGAGTATGCTGCCCTGCTTCCGGCGGTGCCGTTGTCGTCGCTGGTGCTTCTGCTGCTAATGGTGCGGGTGTGGCTGCTACAGGGGCTACGCTGTTGCTGACTGGACTCTCAGGCCTGCTGGTCGCAGTCAACTCAGGTGTTGGGTCTGTTGTAGGAGACGACATTTGTGTGAATAACTGGCTGCTGCTGGTCGGGAAGGTTTGGATATGAAAAGAAAAAAAAAAAAAAATTTGTGGCGATCGCTTGAAAAAAAAGGTTTTTTTTTTTCAGAAATAACAATCCAAATTTCAGCGGCAGGGAAACTTATGATTAGAACTACGGACACTCGGGAGGAACAAGTGCGGCCAAAATAGCCAGAAAAGTCCGAAAAAATAAATAGCAAATAATGATGGAAAAACAAAAAGAGGGATTAAACAGTTTGTATTATTCAGTTTGTATTAGCAATATTATACAATAAGTTTATCATTTAGAGCGTCAGCTCACCAAGGCCCTCGCGGCTCAGGTAGAAGCCAAAGCGATCGAGGAAGACTCTAGCCTTGGCCTCGGCGCCAGCGTACTTTTTGTTGACAGTGACACTGACATTCAGCATGTCGCCAGAGACAACCGGCGCCGAGCGGCGCTTGGGTGCTGCTGCCAGCAGATCAAAGATGTCCTGCTTGGCGGCTGCCTTCTTGAGGGCACGGGGGTACTCAATGCTCACCTCAAACGGCTTGAGACCGCGGGTCGAGGGCGCAACAAGAGCATCAAAGACGGGGTCGTTAAGAATGCTGCGCTTGGGCTGGCTGAACAAGGGAACGTCTCTAGATGCAAGTTTGGCGGCCTTTTCAACCACGCTCTTGGCAGATGGAGCCGAGCCCGTGGCAGCGCTAAGGGAAGCACGGAAGGCTTCAATCTCGGATAGCGTAAAGAGGCCGTTGAGAACCAAAGGAGGAGCCGGCTTGGGCTTCTCGGCGGCCGGAGCAGCATCCTTGGCGGACTCCTTGGCAGCGGACTTGTCCTCGACCTTCTTGGGAGCTTCCTCGGGCTTCTTGATCTTGATGTTAGAAAGATCGAGATGTTGGAGCTTGGCGATTTCGTTCGTAATATTCTCAACGTCGGTTTTAGAGATCTTGCCCAGGTGGGCCAGGATGTCGCCCTTGGTGATTCTGCCGTTAGGGCCACTGGCGGGAACGGTATCAATGACCTGCTCGGCGGTCATGTTGTTGGCAACGGCAAGCGACGAAACCGACGGGAGCAGCGTCTGATTGGGGTTGGTCTTTTGCGAGCTGCCCGCAGGGGAAGGAGGGGTACTAGCAGCGGGCTCTGCGGGGGCAGCTTCCTTAGCGGGAGCAGCGGGCGCAGGAGGAGGGGGAGCAGCAGCAGCAGCAGCAGCAGGAGCAGCAGAAGAACCACCATCAACAGGCTTGGGAAGCGTCAAAGATGAAAGATCATCATCGGGCTCAGCGATAACGGCAATGGTTTTGCCCACGGGGATGCCCTTTTCACCATTTTGAACCTAAACAATTAGTATGAAGGGACCAATTAAAGCAGGTGGGAGATAACCCAATACACATACGTAGATCTTGGCGATTTTACCATCGTCCTGGGCTTCAACGTCAATTTGCGCCTTGTCGGTTTCGATTTCGAGCAAAATGTCGCCAGCGTTGTAGGAATCACCTGTTATTATCACAACCCCACCGCAGTTAGAGACGGAACTAGCAAAATCAGCGTAACAGCAACGTACCTTCTTTGAACTTCCACTCGACGATTCCGCCCTCAGTCATTGTGGGCGACAGTGCAGGCATGCCAAAGTTGTTGGCTTCGGCAAGTAGCCGTGAAGTTGTGAATCCTGTAGATGGTTAGCGGGCTCGTTTTGGGTTCATTTTTGGGTCATGATGACCCCTCATCTCGTGAAAAGTGGCATAAATATATATTTATACATACGTCTGACAGCAGTGCTGGAACGGATGACGGATCTGAGCATGGTAGATGAGTGTACGTGTGTCTATAAAGAAAGCTTCTACCGGCCTGAAAAACAAAATGGCAAACGGTGGTGGTTTGAAGTTACAATTGGTTGGGGGGGTGGAAAAGAATGAACGAAACGGAAAAAAAAAAAATTCGCAAAAGGAGGGGCAGAACCAAATTCATAAACAAACCGTATATTAGTGTATATTAGCGTAAATTAGTGTATATTAGTATATTTTAGTACATGTTAGTATACTCATATTAAACGAATAATCGATAATTTAAGGGTTAGGTCAACATTGGAATACACCGGCTGAATAGACCAACGACAACAAACGAATGATTATATACATATAATATATATATCATGTATCATGTACCATGGATTATTCAGATTATAAACGTCCATCTCAAATCACCACGAGTACCATCATTCTTCGGCCCACTGGTAATCCACCTGAAACCTCAGCTCTACCATTTATCACGTGATCACCCCACTACAGCCAGACGGCCCGTGGGTTTTTGCTTTGGCACGAAAAGTCCCAACAGCCTTGACTTTTCACCATCTCTGATCACACACACAAGCACGTAGAATCACAGAACCATGCACAAACGATCAAGACCCAACAGCAGCAACAGCAGCCACGGTGGAAAGCGCCAGAAGCAGTCCCGCGAGGACGAACAGTCCCGCAAGTGGGTGGCCGGCGAGGACGATTTTGTACTTAACCAGCGCAAGCATGGCTCCGTTATCCGCGTGTCGCAGAACCGCGCCAAGCCAATTGACCTCCTCGTCGTGAACCTGCGGCTGTGGGAGGGGGACCGCAGCAGCGAGTTTGAGGAAATCGTGGACCTGGACGTGGCACCCCCCGTTGACGTCATTGCGCAGCTGGACGCGCAGCAGGTTGAGGAGGTGCTTGATGACGTGAATGAGTATCTTGACCTTGATACCAAGACTCGACACGCGCAGTACTGGCGGGACGTGCGCACGCTCTGCAAGGAGCGCCGGCGGAAGCTGCGGGCGGCCCAAAACCAGTCGCAGGAGGCGGCGGCGGCTGATGCGGCGATAGCTGCCGACATTGACAACATCCTAAAGGGCAAAACCTACGATCAGCTGCTCGAGCTCGAGGACCAGATCCACAAGACCCTCAAATCAAAGGACGGCCCCGTCGACGTTGATTTTTGGTCAGAGGTGCTCGACGAGCTCTTGATTGCCAAAGCCACGACGCGCCTGGGGGAGTTTCAGGATGATGTGGTAAAGGAGCGCTGCAAACGCCTCGACGTCGCCCAGGCCGCCGCCGCGCAGAGGGAGCGCCAATCGATCCTTAAACAGCTGGCACAAAGGAAACCCCCCATCACCAGTGACCCAATCCCATACGACCCCGCCATGGACGAGATTCCAAAACTTGAGCTTATATACAAACAAAACTTGCATCTTTATTCGCCTGAACAGTACCTTGCTAGCATGGCCTCGGCGCGGCAGCGCGTCATGGCTCAAAAGTTTGTGCCCATGAAACACGTGCAGGATATGCCCAAATTCGTGCCCTCTGTCATCAACCTTAACCACTCGGCGCCCGGGGACAAGGCAACCGTAACGACGGACGTCTCACAGTCGCTGTATGAAAAGGAAATGGCGCGCGCCACCGAGGAAAATGAAGAAAACTTTGTCTCCGAGGCCACTGTCCCCGGCCAGCTGAATCCGGCAGCGGGGATCAAGCCGCGCTACTTCAACCGCGTCATGCTTGGCTATGAGTGGACTAAATATAACCAGCAGCATTACACGGCCGATAACCCGCCTAGGAAAATGGCGCGGGGTTACAAGTTCAACATTTTCTACCCCGAGTTGACCAACTCTAGCGAAACGCCAGTGTACAAAATCATCCGCGATGAAGCTGGCAAGGACCCCAAATTACGTGAGCAACTGGGCGCTGGCGAGAGCAATACTTGCATTATCCTGTTCCATGCGCAGCCACCTTACCAAGACATTGCATTTAGAATTGTGGACCGCCCTTGGGATAGTTCTACTCATAAAAACGCTGGCTTCAAATCGCGTTTTGAAAACGGCGTGCTGCAACTTCACTTTCGATTCAAGCGCGTCTTTTATAGAAAGTAACACAAGTGTAATAGCATGAAATAATAAACAAACAAACAAACCAATAATTATTTATAATATCTTTACATAGCAAAACAATCCCTCTATAACTTGAGTTGACTTGCTCCTAATGCAGCCTTATTCTTCTTCAGGTTACCAGCAATATCGCGCTTAGCACCCTTCTTATCAATAATGGTAACATTACCCTTCTTAAGGGTCTGCATGATATCAGCCTTGCTACCCTGCTTCTGGGCCCGGACCTTTTGTTGTTCGTCCCGTTCTTGCAAGATCTTGGCCTTCTTGGCCTTGTGTTTGCGACGTTCACGCTTACGTTCTTCCCGCGACATTTCGCTCTTGGCCACGGGTAAGCCGCTGTGGCCCACAACTTCACGTTTATCTTCGGCCTTGGGGTTGTAGACTTCCTGAGGAGCCAATGCAGATTCGGTGGCCATGGCGGTGGGCTGGGCCTCCTCCATGGCAATGGCAGCCGTGTTGGCAACAATCGAGATGCTGGGCTTGGGTGCCTTGGGTGTGTATGTCCACGATGACAGGGTATCGAGTTTTCTTGATAAGTCGCTCCAGAGACTTCTAATCTCTTTGTGCGCCTCGGATTGTTTTTCGACCTCAGCACTAACCACGGCGTCGGGGTTCTCCTTGCGGAGGTACTCCTCCTCGTAGAGCTCACCCAGGCCCTTGGTTGACTTGGTCTCCTGGACCTCAGTCAGCTTGCTGGGCTTGAATTCTGGAAGTGAATCGGGCACGCGGCGCGGCAGGTCATCAAAGTCGTAGGTCTTGATTCTTCGTCGGATCATATCCTCTAACGTTTCGGTACTCTCCTTGGTAATCACGGGCACGGGCTTGGCTGAGCGCTCAAAGTCAAGGTCCGCCTCAAGCAGCGAGTTCTCAGGTCTATCTCTGGCCTTTGCTTCACCCTTGACCTGCCACGACTTTTCACCAACATTCTCGCTTTCAAGTTGGCTGATCTGCTTCATGATTTCACGCTGTTGCTTTTCGAACGTTGACAAGTTCTCCTTGCCCTCGGCTTCGCTGTTATCCTCCTCTTCTTCGGCAAACAGATCCTTTCGGACTGAATCCATTGCCTCTTCGTATTCCTCCTTTTCAGGCTCCAAGTTGAAGCCATCAAATGCCTTTTGTGGTCTCTTGCTCGTGGGTCTTCTATTCTTGGTCTTTCTAGGAGCAGCAAAGAAGTCCTCAAACTTGACGTCATCGTCTTTCTCATCTTCATCACTCTCTTGCACGTCGGGGTCAGCAAAGTAATCAATGTTTTCGTCGTCGTCTTCTTGGTTGTCGTCTTCCAGGGCTAACACTTGGCTCTTGAACTCGTCCAGGTTGAAAAGTCCCTTATTCAGGCCAAATGCATCCTTATCTTCGCCTTCACCCGCTTCGTCTTCATTATCGTCGTCTTCCTCCTCCTCTTCTTCCTCTTCTTCCTCTTCTTCCTTATTCTCCTCGAGATCGCTCTCCTCGTAGTCGTCCTTGCCCTCGAAATCGTTCATGTCAATGTCGGAGTCGCTTCCAGCCTCGATGCCGGCCTCTTCCTGCTCGTCTTCGCTCTCGCTCTCTTCGGCTGCCTGAGCCTCAGCCATCTCCTCGTTCTCCAAGGCGCTTTCAAAGCCCTCGCTGTTGTCAGAATCGGACTCTTCTTCGTCGTCGTCGGACAGAGCTGCAGACGCTGTCCGTTTTAGCACACCGGCTTCGTGCAGCTCGGGAATCTCTTCGGACATGACTTTCTCAACAACGCCATCAATGACCATCTCGGCCTGCGCCCACACCTGCTCTGCATCAAGTCCGTCGACATGGATCTCTTCGAAAATTGAGTACTTGCTGGCGATGGGGTCAAATGTGGTCTTAATAGCCTCCAGGGCCTGACCCTGAAGCTTTTCGTTAGGGATCAGCAGATCCTGAGGCCTGTTTTTCAGGATATCTAATAAATCTGAACTCATTTCTGAACAGGGTGTTGGCAAACTTGGCGTGTGCTCGTGGATATTGATGAGAGAAGAGTTTAGGGTGAGCTTCTCGCGCTAGAAATTTTTTTTTTTCATTTCTCCCAACCACATACTTGCCGAACCTCTACAGTATCTTTCTGTCCGAGTACATCTCAGTCTGATACGCGCCAGAACACGTACGGCTGACTACGCGTTTTTTTTCTTTTTTTTTTTCTTTACATGACACTTCCTCTTCTATTCTCTTATTCTTTTCGTTCCTGAATTCAGCTTCATATTAGACACTACCGCGGGGACTCAAAGGCTGTTTTACATATAAATCCATGGGTTATTTCTTGTACTCCTGTCGTTTATTTACCACAATTTCCCGTCAATTCCAGTTCAATTAACCAGTTTGAACGCGACTAAGAATTACAACTATCAACACAATTACTAGAATATGTTTAAACACACGCCAAAAGTCACCTCCAAGTATGGCAAGCGAAATAGTACAGCAGCTAGACGACTTGCAAGAGAAACTAGTACTGAGGGATTAGCCTCTGAGGTTTTTGAGTCGCGATCCTCCACGCCAGACGACGCTACTAGCGAAGGCATTAAAGATGAAGCCGAAATCAACGTAGAAACTTCAGCAGAGCATGATTCAAATCCCGCACCGGCCCAAGCCGACGACTATGACCCGTTTGCCATGCCTGATTCTCCCCCACCGGCAAAACCAGTCGCCACGAAGTTAAATACACGCCGACGAGAACGCGCATTGCAGCGGCAGAAAGAGCTTCTTGCGCGACAAGCTGATGTCAAACCACCCAAGCCTGAGAGGCGAAGGAGATCGACAACACCATCAAAGCCTGTCAGTAGCACCAATAAATCAAATCGTTCTAGTATAAATATGCTCTCAAGTCCATCTACTACAAATACACCATCAAGCCCACCATATAGCAGATCGATAGAAAACTCCCCCGAGCCCGAATCTGAACCGAAAAGCGCGCCAGCTTTAGTGCCAGTGTTGACATATTCATCACCATTGAGGAAAACAACAGTATCACCTGTGCGAGTGAAGGCGACGCGAATTTCAACTGAGCCGGTGGATGACACGCATCAAGACATACAGGAGGACCGAGAAAAGACACCAGTGCTATCAAATAAACGGAAACTTCAGGCCCACGAGGCGACTGAAATCAAACCGCCTGTTCCCGAAGTTGCATCTACAGTCGAGCCGCAGGGAACATCGCTAGTCAGCAGTAATGCTGGGTTTTCCTCATTTCAGGCCTCTGCGAGTCCTGGTTTGTCGAGGGCAACCCCAGAAACTAGTTTTAATGTCCATGAAGTGTCACAAGCTGAGAAAGATGCATGGGGATTTCTAGAAGAGGCCCTTCCCGTCATCAAAAAGCCAAAACTAGTTGCCCAGCTTAGTACTAGGCTTGATACCAGCGACAGCGAGAACGAAATGGAAACACAGGCAGATGCTAACCCTGATATCAATACAATGCTTGCGTCAATGTCAGAACAGCATAATGAGAATGGACAAACTGAAAATGATGATTCTAATAACCTGAAAAAATGGCAAGCGGCGCGGCCCACCTTTAGTTTTAGGAAAACTTATGGTGCCGAGCGGAGCTATCTCAGCACCGAGCTACCTGGAATGGGTCAGGCCGAGGCTGGCGGACTCGATATCATGGATCAGCTTGGCTTGGCTAAAGATGAAGATGATGAGATTGAGGAAGAGCCAGTGGTAGAGGATATTGGTGGCAGCCTGAAAACTGTCCACGACCTGCGCACCTCAGGAACTAATACGCGTTTCCAAGACGAAGTGCAGTATATTATCGACGGCTTGTCTAATGGTCTTTCGAGCAAGCGATCAAGTCTTTTGGAACTGGCAGAAAGATGCACAGACAAGGACTTTATTGCTGACTTTAAGGTATCCAGTTTGCCTGGAGAGCTTTTCCAGCTTGTGAAGGATGAGGCCGATCCAATTACCACATTTTTACTGGGGCTGGCTGTTTGCAGTATGATGTATGGCGACAAAAATATTGGTCTTGCTGCGTCTCTGATACAGTTTCACGGCATTGTGCCCCTTTTACTAAGAATGCTGCCAGATAACGACGACATTACTCTTGTGATTAAGCGCAAGTCAATAGGAACATCAAAAGTGTTTCAACAAATGTTCCTCGAGAGTTTGGACAAGATACGAACAAAGTTTCTTCAACATGAAGAAAACAGTAGTTTTTCATCTACCAAATCGAATGTTACATTCTCGCGATCGTTAGTCGCGTTATCTGCATTCGTGTCGCTGAGAGGGTTGGATGACAAGGTTGACTCGATGCTAATATCTCAGCTGACCGCACAAAAGTCAATCGTCGAGGCGCTGTTTGACTTTGGTGAATCCCTCGAAGAAACCTTGCTGCCAATCTTCAAGGTTCAAGGCTTGATTGATGGGAAAGAAAGCGATGACGATGAATATGACTTGGAAACACGGCGGAGCAATCTTTATCTACTTCACCTTCTTACTTCTCAGTTTGAGTTCATGATCTCTTCGCCCGGCCCTAGTTCTGTCATTGTTTCTGTTGCCGAGCTGCGTGAACCTCACAGGAACTTTCTTCTTAATCTTCTCCAGTTCTCCGAGGTTGTTGTCAACAACTGGGGCTCAGAAAACAGCGAACTAGTCAACGCCTTTTTTGTATCCATTCTTAAATTCTTCATTCTCCTGACTACCAATCATGAGTATCATCAGGTCTCTAGTGACAAGTACTCGCGCATAGGCAAGTTATTTGCTAGAATTTACGAGCCAGTACTGGCAAAACGACTTGTGGCATTGCTGGTCAAGATCAATGACTTTTCCTCAATGAACCTTCCCCAGCAGAGTAATCTCGAGTTATTTTCTTGGGGTTTGTTGATCAATTTGTGCGAGAGTGAGCGCGTTTGTGAGTCACTGCTTGAGTCAGATACACTCGGGTCGCTTAAAAAGTTTATCCAGGCGCGCAAGCTCCAATCCGAGCCTGTAAAGGGACATGTTTTCCATTGCCTTGGCTATCAAAGTCTAGTTATCGGGCTGCTCATTACTGTCAAAGGTGGCCGCGAATTCACTTCTGACGAACAAGAACTAACACGCAGAGGTCTTGTTGTATTTAAGGACAGTCTTTCTGAATCCTGGGGCAAAGGTCTTAAAAATCAGGTTACTCGCGTTCTCGCATCACTCGAAAAGATCATGTAAAAAAAAAAGGTAACTCGGGTACTGTTCACATTCAATTTTAGGCATGTCTTCATTCTTCAAATTTCATATATAGCAAGTGTCTAAATAAGAGATACAAAAAAAGGTAAATATTCTAGTCTACAAGATTCTGTTCCATTGCTTAGGAAGCAATTCTGTGGATGGCCCATTCCTCAGTGTCCACGTTATCTCTAGTGTAAATGAATCTGTCGTGAACTCTACCGGGACGGCCCTGCCAGAATTCCCACTCGAGGGGCTTGATCTTCAGGCCACCCCAGAAGGGCGGGCATGGGATCTGTTCCTGGCCTTCAAAGCGCTTCAGCTGCTCTTCGTACAAAGTATCAAGCTCCTCTCTCGACTTGATAATTTGCGATTGAGGCGAAGCCCAGGCACCAATGCGTGACTCGCGGGGGCGGGTGTCAAAGTAGATTTGCGACTCTTCAGTCGAGAGGAATTCAGTCACGCCCTCAATGCGCACCTGGCGCTCCAAGCTGGGCCAGAAGAAAGTAACCGCCGCGTGCGGGTTGGATCTAATATCCTTGGCCTTTTTGGATGTGCTCCAATTGGAGTACACAACGACAGAGCCATCTGTATCTAGTTCCTTGAAAAGAACAACTCGCGAGGAGACACGGCCGCTAGGCAGCTCGGCGGTTGCAAGGTTGACGGCCTCGGGGAGCGGGACGCCCTCGTCCTTAGCCTGGTTAAACCACTTTTGGAATTGATCAATAGGCTGTTCCGTCAGGTCGTGTCTGCTCAAGGTACCCTTTCCATACTGGTAGGTCTTGGGGGCAACTGGTAAAAAAAGAACAAAATTCGTTAGATATAAGCGCCTAGGATCGAGTCATACAGTGTAAAAAAAAAAACATACAAATAACGGCGTCGTCTTTGTGGGGTTCGGTAGACATGATTTTAGAGGTTGATAATTGGCGAATATATTACAAAGTACTGTTTCTAAGAGTTGTCAATGTTTTATTTTTTTTTGAACTTGAAGAGAATCGTCAAATATATAAGAAAGAAGAAGAAAAAGAAATATTGAAATAAAAGTTGAAGAATCTGGTGAGCAAAGTTGCTGGAAAAATCCCGAAACATCAGTCACCTCGAAATCGCAAAGATCGCGTCCATGTCATGTGATGGGAAGGCTATCGTTTTTTTTTTTTTTTTTTTTTTCTATAAAGAAATTTTAACTTTTTTGTCCCCCTCTTAACTTTTTGGTTACAACAAAAGATTGTTTAAAACCAATGT
>Ga0160505_100804_pt1 | contig 16057 bp, 11 predicted proteins | sample DIDeMG_FD_108225 | JGI IMG/M metagenome (GOLD analysis project Ga0160505, IMG submission 108225) | Enriched chicken feces microbial communities from UW Madison campus, WI, USA - DID2874_E49_Stillage MG | ecosystem: Host-associated > Birds > Digestive system > Large intestine > Fecal ... | reverse complement strand
TAAACCTTTAAATCCATCGACACCTAATTCAACTCTGGCCAGTCCCATAGTCCAAAACCTCTGTGCACCACCTTCAATTGTCCAATAGAATGCAGTGGGTGCTACACCCGATTCTGGGCCGCACACGCACCCGAGACTCGGTGAAGATTTAACGTCTACTTTCTCACCAGAAATCCCTCCATCCATTACTCCTACCGGAATCATGTTCAAGCAATCGATTGTATGTACCTGTTAATCGTCCATTGAGGCATATGCCCAAGTGTTTTTTCCTGGCAGTGTTGCGGTCTAGGGGTGATTTTTCTGCTCGTTTTCTAAGTGGTTTCCGACCTTCGGTACGAGATCCGAGTAGCCACGAATTTGTTGCCTTTTCCCTCCATCATTCCTCAAGCTAAACGCTTGCTGAAGTATATTTCCTTTATATTTGTGGAATCCCAAAATATCATGCATTTCAGCCGCCAAGGCTTCCACTTCAAAGGTCTGTTACCCCAAACAATCCAAACATTGAATCTCCACATCCAAGTTATCCAAGGTCATCAATAAGACAATATAAAGTTATGCTCACCCATGTCGTCACTCATCACTACTCATGGCTGCCACAAAATCCATTGCACAACACTTATATTATGATCCAACACTCCACCTCAATGGGACGTACGGCACCAAAACATATGATGCCGGCATATCAAATCCCCTACCATCTCATATACTAACATCCAGCGTGCGTTGTCTTCCAGAAGATTGTTCTCTGTGACTCCAAAGAGAAACAACTTGATCTCGGACTTGTACGTTCAGCAGATCAAGCAGTTCAAGCCAAACCCTCTTTCTGCTTCACAGGCCGACATTAAGGCTTTCCAGTTGCCAGCTAAGCCTTCCGTCCCATCTGATGAGATTTCTGCCGATGCTGTGGCTTCCTACGAGGCTGCTCCTGTCGACACTGAGGCTGCCCCAACTGGTTCTGCTCCTGTTGAGGAGGATTGGTTCGTCTTCGAGGAGGAGGAGGAGCACCACTAAATCATGTCATGTCATATAGATTGACACATCACGTTCTAAATAAAAATATTCGACGAGCGATGTAGATTGTCCTTTTAAGATTGCATACTATTATCTCTAACTTATCTCTCAAGGTATAACCCCATCGTACCTACATACAGAATCCACATTCATAACAAACACCTTTGCTTTCCAAATGCAAAATAATCTCAGCATAGAAGCTATAAAAAATGCTGCAGAGTTGGTCAACTCGTCGCTAGTATCCAAAGGCTTTATTACTGACGAGTTGATGTTTCCTGTCATCAACTGGCCCCAATTGATCCAAGACCAACCCAATAAAGATGATCTAGCCAAAATCGAAATCACCCCAACCGTTTATAACAACGATAAGAACGTCATAAACATCATTTACTCGCTAACACAGTCTATTGATCGTCACCAGGCTCAGCATAAATCGTTCAATCGTACCATAACGCAAAAAAATGCCACCATTGACGAACTACGAGCCAAAGTTCATCAGCTCGAGCAGCAAGTGCACAATTATGAGGACAGATTGGACAAGACGGTTCACATCGATCAGATATCGCTCACGGAGCGTGTCAACGAGCTCTCACGAAAGACGAAAGTCCAGGCACTTGAGGTATCTAGACTTAAGAGCCATAATGCAGAGATCCAGACCAAATACGCAGTGGACATGAGGAAAAAATCGTTGGAGATTTCGAAATTGAAGGACAAATTGTTGGACTCTCGTAGTCTATCTAATACGCTTAGTTTTGGTCGACCATTCCTGTTAACGTCGAGATCCAGTTTGGGAGATAGACTGGAATCACCAGAGATCAACACAAACGTGATTTACAACAACAAACCAATAATTGACAATACAAAGCCCCTAGAGGAAGTATCGCTAACACCTGTGCGGGATCAGGAGTACGATGGCATTGCCACACAGCTCTCGCAATTGATCGAGAACCTCATCAAGGAAAACAGCAAATTTGCAAATTTCGTCAACGAGCTCAATGGCTACTTCAATAAATTCAACTCGCAGATGTCGGTGCTGAATTATCGGAAACTTGGTACCTCTAGCCTTGTCAATCCGTCTGACGAAATCGACCTCAACAGAATCATGAAAGACACCTCTACGGACGTGGAACCGTTCGAGTTCATTTCTCGGCCACTACTCTCCAATATATACAAGAATTACCACTATGTGTCGGGACTCGTGGACATGGCGGTTTCCAATCTAGACGCAGATTCAGCACTGGATACTCTGGACTGGAAGAAGACAATCGAAACCTTGAAAGAAGAGAACCAGTCGCTCCAGAAGAAGTGGCAGGAGGCCATCAAGGCGCTTGAGGACTGGAAAAAGTATAGGCATATTAAATAAGCTATTGTACATCTTTTTTGGCAATCAACATATCAAGCTCAGCATCGAGATCTATAATCTGAGAGAGTTCCTCTTCTTCCTTAGCACGCTGGGCCCGCCTATCCTCGTCAACCTGGGTATACTTTTTTTTCGACTTTTTTGACTTGTTCTTTTTGACCATCATTTTGCGTTGGTTAATCACTGCCGTCCGGCAATTGTCTGGATTTTCTAGCTCCTCCAACTTCAATGCCAAAATCTCTCTGGCTCGCTTACGATTCAGCTCTTGAGACCTCGAATATTGGCATGTAACCACAATTCCCGTAGGTTTATGCGTTAGTTGAACCTTGCTATTGCTCTTATTAATTTTCTGGCCACCGGGTCCTCTGCCTCCTTTCAAGAACTCTTCTGTGATCTCGTCTTCTTTGATGAGCCAGAGTGGTCGTGGAGGCATTTTATGCTTTTTAGGTAGAGCCAGAAGGAGACTGGACAGACCAAACCATCGTGTTAATCTAATATTTCCAACTTGACTCAGAATTGGAATGCTTTTCAAAACTGGAAGAAAAGGTAGCATTTTGCATTGATGAAATTGGTATTAGGTGCACTCTTATTATATTTGGAACCCAAATCAAAAGGGAGAAAAATATCTAGAAAGAATAATTAATATTTTTTTTTGGCCATAAATATGTTTTTAAAAGTAAGTTTAAAAAGCACAGTTGCTAGAGAATTTGGAAAATCATGATTAAGTTCACCTTAGAATTTGGCAAACCAATCATCTGCTTTGGCTCTCTGCCCAAATAATTGTAGCCTTGGAATCTGATTTCAGTGTCTTCAATCCAAAACAATTCCTTCTTGTCAGTATCCAAGTTTACCTAATTTGAGAGTTAGATTTCCTTTCGGGTATAGAGAATACGGACTGAAGTTCCATATTGAGTGAGCCGACTTACAGTTCGTCAGAGGTGTGAAATTGGCGAATGATCTAACAAAACAGTATTAATCACTTCTTTTTTCAGGTCTAGTTCAAGCTCTAATTTCATGAAATTATCAGCTTTTTTTCTTGGACGTTGTCTTCTTACATTTTTGAATCTTCTGGTAAGAATGTCTCTCACATGAAAGTGACATTGCCGTCATTGTAGTGACCCAGTCTCATTTCAACCTCTTGAAATAGTAAGAGACCGAATAATATTAGTAACCTCTTATTAACTGATTTTTCAAGGTTTTTTTTTACTTCGGACTTGCTACCTCTACCAATCGTAATTAATGCGAGCACATAACCAAGTGTAATCAGCAATTTTCACATCAGCACAAATTTACAGTCATTATTACAAGGCTTCGAATTTTTCATCATCATACATCCCCTTCTCCTAGTTTCCAAACATCTTCCAATTTAACTCCATTCGCCTCATCTACTATCTAGACCTGCACACAATCCGACGCGTCCACTTATTTCTCCCAATTCAGCTAACTAATTACCGTTTCTCATCTATCTCTCTTTCTTCCCTCAAATATGTCTTACGAAAGACCAGAGGTTTACACTGCCCAAGTGTTGCCAGGTGAAGATCCCCTGGACAACTCGTTCAATGAGATCACTAAGGCATTTCGTTCGTTCATCTTGGAATTCAGATTGAATAACCTGTTCATCTACAGAGACCAACTCAGAGAAAACTTGTTGATCAAGAATTACTTCCTCAAGGTCAGCTCCGAGCACTTGATTGGATTTAATGAGGAGCTCAACAAGAAGTTGTCTGACGAGCCCGGCGAAATGGTACCACTCTTTGAGAATGCCATTACTGACATCGCCAAAAGAATCGCTTACCTTTCTACTGAAGATGTGCCCAAAGATTTTCCCTTGTGCCAGTTGATCTTGTACTCGAACTCTAGTAAGATCTCCATCCGTAACCTTGACTCTGAGCATATCTCAAAGATTGTAAGGGTCAGTGGTATCATCATTTCAGCCTCGGTTCTTTCATCTAGAGCCACTCAGGTCCAGTTGGTGTGTCGCAACTGTAAACACACCATGAAGATGAAGGTGGCCTCCGGATTTGGCTCACTCAACTTGCCTGGAAAGTGTTTGGCAACTCATAATCACGAGGAGGTACATTCCCAGCAGAAATGTCCTCCAGATCCATATGTGGTTGTGCACGATAAATCCACTTTCATCGACCAACAGGTGTTGAAGTTGCAGGAGTCACCAGATGCTGTTCCAGTGGGAGAAATGCCTCGTCACATTTTGGTCCAGGTTGACCGCTACTTGACCAACCAAGTAGTGCCGGGGACAAGAGTCACCTTGGTGGGAACTTACCTGATCTACCAAGCTAAGCAGAGATCAAATGGTACCAACAACACTGTGGCCATTAGAAATCCTTACCTCAAAGTCTTGGGAATTCAGACAGATGTGGATACCGCTGCCCAGGGACTTACCTTCACCGAGGAAGAAGAGGAGGAGTTCTTAAGATTATCAAGAATCCCCAACTTATACGATGTCTTCTCCAAGTCGATTGCTCCTTCTATTTACGGAAACGATGATATCAAGAGAGCCATAACATGCTTGTTAATGGGAGGTTCAAAGAAAATCTTGCCAGATGGCATGAGATTGCGTGGAGACATTAACGTGTTGTTATTGGGAGATCCAGGTACTGCCAAGTCACAGTTGTTGAAGTTCGTGGAGAAAATATCGCCAATATCCGTCTACACCTCTGGTAAGGGTTCTTCTGCCGCTGGTTTGACAGCTTCCGTTCAACGTGATAGTCAAACTAGAGACTTCTACTTGGAAGGAGGTGCCATGGTGTTGGCCGATGGAGGTGTGGTGTGTATTGATGAGTTTGATAAGATGAGAGATGAGGATAGAGTTGCCATCCACGAAGCCATGGAACAGCAGACCATTTCTATTGCCAAGGCTGGTATCACCACAGTTCTCAATTCTAGAACTTCTGTTCTCGCTGCTGCTAATCCTATTTTTGGTAGATACGACGACTTAAAAAGTCCGGGAGAGAACATCGATTTCCAAACCACCATTCTTTCGCGTTTTGATATGATCTTCATCGTCAAGGATGATCACAATGAGGCCAGAGACAGGCTGATTGCCCAGCACGTCATGAATGTCCACACTGGTAACTCCAACAACAACAATGATGATCAAGAAGGAGAGATCCCTATCGACACCATGAAGCGTTACATCCAGTATGCTAAGTCCAAGTGTGCACCAAGATTGAGTCCTGAGGCCGCTGAAAAGTTATCATCGCATTTCGTTGCCATTAGACGTCGTTTGCAGGTTAACGAAGCAGACATGAATGAAAGATCGCTGATTCCAATCACAGTTCGTCAGCTTGAAGCTATCATTCGTATTACCGAGTCCTTGGCCAAGCTCACACTACTGCCTATTGCAACCATTGACCATGTGGATGAGGCGATTCGGTTGTTTTCTGCTTCCACAATGAACGCTGTAGACCAGGGAATCCAGAGTGGAGCATTGATGGCCTCAGGGAAGTTTGCAGAGCAGATCAAGGCCGTCGAACACGAGTTGAGACGCAGATTGCCTATTGGTTGGTCGACCGCCTACAAGACGCTTCGTCGTGAGATTGTGGAATCTGGCAAGGCAACGCCCGAAGCTCTAGACAAGGCATTGCACATCATGGAAAGACATGAGGTGATTCGCTTCCGTCATCAAAGGCAGAATATTTTGCGTGTTGGTGTTTAATATGTATAATAGGTTATGTGGAGTAAAGTTAATCAAGAGTATTGAAATCTGTAAAGTCGAATTCGTATAGGTAGGTTGAAGATGTAGATTCCATTAGCAACAATGATCAATAATCAATTTCAAAAAATAATCGAACATTCCGAGAGAATCAGAAGAATATGTAATCACGCAATTGTGATACTTACCGAAAATTGAAAAGACTTTAATTATAGATATTCAAATCCAATCTTGTTGATATATTTTGATTTCAGTAAGACTCCATACTGATCCATCTACCTTGGTGTGCACATACCCAAGAGGCTTTTCATCTCGACATTCCATATCTTAGGTAACTACAACATGGCAGACTTCCTCAGGTATGTATAGACAATTCACGTCTCTTTTAGTCTTTTACTAACCATTAGACCAAAGAATACCAACCCACGTGGAATTCCAGAGGCCCCTTTCATCGAGAAGGTCGAGGCTATCATTAAGAATCCAGATTCGGAGTTCGATGGAGTATTACAGGCGTTCCAGGAGAGATTGCAGCAGTACAAGTACATGGAGCTCTCCAAGAAACAGCAGCTAGCCGATTTGAACACCAAGATCCCAGACATCGAGAAGAATCTTGAGGTGATTGAACATATGAAGTATACCAAGGAAGAATCAGATAATAAAACCATCGAGGCCAACTACGAATTGGACAGCACATTGTATACGAAAGCTGTGATCGATGAAGAAAACTTAGACTCGGTGTACTTGTGGTTGGGTGCCGAAGTCATGTTGGAATATCCACTTGACGAAGCAGTAGAACTCTTAAATGTGAGATTGAAGAACAACAAGGAGCAGTTGGCCACTGTCAAAGAGGATTTGGACTTTTTGAGAGAGAACATCACCACCATGGAGGTCAACACCGCCAGATTGTATAACTGGGACGTGGAGAGAAGGAAAAAGTTGCGTACGAGTGAAGAGGCATCGAGATCTTGAAGATATAGACTAATGACACACGATAAGCCACCCATGTGAGCCAGCATAACCCGATAATCAAATGCAACTGTACTATGCTCGGAACGTATCTAGGAACTGGCGGCCCAAAGGACGCACAGGTGTAGCAGAACGGTCATCCTGACGTTCATCGTTGCTGCGAATGTCATCGAGGGCCACCTCTGTGTCGTCTTCGTCGTGTCTGTCGGCATTCCCTTCTTCCCCGGGAGCCGGAGTTGATTCTGACGGTATTTGTGCAGAAACAGGTTGGTACTCGTGGAACCTGCGCTCGAGAGACCTTGCAGCAGATCTCTGGACCTTTCTAGGACTGACAAACATGCGAAATATGAGCAGAGGCATAGCCCAGCTTTTGGAGCCTGCCAAGAGGTCCTGGGTATATAATCGTCCAATGAAGAGCCCCACAAGGCATGGAATTAGGGTTGAGAAGCCACGATTCAACATGAGAATGGTGAATAGAACATGAACCTGGAAGTGGTTTGTAAGCGTAAGGGTAGAGCCAGAGTTGAGAGGCTCGCCATCTTCACTCTCTTCGCCCTTGGGTTTCTTCATTAGAATCTTGAATTGGTAAGACACTGGGATATATGCTCCATGGCACATGTACAACAGCGAAATAATCCCCAACGGACCCAGAGCTATGGAGTTGAAAATGGTATCCGTGTACAACACTGCAAATGGTTGTCTGAGGACTACAAGGCGGAAGAGAGCAGCAAGTGCCACAATTGTTAGTTGACCTAGAGCAAGAACTAGGAAGGTGATGATAGCATTGTAGACCGCAAAGAGTGCTATGGCCGACAAGTACTTTCGCGAGCCAAAAAACCGCTCGAGTGTCTTGAAATGGAACCAAAGAATGGTAAGGAGCATGTAATCGGATTCGTTGACCGGCAGCAACTGGAAAGTGATGACTCGCCAGTATTGGCTAAACTCCACTATGAATGGATCAATGGCAAGAACCACATATGGCTTGAGCGACAAAATCAGGATGACCAACGCAGTCACCGTGGAGATGATACAGATGGACTTTGTGACGGGAGTGTTTGTGAAGCCCCGAATGGGGGTGATTTGGGGCATCTTGAAGATAAGTTGTGGTAGATTAGTGCATGTGTAGGATATTGGAGATACTACAGGAAGAGTTGTGTAGAGTTAAGTTTAAGTGAGAACTATCATCGAGATTTCAGAACTTTCAGGAGATTTTAAAGATTGATAGAATTTTATCTTGTATTATGTTTATCTTATAAGTATCGTGATATTTTTTTCATTTGCTCCAAAATACTATAAATTGATGTATGTTTGGTAACTCAATCCTCTACTGTCTACGATGTCTCACTCTCAAATACTTATGTTATTGCTGTTAGTCCAAACTAAATGTACATGGCTATTTCTGCACCTTGCCCAACTGCTTCTTAGCCTTCTCAAGCTGCTTCTTCTTCTTGGCCAACTGTTCCACCCGGCTCTCCTTCTTGTCAATTCCGTATTGCATCTTCTTGTACAACTTCTTCTGCTTGTTGGTCATCATGATGGTCTTCAACTCCTTCTCTTCGTCCTCGGCACTCTTCTTGCTCTTCTTGCTCTTCTTCTTAGGCTCACTTGCAACCTCGGAATACTGGACACCAGCTGCCTCCAACTCCAATTCCTTCTGTTCCTTCAAGTCCTCATCCTCCTCTTCCTCTTCCTCATCTGCATCTGGTTGCTCGTCTTCCTCAACTTCCTCTTCACTTTCGCTCTCTTCGTTGGCAACAACAGGCTCGTTAGGGTTGTAGTTGCCAGAATCTCCCCATGGAGAAAGATGAGGTGGCAAAGTTTCGCCTGGTGCGTACTCTCCAACAGGAACCAACTCGCCCTTGTTGATGGAGTCAAACACCCACTGAGGCTGGATGTAGGTGCGGCCGGCTACCTTGCTGGCGACCTTGGGTCTGTCAACGATCTGGTGCGTGATTGTCGACAAGTCCAACTTGCTGTATGCCTCGGGGTTGTTAATCTTCAAGTCGTCCACGGCAATCTCAGAAACGATGACTCCTCCCGCAGACAAAATGCAAAGTTCCAAGATGTCCAATGCTACCTCACGGCCAACGTAGAAGACAAACTTGGAGAAAAGTGTGGACGATGGCGACGAAAACTGGGTTGGCTGCGTCAAAACATCTCCTGGGGTCTTGGTAGTCAGTGAGAACTCGTCCAACTCGACCTGTTCAACGTTTTCCTCAACGTCTTCGTCATCGTCCTCTTGAGCATCTGCAGCCTTAGCCTTGTTGATGTCTTCGGTAGACAACTGGGTCTTAACCTCGACAGAAGAAGACTCGGTCTCATTAGAACGCTCAGCTGGAAGCAAAGAGCTCACGCTCTCATCTTTGGTCTTCAACACGTAGGCCGATAATCCACCAACACCCTTCAACTTGTCTGTGTCGATAGGTGGAGGGTAGACCAAGTCCGCATCGCTGTACAATTTGAACAATACAAAGTGCAATAACGTGGAGTAAAACTCCAAGAATGTCAACATGATTCTAAAGTCGATGTCAGAAGGAATGTTGGTGGGGAACTTGAATGGCACCAACCATCTAACTTCTTGGCCACGCACGTTGGCTTCATAATAGACACCCTTAATGGATACAAACACCTTCTTGATCAATCTCTCTTTAGCCACAAATGCAAGCCACTGGTTGGTCAACTTGCCTGCTTCCTTAGTCACACGGTGGCTGACTTTGTCGGTGGCAGGCATGTTGGCAAACAAAAACAACATGTTCAAAGGGTCATCAAGGTCTCTCAATGCATCCAAAAACGATGGATATCTCTCTCTGACCAAATGGTCCAAAGTATATTTTGGACGGGCTTTCTCTAGTCTTTGAGCATCACCGAGCTCTTTTCTACCCAACGCTCTCTGCAACTTCTTGGAGAAGGTCTTCTGCTCTCTGAACTTGTTCAACACTGGCTCATGTAGCAAGTACTGGATGTCCTTGGCATAGTAGAACGTGGTAGGAGCTGTCGAACCCTTGTTGGCCTTCTTTTTGTTTCTAGGTTCTCTTGGGTAGATACCTTTGAAGATACAAAGACGACGGAAGTCAGCCAATGTGACCTGCAACTTTGCGATTGCCTGGTTTCTGGTCACGAAGTTCTTTGCAGCTCCGGACTTCCCCTTCCTTTTAATTCTGGCCATTTTGTTTGGAGATGAGTAGTTGAAAATTCTAATTTTTGGTGCGAAGAGATGAGCAGGAGTGTATGTGTGATAAGCCTGAGATCAATGCCACTACCAGATATAGACTTTAGAAACTATTCAAATGGGTTTATTCGAATTAAAATTGTGATACTCTGAACATATAATTGATAATTGATATTATTAAACCATTTTATGAGTTCTGACTTATTTCAAAATTTACATGTAATATTCTGTTTACTTCCATCACCTTTTGCATTTTACGTTGTGCGACCTTTCTGTGTTGTTGCAAAATACACCCTTGCTAGCCAATGGAACCCAAACGTGATCGATTTGGCATTTCCAATACTATTACATTCTACTGTATTGCTAGCATGAACTCCAAGATTTTTCTCTGCCACAAATTACGTCGATTAGGTGTCAATTATGATGAATATAGAAGGGGCCACTGGTACCAAGCTTACCATCACCATATAGAGACGAGCAAGGCTTTTGTGGGCACTAAAGTCGATATTTCTCCAATGGATTTCCAATTCTTTCCTCTGAAAAACTTGATTGAGTATTCATACAATCGTAATGATCCTTTATGTGAATTCTTTCACTATTATTATCCTCATAAGTCAGAGATTGGAGCTTTCCATAACTATATCCAAAATCGACTACTTAGAGACGTAAAAAGGGCAGCGCCGCTTGAGAATGAAATTAGAGAGGTCCCTGAGCTTTATCTTGAATATGAGAAAATATATAGAGAAAATTACGAAAACATTTGAGCCGCTGTCTTCCTCTACATGGAAGTTTCCTGGTATTCACGATGGAGCATACTGACAATGGGCCACATTCCGTTGTAGCGGTCCTTCCACAGAAAGCTGATGGCACACAGCTTTTCTTCGTCGGGTGTCTTAACAGGAACATAGAAGAGAGATTCATACCTGTCGGCAATTCTGTAGCACAAGCTGCGGATATCACTCATGGGCATCTGAAGCATCGAGTGGGCCATAATGTTGCGTCTCAAAATGCCAGCCACCAGTCTAACTTCTCGACTGAGCAGTCGGTAGAGAGCCAAATGTGCTGCAATATGAGGATTGAGCCCTAGAATCCTCATATAGTAGTCGTCTTCAAACACAAGACCAGACTGGAGCACCAAATACACCATGGAAGTGTCTCTTACATCGCCGCCTGAGTTGAGCCCTCGCCTGTAGAATTGGCGAAGGAAGTCGATTTTGCGCTGAGAAGCAGCTTGAGATTTTTGGACGTAGGGGTCCCAAATATCTTCGTTGGGAGATTCGTCGATATTGATAGCCATGTTTGTGGACTCCAAGTATCGCGAGTTCTCAATTGATAACACTATGCAAATGAGATTTGAGGCTGGAAACGCTTACAAACATAGAGTGGCTAGTCTTAATGAAGTAAATTCGGACATGGCTGCCAACTTCCGGGCCCGGATCTTGTGTCCCGACACATTCAGTCACCGCAATGCATTGGAGCAACCTTCCGAAGCTTTTCAACAAGAATTAACACTGGCTATAGAGAAAATAAACGAAAAGATGATCATTTATTCCATTTTAAAGCGTCTGGAAACTCATTATGATTGCTACATCGCTCAAGTTATGAAATGTGATATCAGCCGTACTACAGTTATTCAGCCAGTTGACTTCCCCGACTTGGTTCTGGAAAAATTAACTCGAGATATACTCTTTGGAAGCCGGGGAGGTTCTCAAGTTGATGATGATTCACTTTTCCGACCACTTACACCCACTGATATCGATATTCTCAAACGTCACATGGGTACATTGGGGCAGGATACCAGGCTTGCTTTCACTGATCTCTTTCAGAAGAAATGACAAGAGTAACAATAGAGGAAGAAAAACAAAAAGAAAAAATGACGACTTTTAAATTTACGACCACAATGAAACCGATTTTTTTCACTTTTTTATCAGCCTCTGAAAATACCAATGTCATTCTTAATTATCATTTTATTGTTCGCCTTCATATGCATATCGTATACCCCAGTCATCACCTACTCCACGTTTTTTGGGTGCGAAACCATAAAAAAATTACTCCCAACAACATCTCCAAACCATGTCGTTCCCCGACGTCTTGAAGCGTGGCGATGACTTCCTCTCGGAGTATCCAAGAACTGCTCCGTGGTGGAATGTTGCTTCCCACGCCACCTGCTTGACCATGATTCTTCTGTCCAAGTTTCTTATCAACGTCTTATACAAACCTAAGGTTCATGATATCGAAAAGCTCGATGCGGCGCTACAAAAGGCTCGTCTTGAGAAGCGGTCTCTTTTGACCGTAATGAACCACATGTCAGTGGTGGATGACCCTTCCTTTTACGCTCTCCTCCCGTGGAGATACCATTTCGATGTCGATACCATTCGGTGGGCGTTTGGTGCCCATAACATCTGCTTTTCGACGCCCACCTTGTCGTGGTTCTTCAATTTGGGGAAAGTTTTGGGTACTAAGCGATTTGGCGAAGGTCCTTTCCAGGGATCGCTTGATGCAGCCATCAGAATTCTCAGCCCTGATGATACCTTGGACTTGGAGTTTAGTCCGTGGACTAGAGAACAGCAGAAGCCCACTCTCATTCAGGAAATCAACAACTTGGGTGTTGCGCCCGAGAAAGTGACGAATTTGGTCAAGCACGTGAAGCCGTCGCCTGAATCCACCAACATTCTCATGTCCAAGTCTCCTTTCATCAGAACAAAGACCTCGTGGTTCCATGTCTTTCCTGAAGGATTTGTTTTGCAGCTCCGTGAGCCAGATAACAACTCTATGAGATACTTCAAGTGGGGAGTTTCTCGCTTGATCTTGGAAAGTACCAGAGCACCGGTTGTTCTCCCCATTTTCTCTTTTGGCTTCGAGAAGATTGCTCCGGAGGACTCGGCAGATCAGGGTATTAAGAGATGGCTTCCACAGAACTTGGGCGCCGAGATCCATATTGCTTTCGGCGATCCAATTCCCGACGAAAGAATCGAGCACTACAGATCGCAATGGAGAGCATTGTGCGACAAGTACACGGACAAGAAGAACCCTACGGACTTGTCTGGTGAGTTGAGAGACGGAAAGAAGGTGCAGAAGCTTCGATCTGAGCTTGCAGCCGAGCTCAGAGACAAAGTTTTGGATATCAGAGAACAGTTGGGCTATTTCAAGCCCGAGAACCCCAAGTTCCGTGATCCAGCGTTCTGGAAGGAGTACACCAAGTCCGAAGGCTTAAGTGACCCAAGTGTCCAGTTTATAGGCCAGAATTGGGCCATCAAGAGACTTCAGAAGCACTTGCCTGAGTATGAGGAGGGAGAGTGATGGGCCACTATTTCTACATGTGGCCTTGTAAATATTCGTAAATAGAAACCAATTTAAAATATAAATATGTACATTGCAAAAGAATTCCTCATAGAAATGGTATTGAATTATTTGTATTAAGCTTTTTTGTAAAACATCTGGTAGCATTAATGTGCTACAAACTGTGCGACATCGCGAAATGATATTTCATTATTCAATATACCTTCACACCACGATGACTTCGTGGACTCGACTAGTTGGGATAGCCAGGAATCCTGGAGTTTTTCGCTGTTCTACGTTATTACCCACTTCAGGATCCAAAAATGTGCCTATTGTACTGCGAAGACCCAACTGGGTCAATCCAAAGTATCGTTTTAAGAAGAAATCCAAGTCTGCGATGAAGTCTCGAGATGTGATCATCGAAGGAGCTGGCGAAGTATCGGAAATATCAAATCGAATCAGTGACTTTAAATACTACTTGAAAACCACAGAAATCCCTCAGAAGCTCCGATTGAGTCTCTTAAAAACTAAGTTGGCAGAGATTGTCCATGACGTTGACGACTACTCGTCCAATCAGGAGATGATCTCCACAATAAATGCCGTCTTTATGCATCTATATCGAACCCACGGCGGGTCCTTGGAGGGAATATTGTCTCCGGATGAGATATATAAGCTCTTCCAGAAAACTGCTGGTGGTCTTCCACAGTCTGGACTGTTTGAATTACCAGAGTTCATGGTGAGGTTAACTCAGCAATTCTTGACTTCAGACCAGATAGTTCCTGACAAGACTTTGTTACTGATCATTACGCTCGGTTCATCGTTAAAGTTCAGTGAGTTCTCGGCCATTCTAGGATACATTATCAAGAACAAAAAGTCTCTTCTATCATCCACATTCTCGAAGGCTGTTTTGGACCATTTAAAGGATCGGAATGAATTGAATTTGGCAAGTTACGAGGCGTTCTTGTCAGTTTCTAATGGTGAAATATCTCCTTTATTACTCACTGATGAATTTGCTACTTCTTTTATGAGCTTCGTCGAGACTCTATTTGAAGAGAGAAACCCTAGAGTTCACGAGTACCAGGAATTGGATAAGAATGTCTACAGGATCCAGTTCGTGACTAACAGGTTAATCGAGCAAGCATTCGATCACTTGCAAACGAATACGTGCTTGACATTGTTAAAGTTCAAGGCAGACTTGAATACGGTGGTTGCATCAGACCTTGATGTGCTAAAAATACAAAAGATGTTTACCATCCTCAATGAAAAGGGAAAGGACTCTGATTTCATGGATATAAAGGCAGTCATCTTCAAGCATGACTTGTTTGACGAATCGTTGGCAGACACATTATTAGTGGAGTTGACAAAGCAAAGAGAGCTCTTTGCACAGATGAGATTGAGCTTAAGTGAGTTTATTATGGCTGATGATGTAAAGTTCTCTCTGTCACTTCGATTGAAGGCCGCCATAATGCAGGTGATTGAGTCAAGTGAAGACTCTGAGGAAGATTTGTTGCCAGTTCTCAAGTCTGTTTTTACTCCCTATTTAGAACTGACAGAGAACTTACAGGATAGTTATACGAACATTGTGCAAGTTCTCATGTTTTCTGGAAAAGCAGAGCCAAACGGTACCATAATTCAGAGATTAAAAGAGGTTTTTCAAGTTAACTATGAATTTGAACCAACAATTTTGTCATTTCAGTACAGAATTGACAGGGGTATTGAAATGGAAGATGCTGTGCAATCGTATCAAGTATTTGAAGAAAGTTTGAAGTATGGCTCCGTGCATTGGAATCTTAACAGTGATCCATCTATTCTGCAGACCTTGAGCAAGTTGATTCAAGCTCTCGGCGAGACTGAAGAGGGCATTTCGACCATATTTCCAAAATTCAGAAAGATCAAGCTGCATATGTCAACCCAGGTAAGTGCAGAAGCCATTAATGCATTGGCAAAGAAAATGCTTGTGGAGGAATGTGTGGGAGATACCAAGGAACTTCTTAAAAGAGAGCTCCCTACCATCCCGAAGGACTCAGTGACGAGAATTCAAGTCACACCTCCTTGGGCATATGCCTATGGCGAGCTTTTCAACACTTTGCACAACTTTGTTATTTCCTACGCAAATGAAGAAACTCATGAGACCAACTGGGTGTTGTATGGAGAGTTGCATAAATATTTCGAAGTTCCTTACAACACTTACATGCCAGCACTCGAGTTTTTTTGCAAAGTTGACCGATTGAACGCAGCGTTAGTAATTTTTCGCCAGATCAAGAAGTTAAATGAACTTCACGGCACAACCCAGTACTTGCCTCCACTGAGAGATATGTACATGTTTCTTCTCCGGACTTTTGGGGATCGCTTGTATGAAGAAGGTGTAGTTGAGATTCATGAATACTTGAACATGGATGTTCATATTCAAGACCAGGATATCGACTTGCAGAACTGCATTCTCAACGCATATTCCAACTTGCAAAGTGTTGGAAGAGCCAGAGACCTCTTCTTGACGATCTCAGCCAATGCTAAGCAGAATGGTGGCATCAATGAGGAAACCATCCAGATTATGATCAAGACGTACACATATAGTGACATGTTGTATGTGAAGAAGTTC
>Ga0160505_100803_pt1:0-15000 | contig 16071 bp, 14 predicted proteins | sample DIDeMG_FD_108225 | JGI IMG/M metagenome (GOLD analysis project Ga0160505, IMG submission 108225) | Enriched chicken feces microbial communities from UW Madison campus, WI, USA - DID2874_E49_Stillage MG | ecosystem: Host-associated > Birds > Digestive system > Large intestine > Fecal ... | reverse complement strand
TTACCGGTAGCGGCAGAAGAAGACGCTGCCGACGTGCTGCGTGAGTGCGAGGGTGCAGGGGACGGGGTGCCAAAGTCAAGGCCAAGCAAATCAGCTGTCTGGGGCTTAGGAGCCGGCGGTCTGGTCCCAGCAGAAGGTCTTGCGGCTGCGTTCAACTGCGATTTTTCGATGCTGACGCGGCCACCCGGTCCACTGACAACATTCTGGCGCTGCGTAGACGTGGTGGGCGCAGCTGAGAGATCAACCCCGCCCAGAAGATCCACAACAGGAGGCTTTGGCCTACTTCCGCTACCACTGCTAACAGCGTTGCCTCTAGCAGTAGATGATAGCACAGAGCCGCGCTTCTTGGGCGTCGTTGCAAGCCGGCGCTGCACCTCAGACAGAGGGACAGTGTCCTCCTCCGATCCGGGTCGCTTGTTGGGCAGGCTATCAAGCACACTGGGGTCCTCCGGCAGCTGGTCGGATAATACCCAACGTTTCATCTCATACTTTGTGCGAATGAAGTTGTCAATCTTGCTGTCGTCCGGCGCGTAGTTTGGCGGCAGCTTGGCTTCCCAGTACCTGGTAAGATAGTGCGTTAGTAACCTCCCCCTGATCGGCCACAGGTCCCTTAATTTTCTTTACACCTCTGTACTTACTGGTTGGCCCGCTTGTTACCCCATTTAACAAGCATCTTGATCTGCTCATCAGACCAAGTATCAAGATCAATAGATCGCACTATCGCCAGCGTGGTTAGAAATAATACTACTGAGGTAAACAATGTATCAGCAGCTCACCTTTACTAATATGGACGCCCATACTTCTGTGAATACCAGAACATCTGTAACAGCTACATTAGCATAATCTTCCTATTGTGCACACCATTGAGCCTCCTTACCTGATGCAAAGAAACACGCCCAAACTCCAACTTGTCCAGCGCGGATGGCCGGAAGTCTTGCAGTCTGCACAAAACTTGTTGTCGGGCTCCTTAACCAGCGCTTTGAGCAGCTGTTGATTCCTCTCAAAGACAGAATTGGCGCGATTGCGACTGCCCCTGCTGACGCTCATGGTCTGTCTTGACCGATTGTAAGACATGGTGCCGTCGCTCTTTTAGATTGTCTATTTAAAAAAAAAATTTATGGCTTTGTGCCTGAAGAATTGATCGATAAGACAGAGCTGCTCCTGAAGAGGAAAAAAAAAGGGAAAAATTTCAGTAAAGAGCGGCCAGTTGGCCTCTGCGTCTGTGGATGTTTTGGAAATTGGCGCTAACTATATGCACGCAAGCAAGAACTATGGCCTTGGTTCAGGCTCAGTTGGAAAGCTGACTAATCCATCTTGCAAGCCTACCTCAAATTTTCAGTTAATCAGTCGGACTCCGACCCGGCTCAGCCTTTCACTCTTCTTTTACGAACGAGCTAGAACGCACATACACACATCAACAATGAGCTCGTCGGATCAGAATGAGGTTCTCACGAACCCGTCGCTAGCAAAGCAGAAGGAAGAGGAGTACGTCCATCAGGTCTACGAGGAGATTGCTTCGCATTTCTCCCTCACCCGTTACAAGGTAAGCATGAGTATTATTTCTTGTTTAGATCCGATCTGAACTAACAAGTAAACTCCAGCCATGGCCCGTGGTGGAAAAGTTCTTGTTGGAACAAAAGCCTGGCAGCATTGGTCTTGATATTGGCTGCGGAAACGGTAAATACATGTCCGTCAACAAGGATGTCTACATTATTGGTTCCGACCACTCGTCTCAGCTGACGCAAATTGCGTTCAACAACCATGCTCAGGATCCGGAAACAAATGCTAACAACAGACATGCTGATGCTTTGGTTGCAGATGGACTCAATCTGCCGTTTCTGCCCAACTACTTTGATTTTGCCATCTCTATTGCCGTAATCCATCATTTCTCTACGCCCGAGCGCCGAATCGAGTCCGTGCGCCGTATCTTAAATACGATCCGCCCTGGCGGCCGTGCTCTTATCTACGTCTGGGCTCTCGAGCAGGAGAACTCGCGCCGTGGCTACCATGAAGGTATGGACCAGGACGTACTTGTCCCGTGGGTACTCCAAAATAAGCAGAAAAAGAAAAAGAAGCAGCCGCCTGTGCGCCGGAAAAAGAATGATCCAAAGGGTGAAAATGAAGAGCCACTACCCGAGGCCAGCCAAGAGCCTGAAAACAAGGAGCAGGAAGAGGAGAAAAAGGAGGAAGTTGTCAAGCAGCGTTACTACCATTTATACAAGAAGGGTGAGCTTGAGGCCGATGTCGAAGTTGCCGGAGGTAAAGTGGTTGAGTCCGGATACTCCAAGGATAACTGGTATTCGATCATTACAAAGTAATGTTCTTATTTATTTGCGTATATATATATAGATTTTATTGAAATTTGGCATGTTGTTTATTTCATAACTGTAACAGCAAAGATGTGCTTTTTACAGGATTAAAAAATAAAAAATAAAACAAAAAAAGAAATCTTCCTTGCCAGGGGTCGAACCTGGAATCTTTCGCTGTGTAACCAAATGAAGTCGTAGGCGAACGCCTTGCCATTGGGCCACAAGGAACTTTCCTTATTTTAATGTAAATGGTGTCTTACCAAAAGTAATCCTTTAAATTTGGAAATAAACTAGATATATGGTTCAAGTACCAAGTCTTAAACTATATTTGGGCACCCAAGTAAACTTTAGCTAATAAAGTAGACACCAACGTTAAAGAGTTGTTTATAAAGCCCAAGAAAATACAAGTCAGTGTTCTATACAAGAAATACCAGCTGCGAATACCTTTTCAATTCATGTCTTTTTTTTGTGTCAATTTGTTTTATATTTTTGTTTGTACCTACGTAAGAACAATGGACTGATCATGTTCCCTAGGTGACTATTGAGCTCCCTATTCTTGATTATACGTCTAAGTTTTTCCTTTCATAACTCCCAACCATATAATAACTGTTTCTTCCATCTTTCATTTCTAACCTTTCAAGTCTTCTACCCATAGCATTTACAACCATCTAAGATGAACACCACCAACGAGGAGCGACAAAACCGATATTCAAAAGAACGCAAGGTCGGTGAGGGTACATATGCCGTTGTCTATGTTGGTATGTAACCTTTCTATTGCCACACGATCTCCAGAATCATAGAAACTGACACATGAGGTTTAGGCAAACAGCTCGACACCCAGAAGGCCATTGCTATCAAGATGATCAAGGTCGGTGAATTCAAGGACGGCCTCGACATGTCTGCCATCCGCGAAATCAAGTTCTTGCAGGAACTTCGGCACCCAAATGTCATTGAGTTGATTGATGTATTTTCTACACAGACCAACCTCAATATTGTGCTCGAGTTCCTGCCTGCAGACCTGGAAATGATCATCAAAGATAGAAGCGTCATTTTCACGCCGGCAGATATCAAGTCTTGGATGCTCATGACCCTCAGAGGCTTACATCACTGCCACCGAAATTTCATGCTGCACCGAGTAAGTACTCATTTTTCACGATTGAGGTATTAGGAGAAAGGCAATACTAACACTCCGCTCCACAGGATTTGAAACCGAATAACCTGCTGTTGTCACCGTCGGGACATCTGAAGCTGGCCGATTTCGGTCTTGCGCGGAGCATGGCAGGCATCCGCGAGAGCATGACATCAAACGTTGTGACACGATGGTATCGCGCGCCCGAGTTGCTTTACGGGGCACGGCATTATACGGCAGCAGTTGACGTGTGGTCTGTTGGCATTATTTTTGCGGAACTTATGCTGCGTACACCTTATCTTCCCGGTAAGAGCGATGCGGACCAGCTAGATATCACATTTCGTGCTCTGGGCACACCGAATGAAAAGATTTGGCCAGGCGTCACCTCGCTGCCAGGCTACGTCAGTACAAAGATCTATCCACAGCCATCGCGCCAGGAACTACGCAACAGATTCATTGCCGCTACTGAAGATGCTCTGGAGCTGATGGAGGAGCTTACTGTACTGAACCCAGGTGAACGCATAGATACTACACAAGCACTCTTGTCACCCTATTTCACCACGGCGCCGCGCCCAACAAAGCCTGAGCTGCTGCCAAAGAAGAAAGAAGAGGACCCTAACGCGGTTGAAGAGAAGTATAAGGCTGAGATTCGAGACAGTATGATCCAAGCTACCCGTAAGGCCCGTCTGAACGCTTAGGGGTATTGGTAACCGTTTATATTAATTTATTCATTACATGTACCATACATAAATTTGTTTTTTTATGTTCATCATCTAGTTATTGGATTTGCCGTTGTAAATGTTGCTAACGTACTCACCGATAGCCAGAGAAGAAGTCAGGCCGGGACTTTCGATGTTGAGAAGGTTAACAAAACCAGGGAAGCCTTCCTCCTCTCTGATGACAAAGTCCTGGAACTTGGTGCCATCCGATACGATCTTGGGTCTAATACCAGCAAAATCAGGCACAAGAGCAGAATGATCAAGGCCAATCATGTACTGGTCGACGGCCTCAATGGCCTTTGGCAGATTCTTTGAGTTGACCTCAAGGTCATCAGCACTATCAACCCATTCGATATCGGGACCAAACTTGATTTGGCCGCCAAGATCAATAGTTAAGTGAGTACCGAGCGAGGCATAGTCCGAGGGACACGGGTAAATCAAACGACTGACCTTAGGGGTCGATGATTGGTAGGCAAAGTAGTTACCCTTTGCAAAATAGGCCTTTAGATGTCTCTCCTTAGGCAAGAGCATGTTGGAGATGTTGGTGGAAAAATGGCCAGCAGAGTTGATAACGTTTTCAGCCTCAATGGTAAAGATTTCGCCGTCAGTAGGCTTGACGTGAATAGTATAGGTCTTAAACTCTTTGTTGTATTCGAGACCAACAACAGCAGAGTTTAGAGCAATATCGCCATCATACTTCTGAATCTGGGATTCAGAGTAGCTAACCACGGAATGGGGATCTACGATACCAGTAGATGGTGAGTTGAGCACAGCAGCGTTGGCTCTCACGGCGGGTTCCAACTCTCTAGCCTTGTCTAGGGGCACAAATTCAAGGGGGATATCCAGTCTCTTGCCCTTGGCAAGAATACCCGCGAGGTATTCCTCTTGCTTAGCGTCCTGGGCTACCACCCACTTGCCACATTTTTGCAGGTCAATTGGGTTTGTTTTTGCCAGCTCGTAGAGCATGTTTTTGCCCTTGATACAAAGGCGTTCTCTCAGAGAATCCTGCGCGTAATAAAGGCCGGCGTGGATGACACCAGAGTTTCTGGCACTAGTCTCGCTGCCGAGAAGGTCGTTGCGCTCGAGCAGAAGCACAGAGCTGGCAACGTTGTTTTTGCTCGCGTCGGCCGCGATTTGCGCCGCTATCGCGGTTCCCACGACACCGCCACCAATAACGACGTGTGAGTAGTCGGCTTGAGCCGCTGGGCTTGTCGAAAACCGCTTGACAAAGCTCGAGCGAGGATTGGACGCCAGTTTTACAATTGATCTTAACATGTCAACGCGTGCTAATTTCTTCGATTACGCAATATAAAGTTCACAATCAAGGATTGAAAAATGCAAAAAGAGGAAAAAAAAAAAAGAGTTGAAAAATGTGTTTATTATACAGATGAGTCCGATATTTTCTATTGGTGAAATAGAGGCTAAATTGTTGATCGCACAAGTCCAGATGAATACAAGGCACGAAATCAGTAAATAGCCTGTGTCTAAAATCTTCCAACAAGGAGATATGAAATGAATATCATTACTCAATTTCTCGTCATGTGAGAGGCTGGTGATAACCCTTTGGTTTTTGTCTGGGGGAACGAAAACTACTGAGACAAACCAGTGGACGACCGTTTCCGAAACCCGGCAATTCTCGCTTAAGTCGCAGATGAAACGACTCAAAAATCCCACCGGCCCTTCGGGTTTTCTTCTGGTGCGGCGTCTGTGCTTGCCAAAGTAGAATTTTGCAACTGCAGCGCTTCTAGACCTAGCCGCCGGCTCTTTTTGAAATGGCTTAGCGTGTTCTCGTCAGGGGTCAGCTTCTCAATGTTTTCAAAAGCTTTACGCGCAACATCGTACTTCTTCTGCTTGATTGAGACGTCGAAAAGACCGACAATGCTGTTAAAGTCACCAATGCTGTTGCCCAGGTCAAACCACTCTACAGCAAGATCGGAGCGGTTGAAGTAGTTCATAAGAAGAAAGCCTAGAGGAGCAAACGACTGCTTGAGACCAAACCGGGCTGCCTGTTCCAAGTGGTACCGCGCTCGGTCCTTGTCTTCCTCCAGGATCTGCGAGAGGTAAAAATGACAGTCCATAACCTGGCTGGGCTGCTCAGCTTCTGCGATTGCTAACTGAAAATAGAGCTTTGCCTGTTCTAAATCATAGTTGTTAAACCGAATCACACCAATACTTCTCAGACATTCGATCTTGACACTGTTGAGCTCTTGTGAAAGATTGGCGTCCAGACAGTCTTGATATAGATCTTCAGCTTTGCTAATATGCCCATGCTTGTATGCAATATCTCCCTTGATTTTAAATGCGGGGCCAAATTGGATTTCACATAGATCATCAAGCAGCTTGACAGCATACGATTTGTCTTCTTCCGACGCATTTTCGTCGTTCAGCGTGCGTCCACAAAGTAGTGTAATCGCCATATTATCTCCCATTTCCGCAGCTTTCTCAATCAAGTTTGACTCTAGGAGTAGCGCCGTCTTGCTCAAGGCACCAGTCTTTTTTCTGTTTGCTTCGAGGATTGCTTTCAGCTGGTATACATCATGCGCTTGGACACCAGCTGGCAGAGGGGTATCTTCGTTGTTCCAGCATGCTTCATATGTTTGAATTACCTTCTTATAGGACAAGTTGATTTTCTTTTCGTAAAGATATTGTCTGATGACTTTCTTTTTTGGCAGAACTTCGTGGACCGATCTATAAAAAAAAGTTAGCTCAACTAGACAAACAATAGGGAAAAAATGATTCTCAAACATACACTCCCGTGAGTTGGCTAGAATGTCTGACTAGGGTTTTCCTTAAAGCTAGCTGGTTTATACCCCAGGTTTTTACTATTGACTTATACATTGTGCTGATGCGAAATTTCGATCTGGCAAGTGTGACAGAGAAGAAAGAAAAAAGCAGTTGATCTGACTCGATGTGAGATCATGTGATCTATTGCTACATCTAAAACGGGTAAATTAAATAACGCGTTAAACATAAAACTTCTGCAACACGAAAGTTTTTTTTAAACGTTCGCTTTTGGTAATTGTAATGATTTCTAAAAACCATTCCTTCCCCTTTTCTTGCTGAAATTTTTGTCTCTTTTCGCTGTCTTCGAACCAATTTTTTATACCCATTTACTAATTATACAGTAAATATCATGTCTTCAAAAAGAAAGCTTGAGACTCCTGTGAAATCCAAGTCTATCACGGCCTTTTTTAAGCCAGCTGAAGGTCCTGCATCCAAGAAACGCGTCATTTCAACTGCGTCCATAAGCAAAGCCGTTATTCCTAAGTTTGACAAGACTAAATGGATTGAGGGCCTCACGGCTGAACAGCGCCAATTGCTTGACTTGGAAATCAATACACTACACGATTCGTGGCTGGCGGTGCTACACCAAGAGCTGGTTAAGCCCTACTTTCTTAACCTCAAGCGTTTCCTCGAACAGGAAAAGAAAAACAAGCAAACGATCTTCCCTCCCGAGAAGGATATCTACTCTTGGTCGCGTTTGACCCCATTAAACAATGTTAAAGTCGTTATTCTGGGCCAGGATCCGTACCACAATTTCAACCAGGCCCATGGCCTTGCCTTTAGCGTCAACCCGCCGACCCCACCTCCTCCTTCGCTGAAAAATATGTACAAAACTCTGGCAATTGACTACCCAGACTTTGAGATTCCCAAAACCGGCTTGCTGACACCTTGGGCTGAACAGGGCGTGCTCATGCTCAATACGGTACTCACTGTGCGCGCTCACAACGCCAATTCACACGCAAAGAAAGGCTGGGAAGAGTTCACCGAGAAGGCTCTGGCAGCAGTTCTCAAAGCGAGACCCTCGGGCGTGTGCTTTCTGGCGTGGGGAACACCTGCGTTTAAGCGCATTGAAAAAATTAGACCTGACCCCAAGGTGCATCATATTTTAAAGTCCGTGCACCCCAGTCCGCTGAGTGCATCCCGTGGCTTCTTTGCGTGTCAGCACTTTAAGAAATCAAACGAGTGGCTCTACAAGACCTACGGCCCCGATGGAGTCATTGATTGGGCTATTCAAAAGGGTAATGTGATTGCGGAGATTGCGAAGCTAAAGGGAACAAGTAAGGAAGAAAAGGAAAATGTGAATCCCGTTGACGAGGAGGAGAAAAAGGAATCAAAGGAGTAAAAACTCAATAAAATTAGGTATCTTGTGAAACAAATTATTTACAATACACAATGACGTCTCCAACTCTACGCGAGTCTTCGTGAAAGTAGGAATTAAAAAACCGGGAACACTAGTAAAAGCTCATGTTAGTAAATCAAAAGAAGGGAAGAAAAAAAGGAGTCCTTGACTTACCTCGTAGTATTTTGTCGATTTCAAGTATGATTTGATCGTGGGCTCCAGCGCCTCAAAAAAGACGAGGTGCGAGGGCCAAGTATAAGTATAAGTATAAGTCTTTTCGGATTGATCTTCATCGGTTGAGTTGAGGGGTGGGAAATGCACTGACATAAACTCTGTAGGGTTCTCATAAAACTGGTCCGAGACATCAAGATAGGCTTCACGTTCCTCCTTTGACATGTTGATAGGAGGTTCGCAAGTCAGAAACCACAGAGCGTTAGGCTGCTCCAGATCGGGCCGGTGGAGGTGGCTTTGCCATGGCGTTGAGTGACATGGCATAAGGAAGCCAACACTTTTGACGTGATCATTATTGCGCAAATACTCCATAACATCTATGACGCCCCTTTGGTGATAAGTATTGAAGAATACAGCCACAATGATGTTCAAGACGTACAAGCTGAAAAACACAGTCTTAGTTGCGTATTTGGCCAATTGAGGGAGAGGATACAGAAAAGCACTCAGGGTTTTCAAATGGAGAAGTGGAAGAATAGGGTATAAGAAACGAAACTCCTTATGTCTCAACGAAGAGTATACCACAACGATAAACAGAATCAAGTTGGTGATCTGAGATCTGAAACCAGATCTGGTAAGCTCGATGACTGTGAAGGGCAGATAACCGATAAGAAGCAGCGGGATACCCTGAAATAGGTAGTAGTGCCAAGGAGAAGTTCCGTAAAAGTGCGAAAGAGACTGCAACAGGTTGAACTCCAGGAATTTGATGATAGGAAAGACAGGCCGGCCGTAGTAGAGGTAGTCAATGCCAAAATTAATACTGAAAACAGCCCCAACGACCGCCAGAGCAAGGAACGCAGCCTTAACACGGTTAGGTGACCGAACCAACAGCAATAATCCGAGGAAAAGCCATATCAATGCGTTTGTTGGTCTGAAAACACACGAGGCGCTAGCAATCAGCAACGCAAGGGTGTACTGCTTCCAGTTGATGAGTTTAGGGTTCCAGGGCCAGTAGGCAAGGCCAACAGTTGTCAAGACCATTTCGAGTGAATTTGAAAACGTGCGAATCGAAACATAAAAGTTGAATGCAGAGCCTACAGTTATAAACCCGGCCCACCAGAGCACGTCTTTGGTGTGGTCCTTGCCGTAGAGACGCACCGCGAGCACGCAGAAGTAGAAATCGCCAATAGCAGCAATGACGGCCTGCACAATCTTCGGAACCCAGACAATTGCGTCCGGTGACGAAACACCAAAAACATTCGAAGCCAGCCAGTAAAACGCAGCAAAGATCAGCGGGTGTGCCGCGCTGCGCAGGCCTTCCCGCCACTCCCAGGTGAGATACCCATAGCCATAGACGAGGTTGTGGGCGGGCTCAAGCGACTGCCAGTACTCATCGGGTTGAAAAAAGGTGCGAGTTAGAAATGAATTGCAAAGGCGAAACACCACAAAGCCGAAGAACAGCGTAGGCGGGATTACGTTGGAGAAGGAAATGCTAGATGACATCGAAGGGGATGAATGGTCCTGAAGCCGCGACATGCTGAGGTGCAAAATGGGAGTTGGGGGGGGACCTGCTGGCCATTTTTACGTCATCAGCGGCTTTCCCTCATCGCTTTGTCTTTTGCAACGTCTTGCGATTTCCTGATTTCTCTCCTTCCTTCCTCTTTATCCCCAGACAAAATGTTCTTCTCTAAACTCGGCAAGGGGAAAAACGACAAGAACAAAGCGCACTCCGCGTCGTCTGCGATACCCGCGACAGGCTCGCAGATTCGCATTCGAAAGGTCAAGGTTGTTACCAAAACTGCAACGCCATCAGTTTCCAGATCGGGCTCGACTACGCCCAAGCAGGCCCATGAAGATGGCGCACGGGCAACAGCAACCACGTCAAATACTTCGCAGAAGCGGCGCAAGAAGAAAACACCGGACCTGGCACAGTTTAACCGTGTTATTATTTCCAACTCTGAAACCGATGACAGTGCATGGGAGGCAGAGTTCAACAAGCGGGTTTCATCCACGTCCGCTACTCCTCCAGTCGAAACAGACCGGCGCGTGATCTACAAACAGGACTACGAGACTGCAGATATTATTGAGTCAAAACAGCTGATGTCTTTTGCTGAATACAAACCTTGCTTTAAAAGTGAACCAAATTTGCAGTACCAACTGGCAGCGCCGTGTTCCGATAAAATGGAAAAATACTATGCCTATAGACCTAAACAAGAAGACGAATACAACCCGGTAATGGAAACAGAACTGATTATGGACATGGTTGCCCGGAGCTTTGTTCCATCTAAATATACAAATGACATTAAGCACCCTTCGCTGGGAGACTGCATCGTGCGCCGGTACCGGCGTGCGCTCAAGCAAGATGACCCAGGCAAGTTTGTGGCGAGCGTTATGGAGTACAATAAATTGATTACCGAGCTCCGGAAACGGGGTGAGATCAGGGAACACCTGCAACAAATGACTCAGCTGCCTCTGCATATCTCGCGGTCGCTGCTGAATCAGGTGTACTCTAGGGTTGTGTCGCCGCGGGCAAACGATCTGCGGGAATACGAGGCGTTCTCGAACAATGTGTACGGTGAGCTTCTACCGGAGTTCGTGACGCGACTATTCCATGAGACGAAACTGACGTCAGACTCGGTATTTATCGACCTGGGATCCGGAGTGGGCAACTGCACTTTGCAGGCGGCACTGGAGATTGGGTGTGAGAGCTGGGGCTGCGAGGTGATGAAAACGGCGTCAGACTTGGCAGCCCGACAGCAGCATGAGTTAGAGGAGCGAGTTAAACTATACGGTTTGAATATTGGTGAGATTCAGCTGCGATCTGCCAGTTTCGTGCACAACGATGAGATCCAAAAGGCGGTTTCTCGTGCCGACGTAGTACTGGTGAACAACTATGCCTTTGATGGTAAGCTGAACAGCCATCTGATTGATATGTTTCTAGATTTAAAGGACGGGTGCCGGATTGTCTCGTTGAAGTCGTTTGTTCCACCGGGACACGTTATATCCGAGCACAACATTGAATCTCCATTAAACATTCTTTCAGTGGAAAAGAAGGAGTTCCCGTCTGGTAGTGTTAGCTGGACAAGCACTCCTGGACCGTACTACTTGTCTGTAGTCGACCGATCGCTGCTGCAGAAGTACTTTGAAAGCCGTGGCCGACGTCGTCACCGATGAGACTGGCTTTGCTTGGCCTTTTCTAGACTTTTTTATTATTATAATTATAATGTTAATAGACTTTTGGGATGAGTTTTGTGAACAAAAATTGACTGGTAAACATACCTGTGAAGAAACGCATTGGCATCGTTCATCCGCTCGGCCTCGTCAGCGGCCTTTTGCATCCAGCGGTTGACAAGAGCCTCGTTCTCTTCCTGCAATTTAGCAGCCTTCTTCTCGGCCAGATTCATATGAATCTCTTGGACTAGCATATCGTCCTTGAGTCTCTGGGCTTTGAGTGCGTTGGCCTCGGACGACTCTTTGTATTGCTTCAGCAGTTCGGCGGCCTTGATGACCTCTGCCTCCAGCTGTTTAATGCTGCGTAATGTTAGATAAAGGGGTATTGAGTAAAAATGAAATAGAAACACATACTATTTCGAGGCGCTGGTCTGGTCGACTGAGAGCGAATCGACCCGCTTTGCCAGCGTAGCTATCTCGTCTTTTTTGTTGGCCAATTCGGCCTGTAGGGAGGCGAACTGATTGGCCTGGTCTTGCCTGAGATATTGTCAGTACAACTACTACTAAACATCAATGAATAGGAGTAATACTTACGGTGAATTGTTGGCAAGCCGCGTCTCAGCGTCAATGGCACGCTGCGATACCAGATGAACTGCAGTTTGTTAGTACTGCGAGCGAACTGCCTATCCAGTCTGTGGGGCAGTAGAAAATGTATAATAACATACAGGAGTCAATTATGGATTTGAGCTTTTTCTCGCTCTCATCACGCTCTTGAAGCCGCTCACAAAGCGTAGCAGTCCAGTCTTCCATATTGTCGAGAGATGTTCTAAGTGACAATGGTTGTTGAGTCTAGCAGTTGTCGTCATGGGAAAAGACGTAAAGGTTTGGCTGGGGAAGCCTCCATTTGAGGGAGCTGGGACCCTTCAGAAATAAACAAATTTTATTTGCCCAGACCTCGCTTTCCGTCTTTAACCCTTTCGATCTGGTGCGCCGGACCCTTTTGCTAACAACCAGAATGCTCAGATCTTTCGCCAGATTACATGCCTCCGGCACACGGACAAAACTCTCTGTTATTAGCAGGCTGAAATACACCCCAGCCCCTGTTTTCCGTGCGCAGTTTGTCCGCAACAACTCAGGTTAGTATACCTCCTGCGCTCACTTTACTGGATCCCGGCCACTAACAGTCCGCCACAGACTATGCAGGTCTACATCCCATGCTACGTGAGCGTGCTGAACAGCTGAGTGCTGAACACGAAAAGCTAGCAACACAGCTCAGCTCTGCCGAAGAGTATGACCAAGAAAAGGCTACCAAGCTGTCCAAGCTAAGCGGCATCGTTGCCGAGCTCGAGGAATACAAAAATGCTGAGGCTGAGTACGAGGAGCTGCAGACAATGATGAGCGACCCGCAACTTAAGGAAGAGGCTGAGGAGGAGTTTATCTCGACAAAAGAAAAGCTAGAGAAACTGGCGCTTGACCTGCAGGGCAAGATCCTTCCCAGTAATCCGTTCTTAGACAAGGCAACTTTGCTAGAGATGCGCCCTGGTGTTGGTGGCTCTGAGGCTATGATATTTACCCAGGACCTGATGGAAATGTACCAGAACTACGCTTCAAAGAAGCGGTGGCCGAACCAGGTCATTTCGATCACGCACAATCCCGCTGGCGGCGTCACCGAGGCCATCCTGAGTATCGACTACCCAGGATCATACGAGCGCCTGCAGTTTGAAGGCGGTGTACACCGTGTGCAGCGTGTGCCGGCCACAGAGAGTAAGGGGCGCGTACACACATCTACCGCCGCAGTAGTCGTGCTCCCGCAGATGACAGAGGATTCGTCTGGTAACACGGATGAGGCTGAGCGCAGTTTTGCGCCCAGCGAGGTGCGGGTTGATGTCATGCGTGCGCGCGGTGCTGGTGGCCAGCACGTCAACACGACAGACTCGGCCGTGCGTCTGACCCATATTCCCACGGGCATTGTTGTTGCCATGCAGGATGAACGTTCTCAGCATAAGAACAAGGCCAAGGCGTTTATGGTGCTGCGCGCGCGCTTGGCAGAGCTTGAGCGTGTGCAAAAAGTCGCCGAGGAAAAGAGCAAACGTACAGCCCAGGTCACAACCACGCTGCGCTCGGACAAGATTCGGACATATAATTACGTGCAAAACCGCATCACTGATCACCGTTGTGGGTTTACCTCGTACCACTTGGAGGAGGTAGTCTCAGGCAGCGAGCCTTCGCGGTTTGACGAGATAGTAGACGCGATGGACAAATTCACCAAGACAGAGACAATAAAGGAGCTGATTGAGAGTGCTGATGCGTCGACTTAGCCGGGCGTCTTTATATAAAGTAGACGAGCGACAAATGCCTGCTGGTTTCAATGGTTTTCGCCATTGCCTCAGTGTTGACTGTAAATAGATATTGTACATAGAACTTGACACAAATACCAAGTTTCAAGCTACAAAACCTTTCAACTTCTAACAAAGGTGTTTGTATTTCTACGTTTAAACTTTTACAGCTACACTACGATTAAGATAACAACGACAGATCTTCATCAAGATGAGCGCAGATACACCTCGGTCTGTAACAAAAGACCCCGAAGCAAGTGATGCTAGCAATAATGAAAGTCTCAATAAAACCAATAGCGACAATGACGAGTCCAGCGAGAGCGTGCAAGATTCGCCATTTGAGCTCACGCTGCAAAGCCTGCTGGCGGGCCCTCTGGACACCACGATCTGGCGGCTGAATGGCGTGCGGGACTCGCAGGTGGCACTGACGACGCAGCTCAACTTGCTCATGACGGCCCTTACAACATACCGCGACGAGACGCGGCCAATCAAGCTGAAAGAGACGGTTGAGCAGATCAAAGACGGCAAAAAGCGGCTACAGGCTATCAACAATACGCTTGCCGTGGTTGAGAGTAGGATCCGGCGCATCCGGGACCGGCTAGTGGCAGACCAGCAACAGGCCTTGGAGAGTTCACCACGTCGAGTGCTAGGATGAGAAGCCAAGGTGATGCAATGCAATATCGAGAGTCCCCATGTGTATAGATCTTGTCGTTGTCGTCTGAATCTACGCCATGGTCTTGGTTTTCCTCACTAAGAAAAACCGCCCAAACTGCAATGAACTTTTCTCAATCTCTTCTTCTTTATGATGCTTCTGATGCTGCTGACATCTTACTGATTTGATGTCAAACTAACAGGACTGTTTACTATGGTTTCGTACCGGTTCTTACCTCTCTTCACTGAAAAAAATTTTTGATTTTAGTTTTTTTTTGTTTTTGTTTTTTTTATTGTTTTTTAACCTCCTCTTTTTTTTTTTTTTTTTTTTTTTTTTTTTTTTTTTTTTTTTTTTTTTTTTTTTTTTTTTTTTTTTTTTTTTTTTTTTTTTTTT
>Ga0160505_100802_pt1 | contig 16073 bp, 7 predicted proteins | sample DIDeMG_FD_108225 | JGI IMG/M metagenome (GOLD analysis project Ga0160505, IMG submission 108225) | Enriched chicken feces microbial communities from UW Madison campus, WI, USA - DID2874_E49_Stillage MG | ecosystem: Host-associated > Birds > Digestive system > Large intestine > Fecal ... | reverse complement strand
AATGGAAGAATAGGAAAACTTTAAAAAAAAAAAAAAAACATGGTAAAGACTTCTTCTGAAAAAATTTTTTTTTTTTTAAGCAGTTAAGTCGTCGTTCTCCCTGTCCGTTTCAGCCAATTAGGCTATGTAATTAGCCTCATTCAGCCTCATTTAGCCTCACTGCACTCGCCTCATCTTCAGACTCTTGGATCCGGAGTTTCTTCTCCGTGCTACACCAGCAATTTGTCCACTGACCACCATCACATTCATGCCTGCCTCCTCTACTTCATCTTCTTGCTCTACTTCCTCTTCGTCTGCGTGTTGCAAATCCTCGAGATCGTCTGCATCACCACTATTGACCCATCCAGCTGGAATTTCCAACTGAGGTTGATGCTTGAGGGTTTCAGCTGTAATCCATCCGCTTCCAAAAGTCTCATCTTCTCCTTCCGAGTCAGACTCAGAGTCAAAATGGAGCGCTGAACACGTTGACAACGCATTGTAGAGCTGCTGGATGTTGGAATTCTCGCTGAAGAGCCCAAGATCCTCGCCGTTACCTCCATCATAGATTACTAGCTCCACAGTCTGGGTATACTCGTCAGCTTGCGGAGAATAATACTTAAAAAGTTCACATGAGACCAATTGTAAGTAGAGAACTGGATGAGTGTCGACTTCCTTGAGCGCATGGAGCGCTATCAGTGTATATGGGATGTCGATGCCTATATTGTGGTTGTTCATCCATATCACGAGACACTGGTTGAGAACATAAACGGAAACCGAACTCCCCGACAAGTTTTGGATCCTAGAATCTATTTCAACAACCAGAGGAGGCGACACGGGCGCCACATCCACTATATAGTGAGTACCTCCGCCGTGAAGAACAAATTTGTCATCGTCTAGAAGTGAGAATCTTTCTGGATACTGTGCTCTGTATGCAGCGAGTGGGATGGTATTTTCCACGTTCGGAGGTTCTTCAACGATCTTGGGTTGTCTTGGCATGTCGAACTATGTGTTAATGGAGGGTTTTAGGAGTTTGAAGACGGAAATGGATGCTCATAAGTTTATTAGGACTTTTTTGACATGGCGCGGTGCTCGTAACCATCAATTATAGGTTATGACTCAAAATTAATCCCTTTGTGATGCCTTTGTGAGTACTGAAAGAAATAGAAAATGAGAATGATTATAAGCTTACATACCTCGCATTTCAAAATTATCGCTGTTATTGTTGTTTTTCTTTCCGAAATTGCATTAAACTTACTAAATCCGTATTTCGTGTCTTCTTTTTCGTATAGTCCTATACCGTCTCAGCCTCTCGTATTTGCTGTCTTATAACTCATGGTCAGCCAGAAAGTTTTCTGATAAGACGCAGAAAGACCGGGTTGCTCCCTGGAGAGGCAATGTCCTTCTTGAATTTCTCCTGCCTCTTTTCCTCTAACTTCTTCTGCTCATCCTCTGAAGGAGGCATGGCCTCATTTGCAAGATCAGCCTTACGGGCGTCTTCGAATGTCGATATCGTAGCACGAAGTCCTTCACTTCCATTACTCAACGAGCCCTTAGGCAAAATGCCCTCGTTCATGCTCTTTAACCGGTCAACGTTTTCTGCCTCCTCTCGCAACACCTGATACATGCGTGCAACTCGACCAATGGCCAACACTTTGTTTCTCAAAGCAAGACGCTTATCCTCAAGCGTTGTCCCAGGGCTGGCCGCTTCTGCGGTATTGGGGAACGCCATTGGAGGTGTGGTGACAATGGGCGATGCTTGTGGCGAGTCGAAGCCCTGGGCAATTGGTGTCTCTTCCTCGAGCTCCTCTTCAGTACAAATATTCAAAATGGATACTAACATGTCAGTGACCTTTTCGCCCACGAACGGCAACGACCAAGTGAAAACATCCATAAAGTGAGGCAACCAGTAAGGGTGTGGCGACGAGTTGAACTGACGGATGTTCATGACATTGTTCTCGTACTTGAGCACCGCTGCCTTATTGTTGTAGTTGTCCAAGTAGTTGGGAGCGGAGAACATGGTGAGCAACGACGGGAAGCCCATGGTTTTCGTACGCTTATACATTCTGTACCCGGCATCCTGGGCCTCATGGGCTCGAATGATGGAAAGCAAGCCTGTGCGCTCCAAGAATTGGCATGATGCCTTGTAGGTGAAAGCATATGAGCAACCACGTACTGCATTGCGGACAAAAGCCTGGTCCATGTTGTTGTCGTCATAGTCTTCGATGGGGTCTGCCCAGAGCAAGTCACACATCAATCCTTTCGTCGGAGGCTCTCTGAAACGGTCAAGACGCGCTAAATCGTCAAGCGTCCGTAATTCTGGCGAAAGTCCGCCATGAACACAGAAAAACTGCTTGTTCATGATGGCTGCCAACGGCAATGCATTGAACAGTTGCAAGCACTCCTCATACAACCTCTCGGAATACTTGTGGAGACACTCGCCTTTGAATGTGAAGTAATCTGTCAAGTGCTTGCACTCGTGGTTTCCTCGCAACATCCAGAACGTAGTCGGATAATTGAGCTTTAGACTGTACAAATAAATCAAGCATTCAATAGAAAACAGTCCTCTGTCAACATAATCTCCCAAAAAGAGGTACTGAGTTGTTTTGGGGTCTCCACCCACCTCGAAAAGCTTCATCAAATCGTAGTATTGACCATGGATATCTCCACACACCGTCACGGGAGCTGGCACCGTGAGAAGGTTGGGCTCGGTGCTGAGAAGATCGGTGGCATCACGGATAATCTTCACGGCCTGGTGCTGTTGTAAGCGACCCTCATGGAAGAAATGGTCTTTCAAAAACTCCGTGTTGGGCAAGCCGTTGGGCAAGAACACTTGCGAGTCGTCTGGTTTAAATGTTGCGGGTGCCGCTACCGAGGGCACAGCTCTATCCACTGTACTGAGCTTTTGTCCATCTTCTGTGATATAAACTGTCAAATCCTTGGTTTGGACAACCTGGCCGGGTTTCTTGTTGATTGCCTGTAGAGCATTCTTGATCTGGTTTCTGTTCTCCTCTGCCTTACGAGAGTTGCTCATGCTGGGCGAAAGAAATGGTTAATGGCAAAGTATGCGTGAAATTGTCAAATGCTAGTATTGATGCTCTTTATTGTTGAACTTGCGTACGCTGCTTTGTCTTTTGTGCCTATGGAGAATAGGCCAGGAGGCTGGGTTTTCTTTCAGTGACGTGCCGTCCTCCATATTGCGCCCGGCCTTTGCGAGGTCTATCTTCGGAACTTGGGTATGAGGTCTAGACTTTGTGCGTCTGGGAAGTTTTACAAGTTGGAATAGTCGTTGTCTTTGTTTCAAGCATAATTTCGAACATGTGGGTTTCTTCTAATGCTTCGTTTTGTACTTACAGATCGACGTTTTCGTTCTTTTGCATTCCTGTGTGTTTCGGCCCGACTGTATGGGGTCTAGGTCTTCGGCAAGGACATTTTCCAAGATGACCACTAGGAAAATATGTAGGCTGAGCGAGTCAATTGAACTAATATCCTATTTCATACTATTGTCTTATTGTCTTATTTTCTTTCTTTTTTTTAAGGTTTTTCTTTGTTTCTGGGTCTCCGTAACAGTCTTTTCTGTTATACAATTCACGACATATCCTACGGTGTCTAAAACCTTATCATCCTGCATACGTCCTACTTCTCCACTCAATCAAGGCTAGCCTATTTCAAATAATTCTCTATTCATGGCAAAGTTGCCAGCATCACGTACTTAACGTTAGCGCGTGAGCTGAACCCATTGAACGACGTAGTGGCTGCAGAAGTGTAGGCGCCCAAGTTGCTGAAGTACAACCAATCGCCCACCTGAACATTTGCATCCAAAATCATCTTGGTCGAAACGCAGTCCAACCCGTCACAAGTAGGTCCCCAGATGGAGAAAGAAAACTCTTTTCTTTTTGCATCCGTAGTCTCCGTTCTAGTATTATCCTCAAAGTAAACTTCTCCGTCGTGCTTCAAGACCTTGGCTGTAGGATGCTGGTGGTCAAAGAGGATACAGTTCAAGTTACCGTAAACTCCATCGTTGATGTAAATCATCGCCTCCATTCCCTCTACGTTCAAGTCACGGCGAGCAATGATATGGGTAGCCAAGGTAAACGAGTTGGCCACCATGAATCTGCCAGGCTCAGCAATAAAGCGAATTCCATTTTGCTCAGTGTAAGTTGAAGGGAAGAACTTGTTGAGCGACAAGTTGACCATTTCCGACGACTTGTCAAACGACTCTCTTTCGAACCCTCCACCAATATCCAAGACAGTCATACGCATACCCAACTGCTCGGCTCTGTCAAACACATATCTCGCCTCCTTCACTGCACGGTAAATAGAATCAAAGTCTTTGGCTCCAGATCCAACGTGGAAAGCTACACCAACAACGTTAAGCTGCAACAGCTTGCACAACGGCAACAATTCATCAACAGCGCAGTTGAGCGAGCATCCAAATTTGGTCGACAACTGGCACTGAGCAGTGCTATCATCGGTGGCAATACGGATCAAAATATCGCACTCTGGGTGGAACTTCTTCAACTTGTGGAGCTCCTGCCCGTTGTCGACCGTGGTCAAGTTGACGTTGACATTTCGAGCATGACGAATGAACGAATTGGTCTTGCATGGATTGGCATAGACGATTCTCAGCGAGTCGAACCCTAATCCCAAAACAGTGTCAATTTCTGTTTTTGAGGCACAATCGAAGTTCACTCCGAGACTTCCCAACAATTTCACAACCTCCACATCGGTGTTGCATTTCACAGCATAGTGAGGATGAACTTGTGGAAGCTTCTCCATCCACAATTGATAGGACCGGTAAACTTCACCCAAATCAGCAACGAAAAACGAGTCTTCGTCGCCTGCATCACAAACATCATGATCGATGTTATTGACCTCGGTGACTAAGGCAGCACGGACCAAGTCCGTGGCCACAGCCAGATTTTTTCTCTCAAAATCAAACGAGTCAGCCACTTTGGGCTTCTCGTAGCTTAAGAAATCATTTGCATTTTCATCCTGCAAAACTTCGAGGTATGGGGCCATATCTTTTAAGTATTGACTTGAACTGTAGTGTCGAAGACCTAAAAGGTTTCTGACTCGGACGCTTTCTGGGGCAATGAGGTGCTAACCTTCCAATGAACTCACTAAAAATGTGAGTCGAGTACTATGAGACGTCAAGCGGCAGCTCTCGTGAATGGAAAGGTTTTTCTTTTGGTAGAAAGTTGAACAAAGAAAAAAATTAAGAGTCAGATTTGGGAAAATTTCTAATGATGTTGTACTGCATACTGTGTCAGTCCGCCCAACGGTTTTTGCTTAGCAACCAAAGGGGCCATGGGAAGGTTGCTGCTAGTAAGATAGATAACATTGAGGTCTTGTTACTGTTAATTTCCGATTGCTGTAAACTTTTGATTGTCAAAATCCAAGTTTTGCTATCAATTCAATTTCTGTTAGACTTCTATCACTGACTTCCAAAGCCTCATCCTCGCGAGATCTGCATGGACTAAAGTAGAGGAACGGCATTACAACTCAATCAAAGGTTCAGGCTCTGACTTGTACTTCTTTGATTCGGAAGTCTCGAGCTTCTTCAATTGTGGCATGTCCAATTCATCCAATTCGGGATAGCGCGTAGACGCATGGGTTTTAGGTACCTCGCTGTCGTCAACTTCGTCGTCAGAGAACCCAGCAACAGGAGGATATCTACTGGCAACACTCTCGTTGTCGCTGACGTCTTGGGGCTCCTCCTGTGGGTAACTAGATGCTGAATTTTGCGGCTCCTGTAATTTCGTATCAGAACTCGATTCAAAGGATGGGTAAGAAGGGTAACTGAACTGACCCGATGGGTACCCTGCACCACTCTGTCTGTAGTCACCAGCTTGGGAGTACTGCTGCTTTGAAGGCTGTTCTTCCAAATCCTCTGAGGGTGCAGCCCCAAAGTCTGGCTCGGATGGGTCTGCTTCGAAGTCTGGCTCAGATGGTGCATTAGTATGAGCAAAATCTCTCTGAACAGAAGAAAGATACGACAGATATGGCGTGGGCTCCTCTGCTGGGTATGGTATTCCAGATTGGCGCCCTGTCAGCTGTCTCTGAGCACTCTGCTGCGTATGTTGACTCTTCAATGGACCTCCGTTCTCCTCCTGCAGTGTCTGCTGATACTGGCCCGCTTGTTGCTGATAGCCTCCGTACATGTATTGAGGTTCAGTCTGCTGTCCAGTGGTTTGAGAAGGTATTTGCTGGTTTGCACGTGGACCTGTTTGTTGTCCGTTTAACTGAGGTTTCGTGGGCTGTGGACCTGTAGCCTGTGAAGTAACCGGCAACTTGCCATATTGTCCATCAGGAGCACCATAAGCGACATTTGGCCCAGTGTACTGACTCTCAATTGATGCGTTTGGATTGCCCGTGGCTTGCCCGTACAGGTTGTATGGGGATGAAACGTAATGTTTGCTGTATGCCTGGTTGAGTTTTGTCTCCAAGAATTGATCGTAGAGGCGGGTAATAGTGCTGATCTTGTTATTCATATCCAAGAATAACTCGTACTTCTCGATGGCAGTGCGGAGAGATCTATTCAACTTAGGCTTCAACCGCATCACCTTACTATGCAAATCTGCCAAATCTTTGTCATAGAGAATGTTGGCCTGCTTCGAACGGTCAGTCTTGATTCCATGCATTAACTGAACGTAGAGATTGATATCCTCTTCCTCTTGGGGAGTTAAATCCTCCACACGAGCCTTATGCTGTTCGATATGCTGCGCTGGGGTCATTTGCTCTGAGCTCGACAAGGGTCCCAGTGCCCCAGTATTCTGGTAGCCAGTGGGCTTATTCAGGTTCTGGTACCCCAGTTGGTTTGTGTTCTGGTATCCAGTCTGGTTCTGATCCTGGTATCCTGGTTGATTCTGGTTCTGGTATCCAGTCTGATTTGGGAAACTAGGCTGTGCATCCGAATATGCATTCATATCAAACAGCATGATATTCAGGTAAAAGTCCAGCTCTGGCTCAGGTTGATTTTGAGGTGGTGCCTGAGCTTGTTGCTGAGGTGGAGCTTGAACCAGTGACTGAGTCTCCAGATACCGGCCAGACTGGGACTCTTTCAAACTAGCCTCAATTGCAGCTCTGAGATCATCGTCCATTTCCTCATCATCTTGCGCCGCCCCTGGAGCAGGTACTGTAGCAGAAGTAGGCGGAGGGTAAGAAGGTGCGGAATACGATTGTCCATAATTGGAAGCGATCTGAGAGTCCTGTAAACTCAACTCAATAGCCTTTTTGATCTGCTCATCTTCATCGTCAACAGGCTCTGACTGTTGTGTTGAACGGTCGGTGCGTCTTTCCGATCCACTCAGTCGAGAATTTGAGTTTCTTCTCTTGTGGATCTGGTAACAATCATCACAAACTCTCACGGGCTGAGTAATACCCAAGGAAATGAGCGGGATGTTCTTACTCGAATGTGTCTGACAGAAGACATTTCCGCAAGCCCGGCAGTGGTGCTTTCTATTCATGACCGAAAACGGAGTGTAACATATAGCACACTCATTGCCATCGGTCCAGTCGGGAGGTGCCTCGGAGTCGATGAAATTGGAGGCTCTTTGTTCGATCAGCGGGTCCACTGCCGGAAACTCGTAGCCTTGCCTCTGCAACATAGTGTATTGTCTCTCCAAGTAGGAGGAGTCCAGGTTCTTGAAATAGAGAGTCCACTCCTTGATTAGTTTGAGGATCTGGTTTCCTACACCGAACTTTGATTCATTGGAGTACACCTGGTAGTTTTTGATGTCGTAGTTTACCTTGAGGATAAAATCCACCAAGTAATCGACAAACTCCTTGCTGTTGATCTCCGCCACGAAATGACGGCCACAGTTCTTCACACACAAGTCGATAAGCTTCAACGTAGAAGAAAGTAAGTTAGGGTTGTTATAAACTTTTGTCAAACGTTTCTTCAAGCATCTCATGGCAGTTTTAGGTGGCACCTTCTTGCTTCTTATCATATCGGTGATTTCCAAGCCGACGGCGATGTCCAACTCGCCATTGGGGATGGATTCCGAGGTTGCCTCCTCGATTTTGGCATCAAGTTCGACACTAGGGTCTGGTTCTCCAAACCAAGCCATAATGATGTAAGAAGGGTTGATAGAGTGGAGGGTTGTAGATTAGTGGAGGTGGAGGGGCGAAGTGCAGGCCACTACTTTGCCACACCTGGTCATGCTAGATGAGGAGAGACATAACTATTATAATTATGGAGATAACAAGAGGTAGAAAATATTTACAAAGATGTAGAATTCATTGTTTAATTTAGGTGGATTTGGATGTACGGTGGTGGTGAAAGTGGAGAGTGGTGTCAATTACTGATGGTTGTGAGTGCTGGTTAAGATTGGTATCGATGATTGAGATTTAGAAGATTGGGAAAGATTGGATGTTTAGATCATGGGATTTTTAATGTAGAAACTTCTAGGGAAGAGACGGATGAGACGATTTATCTAAGGATGGTATTATTGGTTCTTTTATGGACTTCGAGTAGATTGGCCATGAAGACTACAGGGGGTAAAATGAAAAAAATTAGCATCTCATGTTGTGTGAAGTCAGGATTCTCAAGAAAGTCCGTCAATATGGTAATGGGGCTTGTTAACCGGTGAATATTGACCAAAGACCAGGTAATTGACTGGTCAGATCTGACCTTACCATTTACTTGACAAAGTAGAATTGCTACTATTGACTAAGGATTAGAGAGACTATCCGTTAGCTAGACCCACTGTTGACTAGAGAGACCTTTCAAAACACTATTCACCGAGGAATGTTAAACATTTTGAAAGACTTACACACCTAGACTTTTTGTTTGTGTTGTGAAGTCTCCACTGAAAATCTCCAGTGATAGACTGGTTCAGTTGAGACGTTTACAAGTAGTGCAACATTATCTAAGCAACTTGCTAAAACTTCTCGAAACCTCTCACTCTCACACTTCGATTCTTCTATCGCTACATCTCTCAAACCAACATTGTATTCAATAAACCAAGACTGTTGCTTCAACAGTATGCAATTAGGCGTGGACAACCGCATGATCGTGGTGGTGCCTAACGCAACATAAACAACGCCGAGCCAACTCCCAACGCACCAGCAGCACACCACCACAATCTATCGAAATGCTCATTTGAAAACTGGCGCACTGCATTGGTTCTGTACTGGTTCTCCAAAGAACGTTTGACTCTCTTTCTGAGCGAAGAGCTCGTCTCAGATGCCTTATCCGTTGGGTTCAAAGCATAGGTAGGCAACATCATAGGTGGCTTGTAGGCCAAGTACAAAGGCTGCATAGGAGATCCATCAAACTGGTAGATCTGCAACATGTATCTACCGTAATAAGGGCTGATCATCACCTCGTAAGTCTTGAACCAGGTCGGCTGGACATATCTAACGTATCTAGCCTCATTTGGGAAATCTCCACATGGCTGACTCAATAACTGTCTGCCGTCCACGGCGATAGGTGTAAGCACCACGCTTCCGTTGTTCAAAATCTCATACTTACCGTGCTGGTACGTGATACTGGCCACGGCGCACGAGTGGTTCTGTGGGTTTGATGTGATTCTATACAAGGCCTCCTCGTAGTAGCCGTCGCTGGTGAACGAGTAGGAAATTCCAGGCAACGCGGGCTCGATCAAGAGCTCATCGACAGGATCATAAAATCCAGGGCCAGTGAGCACAGTGTTGGACTTCGAGGTCCACGTACCTTCCAATTCTTCCATGTTAGGCGCTGCCCACACTATTTTTAGCAATAATAATGATAAAAGATATGAAAATGCGAGCATGGTGGGGGATAGCAAGACGGTGGCGAGAAGCAAATTTGAAGAAAAGTCTGCTTTTTTTTTAGTGACCTTGGAGTTAAACGACGGACTCAGGTGAAAGAAAACAAGGAGTTTTGAAGACTACAGGGTTTAAGCCTTTCAAAAAACTTGGAAGAGTCGCGGTTTTATGCAGGGCCAAGGAGAAGATTGTTAGCGAGGCAATGTCAAACATCCAGACCTCTCATATAACATCAGTACATCTTCAAGAATGGAAATAAAACCCGTACATCCAAAATTGTGGTATAAACCGGTACCTCTCAGTTGATTCTTTTCATGTCTGGAGTTCAGCAAACACCCGGACCTCTCATTCCGAGGAATTAGGTTGGCCCACTCGTCTAATTGGATATTTTTTATGCTGGGGGATCATTCAATGACTTAAGCCAATTTAACTTCGTAAGAAAGATCTAGATTTCGTTTGGCCGATATCAGTGTCGAGACTGGCTATGACTCAAAATTCCTCGAAATTCCTCGCACCTGGAAAATTGTCTCTCGTCCTACACAATTGGCCAGTTTCCATTCCCTGCAAGGTCTCCATGAGCATCAATACTCGTGTTTATACCCCAGATCTGCTATATCTTATCTACATTCCCTAGGCACGATTTCAGTACAAAATGCCGTATGTGGCTTTGAGATTTAAAATTTTTTATTTAAAAAATTACGTAAACTTTGTAATTAAAAAATATCCTCTAGATAATAACCGTTGAGGTTGTTGTGTTAAGCGCAGTGCATAGTTCACTGCAACCACTTCCTATTTAGGAAAGTCACTATATTGAAAAGCAAGAATGTTGTCGTCATCCTAGTGCAGAATGATAGCAAAATCTCAGAAATCAAACGAAGGTAATTTATTGCCGAAGCCGTTCTGAAGAATAAGGTTTGGAAAGTGGTGCCAGAACTCCGTCAATTGTACGTCAATCACATGTCTGAGCGGTAACAACTGGAGCCCGTCGATCACAATGATTTTCCACTTCGAAATGTGGCCAGATACCAACGGATTTGCAATCGTGCAAAAAAAAGAAAAAAAAGCCGGTACCGGTAAGCACGCTAGTGCAAAGGTCAAGTACCTCAATGCGACCCGTTAGTGATGCAAATCTTCCTGTTGGAGATGCGGCACCAAGTTAGTGTTGCAACATCTAATGCACGAGCACATTCTTAGATGGTGAATACAGTGAAAAAAAGGGGAATATCCGGATGCGGAATTGAAACAACTGGCTCCAGAATGCCTGCAGTAATACGGCAAACGCGTCATACGGACCAACTCAAAACTTGGACAAAGACGAAATGCGAGCCAGATGCATTGAGGCTCGAGACCGAGGGAGGCACAATGCACATTTCGCAGCATGCGTGGTGCCATGCGATGTGGAACTACCATGCGGCCAGCCCATCTCCGGCTCTCGTACATTTGAATGGAGGCTGTCTTTAGTTACTAGAGACAAAGTGCGAATCTCCATCAAAAGCGCACATGATGAGAGGTGAATTCACTGACAATACACTAGTAGTAACAATACAGGTTAAGTTCCATATACAATAGTAGCACGTGCCGCATGAATGATATTTTATTTAGGTAGCTATGCAGAGAGGTGGCCTGGCTGAGCGAGTGGAGTAGACCAAACCTCGTGAGGCACTTTGGCCATAGAAATGAATTTTGGTGAACGATGGTGACGAATTAGAAATGATTAAGATGAAAAATGATGTCCTTCCTCTCAATTCCCGTTAATTTATGTCAAGGGAGGCATGATGAGACAATTGGGGCCCGTCTAGAACGCCCGTCGTTTTGCCTTGCCCTCAGGAACATGCTTGAACTCTTCATCGACGCTCATTGGCGTCGAGATGCCGTACCGGGCCGGATCGTAGTCGAAGATCTCCTGGTCTTTTGACGATGCGGATCGGAGGCTCACTTGGCTGTCGTTGTTCCGAAGGTAAGTGGAGCATGCGGGCGGACACATGGGAGGGTAGTGGTGGCTGTTGGAGTGTAGGGCGTCGAAGTCTGGGGTCGGGGCCATTCGGGGTGGGCGCCGAGTGATGGGGGCGAACCCTTCTGGAAATTTTGGGTCCAAGACTGACTTTGGTGCAAATTCGCCTGTGTATTCAGTGTTGTGGATGGATGGTGCTGGAGATGCGTAGCTGTAGTTGGAAGTAGCATGGTACTCCGAGAACACCGAGCTGGAGGCCGAAGAGGGCTCCAGCACCATCGATGCAGTGTAGGATGAGACATTAGCAGGTCTGTAGTTAGATGCCAAGAGCAGGTGAAGCAGTTGTGGGCCTCTGGAAGCAAACATTTGCAAGAGGTAAGGTGGAGCCTTGACAATTGCTTGCACCAAATGCTTTTGGATGTCGCGGTAGGCTTTGAAGTCCACCACCGCCTCGTCGACAAGGATGGATTGATTGAGGGTTTGGAAGCGAAGGTCCAGCTCGCGCAACGAGAAGGTCTCATTGATCAAGTCGACAACAACTTTGGACACCTGTAATGGCGAGTAACCCACGAGCTCGTAGGCGTAACAGCTTGCGTAAGAAACAAACTCTTTCATTTTGAAGAACTCGCCGAGCTTGGCCTCCAATGGCTCATCTTCAGTGACCTTATACTCATGCGAGTACACCATGTACTCTTCGATGGATGGGTCGTTAAGACGCCAGTCCAATGCCGTCATGATATGCATTTCCATTTGTTTGAACATCTCGGCATCATAGTTGCAACGGGAACCACAAAGTTTAATCAACTCATTCAATTTGGGCAACCTGTACCTCTCGGTGGGGCCTCTAAATCTTGCACCTCCACCGTAACCCAAGTCAGAGATGGTGTTAACAGTGTTGTTTTTGCGGTCCGACGACATGTTAGCAAAATGGTTATTACCGCCGTTGATTTTAGCAGCAATCCACAAGCATGTGGTGATGATAAGCTGTGCCTGGTCTAAGAGCACAATGCGCTTCAGGCAGTAGCGATCAAAAATGCGCACTGCCCTGTAGAACACAAAGGGTAAGATTTTCAAGCGTACCAGCATCTTGAGCAAGAAGTCCACCAATTTGAAGCGAACCACCGGGCTCACGTAGGGCTGGTTGTTGTATAGCTTGACGTTTGGAGCGGCGGCTTCCAGAGCGGCCGTCATTGTAGCGAGAATCTCGGTAGCGTATTCGTGGATGCAAGTTTCATGGGTTCTCACTTCCGATCGGTACAAGTGATATGGATACTTATACTGGTGAATGGAGACATGGTCGTTGGAGAAGGTTCCATGAATGTCACGCATGATGAGAGAAGTGAAGGTGGTGAAAAAAAAATTCGTCGAGTGCAAGAAACTCTGTCGGAAAGTATCTATACTGGCAGCAGCAGAGTTTATAAACGCAGCAAGGTGATATGGAACGCACCATCAGTGCAAAAGAGGCTAAAGCGAGGAAATAAAAAATATCCCATCCTCTAGGACCAGCATGAGAGACAAACAACGCATGGTGCATGCACAGTCAGGCATCCAAGCCGTCCTTCTGACGCCTAACGCATGCACCATTATCAGAAAAAGGGGAAGCTAGTAACATTATGCCAGAATTAGTCGATATCACCCTGGCGTCTCTGCATGGGTGCGGCGCAGCGTCAATCCCACTCGTTAGCCGAGGCTACCTCCTGTTCGCACATCAATATTCAGGCACTATTGTACATTTGCGATATGCTTGTGAGCGCCATTGGGCGAGTTGCCTCCCCATCCCGAGAAGGGGTCACAATGGTCTGGAGTGCTTGCCTAGATGTTAGCTGGAAAATCTTACGAAAAGTTACGAAGTTTAGCTTCATCCTTGCTGTTCATTCTCCATCGGCATTGGTCGTCATCTCGTCTGGACAATTATTTTCACCTGTCATCCGGCGCTCGTGACCCAATCGTCTGGACTACCTGAGGCGGAGGGTAATGTATGCGCGCGCAAGCAGATTGTGCATTTGTGTCACCATGAGGAAACAATAATGTGAACCCCATTCATGATGGGATTAGACTTGGTGGTTGTATTACTAAGTTTTCCGGTGTGTTCTCTACTCTTATGTGGGCGACGGATGGGATGTGGGCGTAATTTGACGGAATTTTGTTTTGTGTTTGTATGTTTTCTATTTATCTTTCCCTTTGTTGGCCAATTCAAATGGGAACCAGTTAACAGGTTGTCATGGCAAGTGAGGGCTTATTTTTTTTTTGTTTCCAGTTTTTCCTTTTTCAAAAGTTCGATTTTTTTTGTTTTTTCGCTGCGGTCAATCTGAGGCTGCCTCCTGGATTCTCCATGTATCACTGCTAATTGAAAATACAGGACCTCAGGACATCTGTAATATGCGCTACAGGTCCAAACATCATTTAGACTATTTTTTTTTTTTTAATTTCGATAGAACCTGGCGATCATCTTGCTAATTGTGGTGTGCAGCAGTGCATGGAAACGATGATAACATCTAGATGGTGTAACCAGATAGAGGGGTCGACGATTATGGGAATGTGGGAATGTGATGGCATGGGATTGTGATAGGGTGTGCGAATTAGGATACTTGGCGTCTTGGATGTCCCCTGGATACTGCGTGGATAGTGCCTGGATAGTGCGTAGATAGTGCCTGGAAAGTGCCCTGAATAGTGGCAGGGTGCGACTGGAGAGGCCAAAGGTGGGCCAGAGGGGTCCTTTTTTCTTTGCGCACAACTGCACCGTGGCTGTAGTGGAGCAGACAAAAGCACCTGCGCGCATCTTTTTTCCACGCTAATCTCTACCATTCGAGCTTAGGCAGGGTGGAGATATCTTGCGAATTTGACCAATTCGAGGGATCTAAGGTTGGAGTGGAATGAGCGTATGGCTTATTGTAGAAAGCTTGCAAACTGTATTGCGAATTGTTTTGCGAGGTGAATTGCGAGGGGTATTCTAAGAGCATCTTGTTTTTTTACGATATTGTATCAGGATGTTTAGGGTATTGTTATAGATACTGTAGAAGTATGTATTATGGCATTGTATGAGTATTGCAAGTGCCCCGAGAAATGTTCCCAAGAAGGTTCCTATGTTGTGCTGCCTGCCACATGCTTTGTTACCCCGTTTCTAAAGGGCGGTGGGAATCTGCTACCTTGGTTGCGAATTGTGACTTGTCAATAGGCGACCATGTTGCTAGCAAGAAATAATGATAATGTCGATTGATTCCCATGGGGAATTTTCATGATATAGAACGGAATCTCATTCATTTTACGGAAGTTTATTTTTCATGTTTTCCAGAGCCAGCATTTTGTCTATTATTTTTTTTTTTTTTTATTTCTTCTTGCTCCACTAAACCTTAATTCACTACCTTAATTTTTCTCACATTCGCTTTTCAACTTCATAACCATTCTTGCAGAGTGGCTCTTTTGAAAGAGTGGCATATCCAAGTCCTCCAGGCGTCTACAAGCTTGATTCGCCTCTTCCCCTCAAAGTTTCCGCCTAATTGTTCCCCAAAGTTGCCATACTGATTCCATTGTGTCTGTTTGTTTGGTCACTCTCTTCCTACCTATTCTCGCAAATTCTTATCTCCTTAGGGCCTCTCAATCCGGAATCAATACGTTCTCTTTAGGGTTGCACCGAACAATCATCCGGGGTCGTCGGGTCTACCGACCATCTTTCCTCGAGATGCATGGCCCTTTTGGCCAGAACCAAAATAAACCAGCTCCTTGGTCTGCTCCCAATTCTATACCTACTAACGTCATCTCTTATTTACGAACAAGGTGGAGAGTTGCAAGAATTCGATTGTAGCTTGCGATTAACGACGTGCGGTATTCAATCCACAAATCCACTTGGCGTCCCACCAATTCCATGTTTATCCCTGATAAAAAGTTCTAGGTATTCTACATAATTTTCCACGTGACGATTCCAAGTAATTTTTCTTTTAAATTGATTCTTCCACGGATTCCACATGATCCACCACAATCATGCACCGAACAACCACCGTAACATACCACGCACCGAACAACCACAGGAAATGTTCTCTATGCTCAATTTGGACGTTGTCATCCCCAAATATCAACTTTTGAACTTTCCGGAGTTGCCGATTCTCAGGGCAGTCCTTTGTTCTATTACATGTCTAAGGGATCTGCGGAAATCTTCTATTGTGTTAATTCTAACAGGTTGTGATTAGCGTTCGGTCTATTTCATAGGCAAGTTGTAGAGGGGTCGGTTTTAGAGGCGCAGATTTAGTTATGTTACATGGGTGTTTATTGCACATTAAGCTTCCTTCTTTTTTTTTTCTTTGCATTCGATGACCTTTTGTATGTTTTAGACCATTTTTTCAACATTTTTATTTTCCTTCCGTTTTTTTTTTTTTTTTTTTTTTTTGTTTTCTTTTTT
>Ga0160505_100800_pt1 | contig 16085 bp, 15 predicted proteins | sample DIDeMG_FD_108225 | JGI IMG/M metagenome (GOLD analysis project Ga0160505, IMG submission 108225) | Enriched chicken feces microbial communities from UW Madison campus, WI, USA - DID2874_E49_Stillage MG | ecosystem: Host-associated > Birds > Digestive system > Large intestine > Fecal ... | reverse complement strand
AGAAAAAAAAAAAAAAAAAAAAAAAAAACGCGAAAGGCCGGGGGCCTCTTAATAAAAACCACAAAAACAAAAACATTACAAGAAAAAAAAACAAAAAAAAAAAAAAAAAAAAATTAAAAACCCTGGAGAAGCTTTGATGAAGAACTCTGGGGAAACTTGCACAAAAAGAACGAATTGAGTGATTGGTTTGGGTTCGGAGGAAACCTGGAGCGGACAGTTGGCGGAGTGGTTCCACATGGACCAGTCGTAGAGTTTAGTGCCCATTGAGCTGGGCTTTGGGGGGGGGGGATTATACTTGCGGCATGCGGTTGGGCAATCTCGGGGCCACTGCATCGGCCGACATCGCAACCGCCCCTTCCCCAGAAAAAAAGGTAACAGCGCTGAAACTTTAACTGCAGAGTTACCCGGCTGGCCACTGGAACTTGAACTGCCGAGGTAAAGTGAATTTTCATGTTCATTGGGCAGACCCAGGAACCCCACCATGGCCCAATTAAGAAGGCAGCGTTTTCAATCATCAACGTTTGCTGGCTGTCACGAGAACTTGCGTTTGACCAGAACCATTGGGCTTTTTGGACTTTAGGCCTAGGCTTAAGTGACCAAGAAATATTAAAAAAGGCTTGCTTGATAAACCGAGACCATTAGCAACAGCATAATAGGTTCCCAGTTTAATGTGAAAAAATGACGTCGGTAGTTCGAGTACCCCACGAAACATCGGCCCTGATAGCATGTCTGAAATTAACCCTCGAGCCGTTTCTGATCAGTAATTTGTTTTCTTTGTGGTGCACGATACTCGGCAAGATCTGGTTACAAATTAGCAGTATATCGTCTCTAGACAATCTCACAAGTCTCTTTATACTGCTTGCAGCCCTTGGCAATTTATAGCAAACATTAGCATTACCATGGCTAACCAATAGTCTCAGGAATATGCTAATGCTCTCGACAAACCCCCATTCATGTCTCAACCTTTCTTGTTTGGTCTTTGTTTCTAGTTCTATGGCTAGCGTGAGCAAACACCGTGCCCAAGAAATCAAGGAAATTCAAATCCAAATGTAGGCATAAAGTCCGCATCGTGCGGTTGAAGAAATCCCCGCCGGCGTCCAAAAGCAAATGGTTAACGGAGAAAGAATCGGCCAAACTCAATATCAAAGCGCCGGTTACTATCATTGTTAGTTATCGAGCTTGGCATCCCAGCAATACTGCTGATGAAGAGGAATCTGGCCCAGAGTTGAACCAGAAATAAATTCTCTTGAATCAAAAGAGTAAGAACTCCAATTTCTAGTGATTTTCTGAAAAGCAATGTTTTAGAGCACCAGTCCCACCACTTTCAAAAAAAAAAACGTGAGCATTGCATCCTACCTGTCATGTCAGATTACCAAGACAAACTGGGAATAAAGTTAAAGATTCAAATTCTGCAGCAATTGTTGGCCCAAAGCCAAATAACTAACACGCAGGCTGCACTTGTTTGCGCTGAGCTTGAAGATCGCATGACTCCATGAAAACATACTGCTGTAGTGATCAAAGTCCATTTGATGTAAATACAATAAACAGATATTCATTATTATTATTAGTGACCAAAGTGATGGATTCAACAGGGTCTCGGTTAAGATCAAGCATCTTGGCAACTTATTTTTTCTTTCGCATCTGATAAAGTAGACGTTAAGGCACTCTGTCCCAGTACCCGAGTTTTTGCGACATGTAATCTTTTTAATAGTAGAAGCTGTTCTGGTCAAAAGCTACAACACACTAATGATCATGATGATGGTAGAGAAGGTTCCGGATAGCCCGTTCAGCATGTGTGCCTGGCTTGAAAAGCAGATAACCGAGCTCAAATTGAGATTATCAAACACCCAGAGTTGCTTAAATTATTAGGGATTGCTCAGCCCAAGGGGATCATACTTTAAGGCCCGCCTGGTACTGGTAAGATTCTTCTGACACGGCCATGGCTCACCACACTGAGCTCACGTTTATCCGTGTGAGTGGCTCAAAATTAGTGCAATTTTTCATTGCCCAGGCAGTCGCATGGTGCGCGACCTATTGTAAATAGTCAAGGAGCACGCACCTAACATCATGTTTTTGAAAGAAATTGACTCGATCGGGTCTGTCCGTCAGTCTGGATACGGCACTTCTGAGGTACAACGCACATTTCTAGAGCTGCTCAACCAACCGGTTAGGTTCAAAGAGGGTGCCAAAGTCAAAATCGTTTTACCAACTAACCGGCCTGATGCACTTGACAATGCATTGCTACGAGAGCGCCAAAATCATGATACCCAAAAACCGTTTGAGCTTGCAACATCAAAGATTGTTTTAAAATTAGAAAACAAGAATGCTTCAAAAAAAATAATTTCTTCAGATAAAGTGATCATTTTAATTTTTCAAAACAAATAATATACTTGAATCTATGCAAGTTTAATTTTTTTATTTTTTGGCAATAATAAAGTGAAACCCTGCATTTTCAATCGGGGATTAACATATAGCCTCTGTTTGTCGGCCAAATGCTTAGATGCTATTTAATTCTTCCTCCAAACTTGAAATGATGGAATCATTTGTTTGTAGTGACATCAACATTAATTTCCTTACCAACAATGAAGCCAGTGTTTGTTTTTATTTTGTTAGAAGATGATTATTTACGCACATGGCATTAAATTCTTCTATCCAGATGTGATAATTTCTCAAAGTCATACATATATATAGTCCCTAAGCAAAAGTTTATCAAATTTCTCTAAATAACAAATTTTTATATTCAAATAGGAGCTGTATAATCTAACACAAAAAACCAGATATTTAATTATGTCATAGTTGGATGGCATCTAAATAATAATATATACTTTATTATAAATTAATAGCATGTATACCACTCCATAGCCTCTAAAACTGCATCAACATAGCTTTCCATATATCTTATCAAGGGATCAAAACAATTATCGTCTAAACTCTCCTATGTATCTTCAATCGCCTCATATAACTTCTTTTTCAATTGCTCTTTAGTACTCTTACAAAATTCAACGTCTGGATGGAGCATATAGATACACTTTTCAAGTTTAGCCTAGCCATGTTCAGCAGTGTTCAAGTCGGGGGAGTATGGGGACCATTCTTATCAGCCCATTTCCAATTATTCAAGCTGTATTAATAAGAGCATTATTGTGTATAAACACCATACCTATACCCCGTATAGCAGGTAGAGAATATTTAATAATTTTCAAATAGAAGCTTGTAGAATACCCTCCTTGGGTCGATCTCTTATCCCTGTTCATTCGGTAGATTCTCCTGTACAACCACCACCCCAGATTGCCGCCCAAATCATGAATGGTATTCCTTCATGTTTTGTATAGAAACCAATATACTTTTCTCCTCATTTTTTTTTTGTTTTGGCAGTTTCTTTTGTGCTTTCCAAGGCCATATCCAGATTTTTTTTTCAGCACATGAGCAACGGTACATACAGGAACAGGTTTAGCAAGTGATTTTAAATGTCCTGTTTTCATAAAGGGATTTCTCTTAATTTGAAAATAAATCCATTATTTATCAGTGTCAGAAGGGACCTCTGGTCATCCAGTGCGGAGAGAACTAGTCCTTGTAGTAGTGTTCTAATATTTCCCAATGACGGTATTTATTGTTGAACAAAGTGAACCCATTGCGCGTTGAATATCAGTCTTTTTCTGGTCTGTTGGGTATTGGCCAACTATAATTCCACGTTCGAATTGTTCTAATCCCTTTCTAGTAGTTTTATTAGAACTTTTATGCTGTAAAGTTGTACGAGTCGTGACGTAGGTGGTTATGAAGAAAGGGTAGGTTATTAGTTTACGCGTCACGCATAGCAATATTTTATAAACTTTTGCGGAGTGGCTGTAGATATATTTATAATTACATTTATATTTATAAACTCCAGTAATGTTGGTGGTTATTTGATTCAGTTTACAAAATTTGCAATGTTAGTCACTAAAATAAATATATCTCCTTTAAAAAATTTTGGTCAAAAAGCCAAACTTATTGTGCAAAACCAGTTGTGATGCAAGTAGCGTAAAAAAACAACTAGTTTATTTTTTATCTTGTTTTTTTTTTCTATGACTTGAGCTATTTAATTACATTTTTTTGACTATCCAATGGTATGTGATCGTTACGAAAAATAGCAACTATCTGTTGTATTCAGAGTTTTTTCACGGCACTGGTCATGGCAAGCAAGGGTAAAAACGCACACAGCCTTCTTTTCTGGAAAATAAACCATCGCTCAAAATAAATGGCTTGAATAGTATGTGCAAAAATCAAAATATTCAAATATTTACCACCAAGTTTTCTTTTTTTTTTACATTTTACATTTTAATATATTTCATTTTGATATATTTCGTTTTGATTTATTTCATTTTGAAACTGATGACACCCTTGATCTTATGCCCAGTTTTTATGAGTTATTAGTACTTTCCATGGGGTTTGCAAGCCAAGTTGGTCATAGCATTAGATATTAGTGCGTAAAAGTTAAATATTTCCCAGCAGATTCTTTCAAAAGTATTACAAGACTTGTGATTAGTTTTTGATTACATCATGACCTCTTGTGTTTGTTGGCTCTGCTTAACAAATTCTTATGAGTTTGTCTACGACTGACTTAGAAACAAGAATGATGTCACGTAAAAACCTTTTTTTTTTTTTTCTCCTTTCAAATAATATTCTAATAACTGCCCTTTAATTTCCACAACCATAGGATCAAGATAGTGTAGAAATTCACCTGTACAAAAATAAAAATATAAAACTCATGGAATCATCACTGTTTGCATTTGTATTTTTTTTTTCTCTTTTTTTTTCCTACAAACAAGAAAACATCACTAACAATCATTGATCTCTTTTTCAGTTATTAAAAGTACGGCCTGAGACTTGGAGCTCATTGCACTGTTTGTGCATTCCTAATCTATTAGCCTACCGATAATTGGTTAAAGACCCGATTGTCTATTGGCAGAACAACCCTCGTTGCTGTTTCCCAAACAAACATCTATAAAAACATCACAGCAAAACTAGCATTCCAAGTCAACAATCTTACTTTGTCTGATATCATGTTTGAGTCTGACATGAAATGGTATTCTGCGAGCCTGAGCTGCACCACAAAAGTGGCAGAAACTCGAGTCCGCAGCACAAACATTGTGTACACTACCAAACACATCAGCCCTCGCACCCGTCGGCTCCGGCTGATTATCATGTCTCCCAAAGTATCATTAGGTTCCTTTCAACGTCGATACCTGTATCAGCTTATGGTCCAAAATTATGAATCACCCTTTGATGACGAAGATGATGACGAATGTGAAGAAACACTTGTAAATGAAGACTACAGCGTAAACGTGCAGATTGTAATCAGTAACCCAAATCGTTCGAGTAAGCGTAAGCTTTATGAGATTCTCAAGAGAGCGTCTCCACAATCGTTATTCACCACAAGTATCACTGGATTTAGTTACCTTTCTATCAAGACCATCAGCCCTTCATAAAAATAAAAATAAATAAATAATGAAAAAAGGATCAAAAGATTTTACCATTCCAAATGTTTGGTGTCCCAATTCACTTTTTTCGCGTTGCTGCTCAAGTTTTGTTTGGTCAGTCCTCGCGACGCGGCAGTTTTCTTTTTCGTACTCGCGCGAGTGCGGACACGCTTCTGAGAACGCAATAAATCAGTCCAAGAGTAGAACCCAATTTTATCGTTTGTATTGTCATCATCGGCGGCGTAGGGACTAGTTTGAGATATCACTGTATCCTCGTGGCCGTCGTCTGACTTGAGCACTGACTTTCCGGGTTTGAGCTCAGCGTGGCGAGGGTTGCAGCGTCGGCCTGGCGATTTCGGAGCGTCGTTGATTTCCATTGATATCAACCGCCTTGACCGGCGCGGTTGCAGCTCCGAGTCAATTTTGTTGGTTGCAGTCGCGGCCGTTGCCAGCTTCTCAGCAGTTGAGGGTTCTTGCACAGTCATGGATATTGTTTTGGTTCACAGTTTCTATCGGAGGTATCTATCATAAATACATAGCAGATGATTGTCGTTTATTTTCAAAATGATTGTAAAAATAGGAAATTTTTAGGGAAAAAAAAGATCAAACAAACGCGTTATCCAAAGATTTTTTTTTATTATTCAAACTTTTCTGATCCAAAAGATTTCGTGAAATTGCGTGGTTAGGGCTAAGCTTGGGACTTACTCGCCAGTAGAAAACTGGTGTGCATTTAGGACTTGAGAAAGCATAATGCATTCACTCAGCTGTTGAAACAAAATAAACAAAATGTTAAAAACCATTTTCAAGATACTTTTAAATTTTTAAACATTTGGGGAAGAATTACCAGACCCCTGTTCAAATATTTAAATCATTTGTTTGTTTGTTTATTTGTTTGTTTTGCTGCTGAAAAGGGAAATGTGAATGTATCATTTAAAAATGAGATTTGAGTTGAAATATTGAGTAGCATCTTTCTCTATAAAGTCTTTCAAGAATTGATTAACCTTTGGAGTAAATACAATTATTTTTATCTCCAAGATGGAGCATAGGTCAACAATCTGTAAAAGAGACTCCCTATAGCTCAATACAGGTGGAGATATCAGTTATTTTAGGCCTTTCAGATGTTGAAAAAAAAAAGCCACGATTGAACCTTAGCGAAATGAGTGGCTGGACGAAACGCCAACTTATCTTTTTGGATGGGTTTTGTTTTTGATATTCTTGCTACAAATTATAAACGGTTGTCTTGGCGACTCTAAAGTATAGAGGGCTTAGTGTTGAAGATCACTTACTTTGTTGAAAGGATTTAAGTTGAACGAAAAAATATCAACGTTACGGCTGTATCTTGGCTACACAAGTTGATTCACAAAGACATTTGATAAAAAAATATTAGTACAGAAGCGAAATAATCAGTGTCTCAGATTTCGTCTGTATGTAAAGATCGTTGGCCGTTTTAGTTAAAAAACAGAAATGTCTCTTTGTTTATGTCTATTTAGCCTTTGGCGAAGTGCTATTCAAAAAGCCAAAGTCTCTTGGTTTAAAGTTGCTTTAACAATGCCATACTAAAACCATTTTTGAGTATTAATAATTTCTTATAGATTTAGCTTTTTTTTTTTGGTGGTGGTTTAATCTCTATACTCACTGCTGCTACAACTTCTACAAGTTGATTGGGATGTATTGAGAGTCATATGTAGCGCATAAGGGTTATTGGTTATCAGCAGTTGTAACTTACCAGTTTTGTAAGCAAAGCATTACTGTACATTTTCTATGGCTAGAAAAAAAAAACTATACTAATTGTTTGATTGTTTAGTACTTTTCAGATGGCATGTCTAAAATCTTGGTAGCTTGGGTTAATTGAGTTATCTTTTCGATCAATATTGCCGCTAGACATGTCCTGGATATCAATTTCTAGACTGCGTTAACGCTAAAATCAGTCAGTTGGGATTTGACGCCTTGATGCTATTTTTCATCCCAAAAGTAATACTCTGGTGATGAAAGAACGCCAGTTGTTAAATAGCCTTAGTGAACAAGCTTTTTCGATAAATGTCTACCTTTTGACATGCGGACTGAAAATGGGTAATTTTTTGTTAAGTCAGGAAATCTTATGATCAACACTACGTCTGTCTCACTGAATATTATCAACCCAATTTTTCAATTGTCAAATGATACTCCCGTTATACTTAGTCCGAGAAAGCCATACAAAAAGATGCGATTGTTTACTCCATATATATTTTTGCATTTTGATCTACCTCAACTATGCTAAGCCACAAAGGTAATCAGCATGCAAAATTAGCAGTAACAATAAGCTTGTATCAAAATAATACAGGCAGCTAAGTTGTTTTGTTTTTTGTGTATCCAAACAAAATATAGCAAAGAACCATGGTAGCATCTTAAAGGAGAAACGAATTTTAATTCAATAGAGGCTTATATATTGGGGTAAATTGTTAATAGAGAGCGATTGTAGGAGCATTTAAGCTTGGGTTGGCCAGGCAAGTGTTCAATTATAGCCACTTTCTTTCCCGTCATGGTATTGAGTAAATTTATGGCCTATTTAGAATCTGTTAGACCCTATGCAGATCCAAGTGTTAATTGACTTGCTATGTAAATATATTGTGATAAAACAGTTTTATTAATCAAGCTGCTTAACTTGTTGACTATTACTTTTCAGCACAATGTTTAAAGAGAATAGTGCTAAAATGTTGATCATGTTTTTTTGCTGCTATACTTTTTAAAACATTCCTTGCTCAATGGGTCATGTTTTGAGCATGATGTTTTATTGTTGATAAAAGCTTTAAATATTGGAGTAAATACTATCTTGTGAAGTTAAAAGCAAACTATGTCTATCTGACAACTTGTTAGATGCAATTATTATCAAGATTATTCTGGCTAGATTTAGTATGTAAGCTGGTATTTTTGATATTCTGGAGAGGACCTTCTATCCGTAAATCTTTCCTTTTCAATTCTTAAACCTCTTGTTCCCAAAAATCAAGAATTAAATTGGTAGTGTAGCCTTGTGTGTGTGTAACATCGCTAGCGGATTATAGATGACCAACTAATCATAGATATTTATTATAACGCAAGGGTGACACGCTGATCTAAAAGCTGGAATGCTACGCATGAGAAGCCAGATCAAGGTCATGAATCAATGCTAATACAATGCGACACAATCTTTGAAACCTTTCAGGCAAAAACAGCCAAGCTATAGAAGCCCGATGTGATAATATTAGTACTATCGCATCCACAATGTCATCACTCACACGGCTACTGTGCACAGCCCAGTCACTGATCATCAACAATAAAATGCTATTAATGGTATAAATATAATAATAATATTATTATTTTGAGAGACCCATGTGTCGAGTAAAGTTAAGGTCATGAAACCCTTTGAAAATAATATATCACCAAAGATGCAAAGAGTTAGACCTGCTGTAGAGCTATCTTATACCTCAGCTTCCCAAAATAGAATAAATGAAAAAGAGATTTTATAAGATATTATTTGCTGGTATAATTGACCGAAAGCACTGCCATTTTCTATTTTAATTCTGTCTGAAAATGATAAGAATAAAATAATAAAATAAAATAATAAAATAAAAAATAAAAAATAAAAAATAAAAAATAAAAATAAAAATAAAACGCGGTCCACTTGTGAGATTTCAGGTGAGTAAATGGTATACAGCTGAGCCAGTACCAGTCTTAAGTACGCTGAACAAAGTCTATATTGCACCTGCCCATAGCCAGCTATGCGACCACTACTTGAGTGCAAGCGTTTGACTAGCCATATTAGGGTACACCGCCACCTGTCTAACAGTGTCTTATAGCTCCATAGCGTATAGGTTCACTTGATTGAGTGACTCAAGGTGCCCAAAGAAAACTACAGCGAGTCGGGTACCCGAATGCACCTCGTGAATTTGAGTTTCTTAGTCTCGCCGTGCCCGCCACTCCATTAAGCTTAACTGTCACAGGCATCGGTTTTGCCCTGCACCGCTATCCACAAGCCTTACCCTATGGCCTAACACCAATATACCAGAACCCAGATACCAATTGGGCTTAGCTTGCAAAAAAATTATTTTGCCGTCACGCCTGAAATTCAACTCAGTGCCAATTTACATTTTGTTCTACACCTTGCGATGCCATTATCTACATTGTAGAACTTACCATGTCCTTGCAGAATTCCATGTCCCTTCTGATTGTATCCACATAATTAAACAATTAAATAAGCTCAAAAAAGAGTCAGCGTACAAATACCTGGCAGTGTTTGATTTACTGATGATTGTAAGCTTTTGCCTAAAAAAATCGGAATTTTGCGTTGGAATAGTTTCAAAGTCAAGCGTTGAGCCCAGAAATGGTAAGTCCTATGTCGCTGTAGCATCCTACAAAAGAAAAATGGTAATATTAGCTGCTCAATTCTAGATCTACAGGATGCAAAGGATATTCTTTGAGGGCGTGCTGGTTTCAGTTAGTCACACTCGCAATAATGATTCCGCTCGTTCATATATCTTATTTGGAAACACTTTCCCAGAATGTCATAGCCTGTGTGAAACTGAAGGCCAAGCAACATGCAAAGTGTCTTTCCGGTTTTGCAAAGCTTCGTGAGATTTGTTATAGCAATCACACTTTGGCTGCTTCTATGTTGGGCGCTTGCTCCAATATTTGATTTCTTCCATTCGTATGTTCACCGTTAGGATTTCAGCATCACGCTGCATTGCCTTAATAGATGCAGACCTGGGCGCTCCTAAAACCTTGCGTAAAGCAGTGCTCTTAATGGACCAAACCAGGCTAGTGTATACAAACACTGGTCGCACATACGAAACGTAAAGCTGCCTTATAGTCTTGCAAGAGATACCCTTGGATACTACACCGAGATTTCCAATAATTTCCATGACTCCCTTAACTAGAAGTAACATTTGTTGCATGGTCTTGGAAGTTGAGCCCAGAGTCAAGAGTCACTCCCAGCAACTTCAAACTCTTCTGATCTTATTGTTTGCCTAAGCCGGCAGCTGGTAGCGTAAACCTTCCTGGAATTTGTTTTTTTTCTCAGCCTTCTACGTTTGGATTTGTGCACACGCAAAAAATCCTAGCTTATCGCCATAACCAAACTCGAAGTGGCGCCCTTAGGCCCATTTATGGCAGCAGCTAGGGGATAACATAATAAATAAAAAAAAAGCCGATCGCGATAGCATTGCTTACACAACTTCGCTCATTTAGTAAAAGTGAACTATAATGCAAAAAATTATGATTCGACCCAGGATCGAACTGGGGACGTTCTGCGTGTTAAGCAGATGCCATGACCAACTAGACCATCGAACCAATATTTTATTTAAAATTATTTTGACTACATTATCAGGTAGAGATATAGATATTTAAAACTTGTAAATATGAAAAAAAATTCTTCAAATAACTATTTTGTTATTTCGTTAGTGAAATTGAATTAAATATTGTTACCACAGACGTCTTGAGACAAGACAAAAGTGTGGATTCTGATGTTCCGCAAAGATCACCAGTATCGCGGTTGCTTAGTCAGCTTTGTACAGGCCATAGCATTCTGGGAAAATATTCTCAAATAAGCTATATCAACGAGCAAAACCATTATTGCGAGTGTGGTCAGCTTAAAACAGCTGAGCACGTTCTCAAGAAATATTCTAGAGCAGCTTGTTAAGGTTTTAATAAGTGCCAATTTCTGGTATTGAGCTACCAGGGTGTTATTTATCTCAGATTTCCCTCAACAAATGGAATTTTCCATGGAAAATTCGACGCCATCGAATGCATAAGCGTATTTTACACGCTCTGATACTGCTACCTTGCCAGTATCATAGAGACAAGTGGTTTGAATTTCATGTCTTCTTAGTATCTTATTTAGTTTGTATTTATTTGATATAAGGACAGTTAATTGGCCATCTATCTGACCGTCTGTCTATCCACCTATGTCCAGCGTGGTCAAGAATTTTACCTTCAGAATAGGGTCCAATCGATGTAAGGGCAACAAACTAAATTTACATCTATCTAGGCTCCAATCTATTAAATCTAGTTGCATGTGACAACTTTGCGAATCCCCTGGTTCCAGCCGGAACAATACAAGGCCACCCTTCCAAATAAGGTGTTAAAAAAAAGCCCTCGTTTACTTGGGGCAAATAAATCATGCGACTGGTGGACAGCTCTTGTAAACTGGTGATGTTGTGCTCTAATAAGCCGCTCAGATACGATCATACTGCGTGTATTGGATATAGAATTCAATAGCATGTAAGCTCTTTTATTATTGATTCTTCTACTCGAAGTTTGAATTCTTCATAATTCTCTTTTATAGCCATTAGTCTCTTCATTAACTGCTGTTAGTGTTTCTTTTTGTAATGCCTTTTTGTGTCATAACGCGCGCTGACATCGCTACCTTGACAGTCTCACAGAGACAAATACCTTGGAAATCACATGCCTTCTTTGTATGTCAATTTTTTATATAAGTCATTTGTAACCATTTGATGTAAAGACAATAAACAGATATTTACTAATAAAAAAATGCCTTTTTGTGTTCAGTTCCAGTAGCTGGAAATGTCCTATAGAAATTTTGGAGAGTTTTTAGGCACGCGTGCTTTGCTTGCGATGGTTTCTGCACCGGGAAAGATGATAAACTCTCCATGCTAGACTGAACCAGTTTTTTTTCTAGTTCAGCTTTGATTGGCTTAGTCGATTCCACGACTCGGTCAATTGTCATTCGAGTGATTGGCGTGGGGCATGGGGTAAATCAACTTTGACAAATTTCACGGGCTTAGTGCACCTTGGTGTTGGCGTTCCAATGCTCATGATATAGTCAGTTTACGATTTGATTGATGCTGCCAATTTCCCGTCAAGTTTTTTAGTCAAACACTAATGCTTCTCTCTTATGCATCAACCGAAGATATTTGATTTGAGGCTTAGGCATCTACCCGATGCTCTCGTCTTGATAACCATGAGTGTTGATGTTCTTAGGATTTTGGTTGGCGCCCACGTCCTCGATTTTTAAGTTTTTGGGTTCAGCCTTTGCTGCTGGTGTCAATTTTGACCCAAGCGTTTAGTAATGGCATCACTCGCTCCAGCTAAGGCTACGAACAAATGACTTCTATGATCTCCAATAATTTTTAGACCAGGTGGAGAGTTACTTTTTTAGCATTATCAGCAAGATTGCTACGAACTCACCACTACAGATGACAAGAGAATCACCTACCTCGTGAAGTCATAAACGCATTAACACCCGGAGGATAGCGAACATAGCCTGATAAGCCTAGTTAGCCCCAAGTCTTAGTATGGTTTTATACTTAACTACTATTCCTGTACAATTTAAAAGAAAAAAGTATCCTTTTCAAATTAAATTAAACTGGCTGTGGCCTAGAAATTTTGGGCGACCAGTAAACTCTTCATGAAGCCATTAGCACAGTTTTGGCCGGAAAACTGGAAACGCTATTTTGAACCATTCCCTTTTAATACAATTGATCCAAAGCGCTCTTACAAAAAAGACGTGACCGTTTCTGTCTCTTTGAGAAAATGAGGGCACAAGACGTACCAGCCAAAACACACCCCAAGTATACTCACAAAGATTCGGCCGAGGGCATAAAGCGTAAACCCCAATATTTCTCAACATGGTGTTTAACCACCAGTAACCCCAGCCAAAAAGGAAAAGAGAATTGACCTGCTTACAACGTTTGGCATGTATTTTGTGAATACTGTAAACAGGGCATCAGGGCTTGTGTTTATTCAGACTTTTGCTGTGTGGTAGTACTAAATAATAATTTCTTTCCAGGACTTCATCTATTGAAGTAGAAGAATAAAAGCTTCTTTGCCAATCTATCAAAATAATATCCATCACGAGTGTTTTTTTTGTTTTTTTTAGTTGAACAGATTAAGTCAGCGATGGCATAGTCATGCAGGTCCAGAACTTGTAGTTGTGATGACTTGATGACTGAATGCCGATAAATAGCAACATTATTGCAGACGAATACGGATTCAAGTCAGGCCATTCGAGACAAGCGAGTTTCAGGAATAACTAAGCACCTGTCAAATTGTTGACTTTTTTTGGTTTGTTTGTTTTTTTCCTGGCACGAGGGGGCTGCTAGTCAACAGATACTCCAATACACTCAACACTCTTGGTGATGTGATTAGTTCTCGTCATTTTGGAAGATGGAAAAAAATAGCATTTTTACCAAGCAAAAAAAAAAGGTTAAAATAGAGAAAGAAAGAAATAGTACTATCATTACCAAGTATAAATATTTAAACCGCACACATGCCCAGGCTGTGTTCATACCCAAAAAAAAAAAAGTTTTGATTAGCAAATAATTAAACAAAGTTAACCAATCTTTTTTTTTTGGCTCACATTGAAAGCATTAAGACCGCAAAACTCTGGGATTGATTGTCATCAGGCATATGGAGGGTTCCGGCAAGGACAAATAGAATAGACCTCTTGACCTCTTTGCGCATTTTTGGTGCACATGGCTAAGCCTGCGAGAAATTTAGAAAAAAAATTACATATGTTCAAAATACTAAAGCCCGCGGTATCCAATAATAAAAATAAAAAATAAATAAATTTGGCGTTGCTGTAACAATGGTACCTGTGGTTTACCTGAAACTTAAATGTTTCTCTTGTGTACAAAGTTGCATACAAAGTTCTATACACATTGTGCTGGTAAGCTGACTGCAGGAGATTACGGTTTGTGTAGTAAAATATAGCCACGTACGTATACGCCATACACAGTCATGTTCGTGTTCATGATGACCCTGCTTGGCTTGGCTGTGCAAATGGTAGTAGATCCTTTCATACATTGCCAGGGGCAGACTTGTACTGGCAGGTGGAAGAAACCGTGATATTGCCAGGCGTTAAATGAGCGCCAAAAACTAAAAAACAACACATACCTGTTTTTTTTTTTTGGTTTTTTTTTTGCTTCAGCCCAATTCAAAGAATAGGAACAGCTCATTGGGAGCCAACCAACCTGTCAAATATACTATAGAGATCATTGCGATGGAGGAGGTTTCTTTTTTTTGGGGAAAAAAAAAAAAGTTGGGCCAGGAGGGCTTGGAATAAACGCAGGCCCTAGAATGGGACCTGCATCAACAAAAGGGTGTTGGTGCCTGGCGCATGACCAAAATTCCCGTTGCCCAGCTGCGGCCCCAAAAACTACTGGTTGCTCACGTAGACCTTATATCAAAATCACATTGCTTTGTTAATACTCCATCTGCTTGAAGTCAAAAAGTAGAGCATGACCCAGGCTCTATCTACAGGACCATAGTTGGCACAATATTGAGAAATCTGGGCGCAGCAGCGTCAGCGCGGACTGGTTTATCGTAAACCATGACAGTGACTGCATTATTTTTTTCACTAGTATTCCTCCATGTATGTAACATGGCAGCTGTGTGGTATAAAAGCGAATGTTGTAGGTATATATTTTTCAGCAGATGCGTCAGGCCGCTACAGCGTGATTTGGCGACACTCAAGCGGACATGGTGATTGCACATTTGTTGCCGTCAATGTCTCATGCCTGCCCCGAGAGTAACCCAGTTTGGTCAATGACTGTTAGTCAAGCATGATTTTCAGGAGCCGTGCTGCACGTTTTATTTTTTTATTTTTTTCTGTTGCTGCTCGTGCCAGCTATTAGGTCGGTGCGATTCTAGATGTTTAACGATAATAAAACACGGGTGTATTATTACTATTATTATTACTATTATTATTTATTCTATTGAGCTTGAAAATTGAATACCGAAAAGACCTAGGCTCAAATCATGCCAAAGTAGCCAAGGCGATACTGCGCAATGTTGCTCGCCTGGAAAAAATATTTCCAAAATGCCAGTGTTCATGACAAGGAATGGCTAAGATGAGCTAGCGGCTCTTAAAAAAAAAAAACTCAAACGGGTAAGTGTAAGCTAAATAGCTCTGAAAAGCCTGATAGTGGTTTGGCGATTCGGCCCATTTGGTGATTCAAGCGTAAACCACGCAAAAGATAGAATCCAGTGTATCTGGCACCACCTGCCCTCCCCAACAAGAGCGCAGGCGCTAAGCCAAAGCCATGATAGTTTCTGGTATATGCGAGAGTTATTACTACGGAACTCCCGGCAAGGCCACGATGCAGCTGAATACCTTACCTTACACTTGGTAATGGATCCTGTTGCGATGATCTTGGTCCTTGTTGTGCTCGGTTATCTGGCCGACGGTTGTGAACGGGGTTATCCACTTGTTTCTGGAATGGCAACTAACCTGGCCAATTCAACGCTATAAGCCCAGGCAGCTTTGGTAGAGTAGACTAGAAGTATTTCTTTAAAAAAAATCCTCTGTCAAACCCCACCCGGTAGAATCATATGTTGAAAACCGAATGTCCAATATTTTGGCGGCATCGCCCATCTATACTTGGTCGTAAAGATCTTGTGGTATTGCTTACGACCACTGTTTATGCTAGCGTCTACTACTGCGGTAAAAACAAACCTGGTATTATCACCAGTTTGGGACCCGGCCATCAAATTTCTTGAGGGATCACCAACCACGATGGATTGTTTTCATCCAGAGTTTTAATAGCATTAAATTGTCGCTTGGTGTATTAAGGCAGAGAAATTAAGGTTTTTTTTTTTTTTTTTTTTTTTTTTTTTTTTTTTTTTTTTTTTTTTTTTTTTTTTCTTTTTTTTTTTTATTTT
>Ga0160505_100799_pt1 | contig 16086 bp, 13 predicted proteins | sample DIDeMG_FD_108225 | JGI IMG/M metagenome (GOLD analysis project Ga0160505, IMG submission 108225) | Enriched chicken feces microbial communities from UW Madison campus, WI, USA - DID2874_E49_Stillage MG | ecosystem: Host-associated > Birds > Digestive system > Large intestine > Fecal ... | reverse complement strand
TGAATATGAACTTTCAATCACATGAAGAGAAACACGTGATCACTCTACGAGGTTATTATCTATTGATATAGATTATGGTGCAGGATGCGAGCTTTGAGATAAACTCAAAACCAATCAAAATATGTACGCAGAGTAGCAATCCGGCCAACTCCAGATGGAGAGTCTACAAACAGCCCAACACTATTCCTTGAGTCTATTTACTATCGGCTAATTCTCAGAAGCAATTTCTTGGTTTCTTTGTTGGGATGTAGACTTAGTGGTCTGTCTTCTGATGATCTATTGGCCAAAATTGGAATTCCGCGCATCGCAGGGCATTCTTGACTGTGGGGAGCTTATCGGAGGACCGAATTGCCAAATCCACCCACCCCGCCTCTGCCATCGCGATACCATTTCTGTCCAGAGCCAACGGTTGGACGCTCTGGTGGGGTGAAATGTGGGGGCACGAAATGCGGAGGTAGAAAAGAGGAGGGATGGTGTTGGCCTAGATTTTGTTACTGATGGCACACCTAAGTGTTGACCGGAAGTGTGATAACACATCCCAACAGTGATACCATATTCCCCCCATGATATCACAATGAAGAGTGATAACACACCCAAAGTAACAAACCGAAGGCAGATAAGAGCCACCCAACACTACACATTCTCGTCTGCGCGAAGTGCACCGTGTCGCTTGTCATCGGAATTTTTTTCAGCGCCGACAAGGTCTGAGTTCGGCAGTTCCCGAAGCGAGAATGGTAGATGCAGTCCGCTTTGATGGTTTGCGTGCGAAAGTGGAGAATTTCCATCAGAAATGACGAAAATCGAATAATGTATACCTTGTAGTGATGTTCTGATGATGGAGATTTGCACCACTAATTCTAAAGTTTCTCGTAGTACTCGTAATTTATTGTATTTGATTTGATTTTTGTTATCATTTAAGGTGGAAATGTCGGTTCAGTCTATTTCGATACCTTCGTGGTTACCTACATTCCTCATTGCCTAATTGCTGATGCACCCTGCATTACTGAAGGTTGCTCTACATCAGGCTCATATAATCGGTTATGCGACATGCTATTATGATAAGTAACTTGCTAATTACAAAGCGGACCTCAGGAATTGCAAAGGACGCATGAACATTTGGTCGATCATGTTCAAGTCGTTTTCTAAGTTGACGCGTGGTAAGTAACTTTTCAAGTCCAGCTCGAATTTAAAGTCTTCCATATCGTCGTCTTCATTGAGGTCTAGAAGCACAGTACGTGGCAAATTTTCAACACTAATGTTTGGAAGTTGGCCGGGTATTAGTGAGCTGGATGGCAAGATTGGTGGCTTGACCGGCTCACACTCTTTGTAGACACTCTGTGTGTCAGACAACATGAAAGATAAGTTGACACAATCGTAATCAAAAGTGGTCTCTTGAAGTCCCGTTCCAGCCGGAAGATCCAGACGGTAAAATTGTGCTGAGGGATTGCTATCGTTGGATGGTGAGGAGTTGTTTGATGGCAATTTGCGCTTGACATCTTCATCCTCGTCGTATGAAAATTTGAACATGCGCTCAATGTCTTTGATCGACTTGGAGAAAATCTCCTTCTCGAGCTTGATCCGTTTGCTTGATTTATACATGGTTGTGCTGAATGATGGAGAAATCAAACAAAAGACGGGGTAGAATGAAAAGGTAGATAGTTAGATATATGTATATATATATTCATATAACCAACAGCGAATGCACCAATTATATTTACAGATAAGAATTCAAATCTTTGAAAATGCGCCCCACTTGATGTATGCAATGCCACAGTATAGGGGCACTGTGGGCATTGGCGTTCTCCAGAAAAGAGCGACTTTTTTCCCACAATGGCTCAAAAGCAATGATCGGCCGCGATTAATCTCCTGCCATGCCAAAGATAACAATAGTGCCGTTTGGTCATACGTCGCACCAGTTGCATTTGAGATCCAAACATCATTCCTTTTTGTTCTTGAGGGGATTTTGGGGGTTTCATGAACTGGTTTGGGGGTGATTCTTAACCCACTTGATCACGGATTCGAGAACTCTGCTTATTGTCTCTCTGATTTTCTCATTGCTACTTGACCCATTTCCTGCAATATAAATTCATGAGGGGTGTGTATATTTTTTTCTACTTTACCTAAGTCTTCTGAATATTGATTTTTGCGAGATACTGCCTCGTAACGCCACAGATGGCAGAGATAAACTCTGGCGCCAGCAATCATTGACCAACAGATTTTTTTCTGTGCGTCTCTGTGTGCAGAGTCTTCTTCGTCACTTGACACATTTTTTACCCCATCGAAAGATGAGACCGCCCGGCTAAACATTTCACCTGATGTCGCCTAAATTTGTGATAGCCAACACTCCCTCCGGCTTGAATGGATCGTAGTATTCCTCTTTACTACTTGTCTTCATGCCATATATCTATTGTGTCTCTTTTTCTTGGTCACGGAGCAAATAATCGATTTCATTGCTCAAATCTTCTTCATCGAAAAGCTCCTCATCGTCATCTGTATCTTCCTCAATAATGTAGGTGTCGTCAGACTCATCCTCAGTAAATTCAAACTCATACGTGACCTCGTCAACGACGACCTGCAATGAAGGTTCCTCGGACTCCACCTCTGAAAATTCGTCGGATTCGCGGGGGGCAATGGGCCCCTGTTCGGCGGTTTTTTCTGGATAAGCCTCGATCTCCTCAGTAAATCCCCACAACTGAGAAAGTTCTTTGCACCACGTCGCAAGACCGAAAACGGAAATAAGTAACGAGGGAACTATGTAAAGAAGTGCTGGCTGTCCGCGGCCTGAGTAATGGTTAGCAGTGATTGTGATACAGAGTCCAGTGACGTAAGCTGAAATTGCCAGAATAAAGTACTTGGGTGTTCCAATGCTTCTGAGGTGGTGGAACGCCAATTTAGTACGGTTGTAATACTGGAAATAATCATAGCGAAGACAAAGCGAGATGAACGCACCAGGAATCGCAATATCTCCAAGTCCTAGAAGTGAAGTGCCCCCTCTAATTTGATGCATCTGTTTGTTCCAAATTTCTGACCACGAGAAGAATTCAGGAGGACAAGTTGGAACCACGATCTTCACCGGCAAGTCAATCCCAGTAGCCACAGATACCATGAGAGTGGAGCCGAATACGAAGTAAACGTCGTATGCGAAAAGTGCAAGTAACATCAATGTACCCACTTTAAATGAACCCACTCGAGTAAACATACATCCCGATATCGCAAATACTGACGCAATGACATTATTCACGATCCAATTGACATTCTTCAACTTGTAAGTATCAGAATTATAGACGTGAAACACTACCAGAAGTGCAATCGCAATAGGTAAAGTGAACAAGAACTTTGCGTCCCAAACTATGGCAAAATTCTGTTTCTTCACCTCTACTTTGTGAAGCTTGACAAGCTTGGCGTTATTGCGTTCAAGCATCCAATTCTGAAAGTCTTTAAGTTCAGATTTGGACATGCTCATACTCTTTAAGTCAAACTGCTCAATGACACCCAAAGGTGACTTATCATCATTGGAGTGAGTGAGCCGGTATCTGCTGAAGAAATATCCCAGATTGTGCTTGAGCCCCAATATGTAACCGATGTTCCTCAAAAACGCAGTGAACAAGAAATTCAAAGTCAAATGTGCCGTGGGGACGACCATGGTCGTAATATACATCATCAATACTTTAATCTTCAGGATATCAAAATGACGAATCAAGTAATCAAGTCCAAACAAAGCACTTGCGGCCATCACAGGTAGCGTAAGTGCTGATTTGTAATCGATCAAGTTCGTATTCAAGTTAAGTGCACTTTCGGGCAGCATAATATACAATGAGCTACCATCCCTGTCAGTGGGGTCCCATAGGGAACTGTGTCTATCATATATTGGATCTGATGCCAGTTTGGGCTGGCTGATTGTTGAATAGGACCCAATAACAACGAGAGTGGTAGCAATGAAAATTATTACGCTGAAAGTCGCAACTTCCGGCTTCAATCCATACGAATAAAACCAATGGGGAGCAAATATAGCTAACTTGTCTAGGGCCGAGATTTCTGCAAATGTGGAATTGAGATTCACTTGCATGGTAGTTCTGACAGTAAAGCTTGTTGGTGGAGTAACAATGTTTTGGTGGAGTTTGGCTACATACAGTATACAATTGAAATACTTCAAATCTTTGCCATCTCACCTGAAACTGACCAATACAGGACCAGAGATGACGGACTCAAGACCCACTCACGGCTTTCGCCCCAATGTTTCAAACTTTGCATACGTCACATAACATAGTGAGCTGTCTATAGGGTTCCTAAATATTGATTTAGTCGCGGTCTGGTACTTATGACAGAGGAAAAGAAACAATAACTTAACATTGAACGCACAGTAGACACTCCTTCAAAATTCCTATACCCATTAGGCAGGGCATCCGGCCAATTTGCGCTTTTTGCAGGACAACTTGTTCTCCACCTTCATTTTAGAATGAAATGCCGATTCCACATCCAAAAGAATCTGCAAGATGGTTTCCCCATGGGGAACAGAATTTCAATCGTGAAGGCATTTGCATTGATACACTTCCAGAGGACAACAAGATTATAGCCCTGGAAGAAAGATTGTGCAGTGAGGACTGCATTTCGGAAAAGACTTCAAGTGGTGCCAGCTTCTTTGCCGCATGCCTGGAAAGTTCCACGCCGCAAGAGAACGTTCTGCTACCGTGTCCACATAACTATTTCACCCGCCAATATAAACCTATATAGGTCCGAATGTCATTCACGACAGGACTATAATTACAAACCATACTTCAAGTTGACATGATTCTCATTGCACCACTTCCACGCCTTTCAGAATCGATAGAAGGATCGATTTCCATGCAGCGCGCGGAATTGTATGAGTCGGCTTTTTTTTTTTGCCTTGTAGCCGACTTGTCACACCTTGGAATATTTCCAATCTGGGCCACATCTGAAGCAGTAATAATGAGGCAAACGTGACTGCCCTGATGATAATAACGTGTTTCCGTGTAGAAGGTGATAAAATTTATTTGTCTAGACCCTGTTGTAGAGTTTGTCTCCTTGTTGACGCCGATTACCAAGTATGACTTGTTCGAATTTAGCCATGCTGCGCTATTTTTGAGAAAGAGCTCGTTATTTTTTTTTTTTTTGTCCTGTAGTTCCTTTTTGGAAAGATCGTCGTGACTTATCACTTGAACCATTTGCTCTCCCTGAACATTATTTATAAAAAGAAGACTGACCTTCACCCTTTTCATTGCTTACACACCAGTGCACTAATACATCCTCCACGCTTCATAAGAGTTTAAATAAACCTGAAGCAAGCACTAATTCATCTTTACAACCATATTACAACCTATTCGAATTGATTGATGCTGGATACTTCTCAAGCTCCAAAGCAGATCGACCGTAAAAGCGAGGCCGAAGACGTCATTTCCTCATACAAAGACCCCGAGAGTATTTTCGAGAGGTCGCTCAGTACAAGTCCTTTCAAGTCATTACCACCGTCGAGGAGAAATTCTCGTGTGGGTTTAAGACCCAATGGCAGGTCCATGTCGGTGGTTTCAAATGGGTCGGTGTGTTCCCTAAACCTGATTCCGGCTCATTACAGTACAGAGGACTTCGTTGCTCCTGTTTTGGATACGACTACAGAGATTTTGACAGACCCCGGAATCGACTACAGCGAAGTCACTATTGTCTCATGCGAATGTGATGATTCGGCATGCCGGTCCAGACACAGCAGACACAAGGACAGCAAGGCTTCTCTGCGGCCAGGCGTACTCAATAGAAGTCGCTCCAAGTCTCGTTCTTTCATTTGCAATAGTCTCATGGGAGCATTCGATACCACCGATGAAGTCCGTGAGGAGGAGAAGGAGGACGCAGAAGAGTTCACAACTCCTGTGTCTCCAGAGGGGAAAACCATCAATTTCTACTCGTTTGCTGATGTTGTGAATGGTGAGAATGATTTAGAGAAGTTCAACGCCCAGCCTATGAGTGAGTTCTTAACATAGCCTTCTATGGTTAGCAGGAGCATGATTGTGTGTGTTCATAAGTTGGTGCTGGGTTAGGACTGGATCTGTATTGTATGCTGTGACAACCTGTCATTAAGTTCTTAATTCGTCCCGTGAGATTAATCGAGACCTTCATGTTTACACTTTCAACTAGAAATTTGAAACTTTGTTCTCTAATTTTACTCTTCGATTACTTACTGTTGCCCTACGTACCAGTCAACCCACACCTACTTTTACTAAACTTAGTTTCATCAAGGTATCCAATTGATTGCTGCAAATCACCTCGAAATAATTAAACTTCGACATACAAATGTATCTAATAGCCCCTTGATTGGCATACTAGGGACAGCAACCTTCAAACCGCTGAATGCACACCCTCCCAATGGGTTGAATTGCTCTAATCACCAAGTTGGATTTAAGAAAGAAGAGAAACAAGTGAAAAAGTGAGGCGGTACCATTCACGAAATCCTCATGGTGCCGTTATTGTCAAGGTCCCGAACTACGAGTCAATGGAGCAATTGCATCATCGAGGCAGGTTAATCAGTTGACGAGATTCTTTCCAACATTGCTTACTTCGAGTACTGTATCTACATGAAGCAAGAATCGTCATCATCAAAATACCTAGACCTTTTTACCTTTTCTTGGTAGTTACAAACTTACTTTTTGTTTCCTATCCTGAGACTTGCACCAGCCACAGGTTGCTGGCATGAACTAATCTAAACGCACAATGTTATGACGTAGTACATGATGCCTGCATGATGGCCATTTCCAAACGATTACACCACTCCATCTTTTTGACAAAATTCGAGGTAACAATTGCGGAGTAAAATTGCTCTGTTTACTGTCAGAGGAAGCTTTACCTTTACGATTTGCTGAGTGTTTGCAACGTTTTCGTTTTTAGGTTTTTGGGAACGATTTCGCGCTAGTTCACTTTTTTCGTAATCAGTTTGGGTGTGGTTTACATCGCAAGATCAATTTATGGCTAGCGGCCGTTGAAAGTCGTTAAATAAGCTAAGGATTCTCAGGGAGAGTTATATTATAGTCGAATACCTTTCTGATTTTTTCATTGTGGCAATGGATACTGCCTCAGAGCCTGTGGAGGACCTTCAAGGAGACCTTTCACTGTCAGCATTGCCTACTCTTGATGATGAGTTGGCGACAGAGTCTATAAATCTTCGCTTGCTTGTTTCTGCTCGTGAAGCAGGTTGCCTTATTGGTCAGAACGGAACAGTTATCGATTCTGTTCGTGAAGAAACAAATACTCGAGCTGGAATCTCTAAATTGCAACCGGGGTCGCATGAGCGTATCTTGACGGTAAGCGGAAATATTGATGATGTGGCCAAGTCACTAAGCTATTTTGCTCAGGCTCTAGTCAATGCATTTGCAGAGGCACAGTTTACATATCTGTATTTTCCACTCAAGCAATTGTCGCTGATTCCTAATGTGGAAGGTGAAACCACAGTCTTGCGACTTTTGATTCCGAATGCTCAAATGGGAACACTTATAGGACCTAGAGGAGTGCGAATTCAGGAGATCCAACGTAATTGTAACGTTCTGATGATAGCATCAAAGCTGTTCTTGCCTGGCCTGAACGAAAGGTTGGTTGAACTTCAAGGAGCTGTGGACAACTTGTATGACGCCCTCCGTTTGGTTCTGAGGTGTCTTATCGAAGATATTCCAGCGACATCAACTATTACTTATTATATCCCACGAGTAACAGGCTCACGAGTTGGAGCCAACAGTCTGGTCTTGCAAAAGCAAATCACAGCAACAGTTTCGTTTCACAATGACATTGTTGGAGCTTTGATTGGGAAACATGGAGCGCGGATCCAGGGTGTAAGGAAGGTTAGCGGGGCCACTATTGGAATTTCTGAGGAGGAGGAAGGACAATCCGGTAGGACCTTCACTATCACAGGAACTCCCAAGGCTGTTGAGAAAGCTAAGAGTTTGTTGTATCATAATTTGGAACGCGAGGAGCACCGGCGTAACCAAGCTGAAAGTGAATTGCAAGATTGAAATCCGGCTTGTTTTATTTATGCCCATTGATTAGTTCCATGGTTCGGGGGCCATCTTATTCGATGCTTGTGGATTGTCACCTTATGTTGTATTTCCCCTGGTGTACTATAGATTCTTATTAATGTCTATGTTTAAATATATAAAGTTCAATTCAAGTATTTGCAATCATTAAAATTTCCAGTTGTTGGTTGAGGAGATTTTGCTTGTCAACTTTACAAGATATCTGACATCCTCCTCGTTGAATCCATCTTTCTTTAAGCAGTCAATATCAAGAACTCCAACCACTCCGCCGTCCACCACAATTGGTACCACAATCTCACTATTCGTTTCACCGTCACAAGCAATGTGGCCTGGATATTTGTTCACATCAGGAACTAACTGGGTCTCTCTCAGTTTTGCTGCCATTCCACATACGCCCTTACCAAACAGTATTGTCTGACAGGCAACTTTCCCTTGGAAGGGTCCAAGAATAAGTTGATCCAGAACATCTGGGTCAAGCACGTAGAATCCCGCCCAATTGACTGGAACCCCAAGCAGATGATATGCGTGCCATAGGAGTGAAGATGCGTTGGCTAAGTTGGCTACCCAATTGGTGCAGGATTCGGAAAGTGCCTCGTACGAATCGACAACATTCTGAAGTGTTTCAGCCTTCAGCAAACCCGAAAAGTCAGCGTAATCTGCGTGATGTTTATCTTCCCCCATTTTAGTAATTGATTTGTCTCTGGTTTCAATCATCACCTAGGGAAAAAAACCTGTACATAACAGGGAATGATAACTGACTGCACATTCAACCATAGGTGGCCGAATCCAATACCTATTGTAAGACTCTGTCTTTTCCCACTTACCCTTCTCAATTAAGCCTTTTCCTTTCTCGAATTGAACTTGGACTCTTTTCCCTTTGGGCACTTTGTAAACATACGGCTGGATGAACACTTGTCCATATTGGCCTGCCTTGACAATACATGTCACTCCACCACTGAATTTCACAGACGTAGAAAGTGACACACCGAAAGCAAGTTTGAGAATATCTCCTTTGTATTGTCCAAGACCAGCGAAGCCCCCTGAAATGCCACTGGATCCTCCACTGGTCAATTCAATTTCGATTAAAGGAGAAATATAACCTTCATTGCCATCGGTCATATCTAAACACCATGAAACTGGTACCTTCTGTGTATTTTCATCTAAGATCCCATCATTTTCTTTATTGTAAAGGTGAAGGTACCACTTCTGAGAACCTTCATCGTAATAAATCACCTCATTTGTATCCTCCAACTTGATAATATTGTCTTTAGACTTGAAAAATCTATCAGAATCTCTCAACGTACTACGATTCGGCACAACAAAAGTTTGGCTTGAGCTACCTGGCGGATCCCCAGACTCTGCCCTGAGTGCATTCTTAGGGCTTTGCAAAATACTTCTGAAATTAAAATTCTTCCAATCGTCATCTCTTGGATCGAGAGGGTACACGACCAGTTGGTTTTCTTGAGAAAGGCAAGGTGAACTATTAATTTGCGCCTCAGTCACTTTGCTCAAAGAGACGAAAAATGAGACAAAGCGAAGAATCACTATTGTTGATGAAACCATTATTAAATACAAACTCTGAGAATATCTCCCAACTTTTTGATATCTTTTAGAGTAATAGAATGACCATCATCTTCTGTTTAAATACCCCAGCTATTTCCTGAATGCCATACAATTTTTTGATATGCTCAACTAAATTTACCAGAACCGACTTTATATTATTTTTGATTTTCAGTTACATCATATTGAATGATAGAGAAATAGGTATCTGAACGGCCTGTTAGTCACATTATTGGCACAATTTTTTATTTAAACGGAACACTCAATCATTACTTGTGCTAAACATAATATTACTAAACTGTCATTTCAAGTGAGAAAAGAAAAGGTTAGAATTGATACATTTCATTTTCTACGCGGCTTGCAAAGGAAGAATAACATGAACTATCATAACTTAAGACAAAAAAAAAGTGTTGGTAAATAGCAACTTTATCTCAACGGTTTCTGTCATGCATATGAGTTACACACCCCAATCACTCCTCCGTATCTAAGTTACTGAAGAAATTAGATGAGATGGCAAGCCATAAGGGCCCTCCGCCTGAGTATTCACTCAAACTGTTCTTAGAATTCCTTGACTATCGAGGGATTCTGCGTAAACTTTGGGTTAAGAGATCACGGCCAACGAACCACCTACTGCGTCTAATACACTTTCAGGTGGAGAGTGAAAGTGACGATGATCCGAGATCCAATGGCAATAATTTTTTCATGACAGAAGAAAATGATATTGAAAATTACTTCTTTGATTCAATTGATGCATATCAAGCTGATGGTGGAACAGCACCCAAAGATCCTGATAACTTTTACAACCAAGCACAAGCAAAGGATGCCAGAGAATTTCAACCTGATGATGACTCGTGCTACAAGTATATCAGCAATGGGGTGGAAAGTGACAGAAGATATTCAAATAATTCGGAGAGAAGGCCGACTTTGTTAAAAGATGTTAAGAAAATGACAACATCTATTCAAGATGCTTACAATGAGTGGGAGAGACGACTGACAATCCTTAACGAGAGCGGATTGACTAATGAGGCGACAGAGGAAACGGATTATTCCGAAGGTGGACTCTATGATCCATTTCGCCCGGGACTATCAAATATCGCCACCGATAGTGCTTCGTCCTTATTGCAATTGGCACCCGCTACAAAGTACCGAGACCTGCTCCAACTCAACTACATGGGCTCTACCACCCTCAATGGGCTCACTGCATCGAGAAGATATAAAAATAACTTGTCAACTATAGTCCATGATGCTGAAGATACTGATCTTCTTCTTGTAGCGTGCGTGTCGGAAATATTCGTTTATGGGTTTGATTCACGTCTTCACCAGCCTAAGGAAAAGGAGACTTTCCGTTTCGAAACGAGACCACCTGGCACCACAAATGCCGATGGTAACCTGCTGACTTGGCCATATTATCCACACACAATTAATTTCATGAGAGGGACAGACGATTGGTTGCATGGCAGCGCAGTCGGAATTTGCACAGATGATGGCTCGGTTCTTATTTGGCATGTTTCAAAATTGAGACAAGAATTGAAAAAACGGAGTAACGAGAATCGAACCTCTTATCCCAGACTCTATAATTTAAGAATTACCGCAGATATTATTTTGAGATTGGATATGTCTGCTTGGGGTCTAGATTTTGCATCTGCCGTGGATAATAAGGGAGAGAAACACTTTGTAGCAGTTGCCTCATCAAACTCGCAGACCGCAACACTCTTCTATTTCGATAAAGGAACTGGGGAAATGTCTTCTGTGGAAACACTTGAGCTCTTACACAACATTCCAGAGGTTTCCATTATTGACTACACCATTGAACAAGATAAGCATGAATCCACAGTTAGCTGTTCATCGATCTCAGGTGAACTAATTGTTTTTCGATTTTCCTTTTATGTTGGAAATTTTGCGACCGAGAGGTCAGTAGACTCCCCGACAGAATTAGAATGGCCAAAAAGGCAGGGTTGTGCATTGTTTTTCGAGCCACAGATTCTTCACAGGACAAATTTGGATTCCGAATGTTGGACAACTAAACCGGTTGCAACCAAGTATTTTAAGCTGGTTCAGTCTTTGAAAGCAATGACTGGTGATCCGTTTGTCGATGACCAAACTGAAATATCGCACATACTCACAGAGTCTGCTATTCTCAATTTATCCCCTGATCCACTCAAAACAGCTGACCTAGGAGGTGCAAGTCGCTTTCAGTTTTTTGATTCACCTGTTGTTTGTCTTGCCGGGAGCGGTGACAGCAACTTATCGGAGAATAATACGAGCAAGTTTGGGAGTCGTGAGGAGGAGTATCAGCGAATACACCAAGCGTACAAAAGTCTTTGCTCTGGCACTTCAGATGTGTTGCACAATACAATTCTTGCTATATCTACAGATTCAAGATTGGGTTTATTTCGGGCAGACACTTTATTTTGCACATCTGCAACTAGGAATGTGTTCACTCTCAATATACCTGAAAATGAGGAAACAAGGTGGTGTAAGAGAATTCTGATTACGCATGTTGTCAAAGAACTCCTGTGCTTCATTGCCGTCAGCCAGCAAGGATTGGTGACTATCATGAGATTATGCGAGCATCGAGGGTTGTTCGGTATGCGACAGGAATATCTTTTTCCCAATGCGTTGAGTCTCTCTATAGCAGAGAGTAATTTGCGAAGTATTACTGGTCTAGCTGTCCGGAATTTATCTATTGAAGATGAAAACCTTAGGTTCTTTCTTTACATCATATATTCGGACGGCTTGGTTTTAACTTATGAACTAAAGGATCACAGAGACTCTGTTCTCGATATTGATTTTTAAAACGCGGGTGTAAGACCTGCTTTATTAATATATCTATATCAGGCCATTTGAATTAATCTGTATATTGTAACAATCATCAAGCATCATCAACCAGAAGTTATTACCTGCACTATAGCAGTTATTTTGATCGCGGTCCGCGTTACTTACAAACCACATAAATACAAGACAACAGGCAATGGACTTGTTGAAGTTGGGCTCGCAAGCAAGAAAAACAGGGCTAAAAGCTCGCTCAAACATTACCAAAGACAAATATGACATGGAAGATATCGATGAGTTCTTCGAAGACACCATATGGTCTGAATCGAAGAAACCGACCCAATCGATTTCTATCGACTCCAAACCATCTCAACAGCACAGAGTGACTTCTTCAACTGAACTGATGAACAGCAGGCGAAAGGTGCTTGGGGTTGGCAAAATAAGGAATTCAAACAAAAGACATGATGGTCCTATTCTAGATCTAGAGCGCTCATATAAACCGGAAGTCAAGCAGTCGACCAAATCCGATTTTGAAGAAATTGATCAAGAAATTCCTACTTTTGCAGATATTAATGATCTTGATGCTGATGAAGAAACCAATAACCTGGATGATCTTAAGAACAGAGCTAGCGATACTAGCATACCTTACGACAATGATAGTTCAGCACATAATGAGAGGCAAAATTACAGCGAGTTCAACGAGAATGGACAAGAGAGAACCGAAGTAGTTCTGGTGACTAACGAAAGTGGCGATAATACTCTTGATTCGAATATTCTTGATGGCCTTGAAAAGAACACGACACTCTCTCCAATCAGACTACAGATGATAAAGAGCAGTAAAGAATCAGTTGAGGAACTGGAAGTTGAGTCTACTCCAGAACCAGCAAGAGGAACTAAAACAGGGGGCAACTTTACAAAGAATATGGCCTTGTCACAAACAGCAAAGAAGAGGCGCCCAAGGATATACGAATCTGAAGAAGGTGATCAAGAATCTGCGGAAGAAAAACAGACTAATTACTCTTCTGATGGAGGTGATGGTTTTGACTCTGACTTCACGGAGAGCCAGCATTCGCAAGGTAGTACTTACAAGGCGACTCAGGTTGAATCATATCAGGATTCCCCTCTTCCGTCTCCACCACCAGAAGGACTTCGAAGATCTAAGCGCACAAAAATTGCACCTTTAGCATACTGGCGAAATGAGAGAATCGTTTATTCACGAGCTCAAACAAACACTTCGGACCCTGATAGCACCCTTATCAATGATATTCGCAAAGTACCACTCCAGGAGATCAGAGAAGTTGTTCATATTCCTGAAACTTCAAAGAAAAAGTCCACAGGCAAACGTGGGAGACCACCAAAGATTTTGACTCAGGCTGGTAGGGGCAGAAAGCCAAAATCCAAACCTGAAGACTATGACTATGAGTCAGATCCTGAAATTGAAGGTTCTGAGTGGTTCAAAGATAAACTAATGGAGGCTGAAGTATTTGACAGTGAGGAGTCGCGTATGAAAATGGTTGTAGCTTGGTCGCCCGATGGTGGGGATTTCAAAACTGGTCAACTGGAGTTGGGAACTTTTAGAATTGCAACACTTTTCAATTCGGATAATGGATTAGTTGGAGCTGGTTTACTTGAGTTTCCATTGGATGGATTTAAAGCTTCGCAAACGACTGGTGATTCTCTGTTTATTTTCCATGTTGCAAAAGGTCTTATTAAAGTCACGCTAAGTTCCCAGACCTTCATTGTCACGCGAGGCTGCTCTTTCGAAATTCCGAAAAAGAATACCTACGACTTCAAGAACATTGGTAGGGGAAATGCTAGGTTATTTTTCGTTCAATGCCACCTATAATGATGCTTTTCGGATTTCCTTATAGAAAGTATATGAATATTGAGACAGGGGTAACCCGTGGACGTGAAATTAATGTACAAAAAAGAATAGTAAGATGATTGACTATTCGAGCTTGGTTACCTCCGAACTTTCACCATCGAAGTAAGCGATAGTCTTAACCTTAAACTCAGATGCAGCAACTCCAAATTGTTTCAAGATTAGAGCCTGTGTCACATTCAAGGTGTCTCCCTTTGAGCACACATGATGTGGTTCGTTGAGGAAAATCTTTCCAGATTTGATCTTGGTGGGGATCTTGTACTTGTTTCTCATGGTTTCCTCCAAAGAATGGGACATCGGGATGTCTTCTTCAATTGGAAGTTGGCCACCTCTAGAGTAAATGATGCCTTCTGGTATAGTGAAGTCAATTGGGGACTTTGACTTAGCTCTGCAGTAATCAGCCTTCGTGTATGCAGTGAAATATGCCAGGACAGTTTCTGGGGTCTCGTTGGTGAACAATAAGCCAGAAACACCATTACAAAGTTTCGACAATCTGTGTAAGTTGTCTTTGTATTCTTCTTCTGGGGTATCACCGAGTGCTTTCTCCAAAACTCTTCTCTTACCCAACAACAACTTAGAACCAATCCAATCAGATCTGATGTCTTGTAAGACTGGGGTTCTCACATCATCCAACTGCAAAACCCAAACATATCTGAACTCATCAAGGGCCTCTCTAACCTCATCAAAAATCCGGGTCTTGTTCTCTTTACCCTTTTTGTCTGTTTGAGCTAGAGTAACAAGCTTGGAACGTTTCGATCTTGGCATTATATTCAAAGGTAGTATTAGATTCGAAGTGATGAGGTCAAATTACTGGGTTGAAAATTTCTATATCACGTGATTGCATCTCGGTGATGAGTTCTGCATGTTAGTGTTATAAATCCGTACATCTGAAATCTACCAGACGCCACATAATGAAAAACTCATAGGGAAATGTTTGTTATCATAATTAGGGGCTTTCCTCTTGATTATCAATCCAGAGACAACTATAGTTCTTTAGAAGATGTGACCCTATTTGCCCCAGAGAGCAATACATCTATTAAAACCCTCATTCTGTAGTCCATTTGTATTTTCATGGACCTACATTCTACACTCGAGCGAGATCTTGCAAGCTTACTTTAATTTTCTTAATATTTGTGAACAGCATAGTTTATGAACTACCGTCAGGGCGAGGACACGCAATAAGAGTTGCAAAGGAGTCATGAGCGATAGAGAAACACTCCAGCAAGCTGCATTGTTTAAGACACTACTATGTGGAGAAAGGCTAGAACTTGTTCCAGTTAAGACAGGTACAAATAACAGAAGATCAATTCCGTTTAAATTAGAAAAGACCAGCCGCATCGAAACATTAAAAGTATAACGATAAGTGAGCAAAAGAGAGTCGATTCTGAAATGGTTCAGCTCCTCGCTGAAGATAGTTGTGGCAATATTGTACATTTAAGGAATGGCAATTTAAAAGGCAATAGCCTGGGTTCTATGGACAATAGTGTCGGGCAGAGACGTCAATGACGAAATTGCAGAGATTGACCTTTACCCAAATGACGGACTTGTGATGTGCCTAACACCTACACTCACTCTTATCGACAATCTGTCTGAACCTAACGGTGAGACGTGACCTACCATATGTAACACACATTCCAATGACAGAAAATTCTAAAATAAAAAATCTTGAAGTCGTTTATACCGAGAACATATTACAAGTGAAGGAAAATACAATCAAAATAAAGAATGAGCGATGGTATGTGCTTATTCTCTGTATCAGCTCAAAGGTAGCATGTTCGCCTGGATGGGACTAGAACAGCTGAACGCAGTTGACTTGAAATTATTTATTTATTTTTTTTTGCATTT